>PDWI01010302.1_pt1 | contig 10498 bp, 5 predicted proteins | sample 1430891 | NCBI WGS metagenome assembly PDWI01 (sample SAMN01162508, study PRJNA174530) | Oral metagenome, whole genome shotgun sequencing project. | biome: Marine environment; feature: Marine mammal; material: Swab sample of the gingival sulcus; isolation source: swab sample of gingival sulcus... | reverse complement strand
GAAGACATGCTCCGATTAGCACACCCGTTAGGGCATAGACATTGAGCAGGTCAATGGAAGTCATTCCAACGGACTGGGTAAATGCGGAGAAGAGAATTATTGCCGTAAGAGCGGCAGAGCCAATGGCAAATCCCTTTCCAATAGCAGCAGTTGTATTTCCAACGGCATCCAGTTTGTCAGTGATTTCCCTAACTTCAGGAGGAAACTCTGACATCTCGGCAAGTCCTCCTGCATTATCTGCAATTGGACCATAGGCATCAACTGCCAACTGAACTCCCAGTGTCATCAACATTCCAAGTGCGGAGATTCCCACTCCATAGAGACCGCCAAGATAGTTGCTGGCGATAATCACAGCTCCGATTATTATTATGGGAGGAAAACATGATGTCATTCCAACGCCCATTCCCGTGATGAGAGTGGTTGCAGGTCCTGTTTCACAGGACTTAACGATTTTAGATACGGGCTTTGTATCCGTTCCGGTGTAGTACTCCGTCAAAATTCCAATAAGACTTCCCGCTACCATTCCCAAAACTGCGGGAATGAAAACTGAAAATTCATCGAAGCCAAGGAATTTCCCATTGCCAAACATATAGTGACTAATTCCGAATGTAAAAATTGCCGAAATAATTGCCGCTCCAATTGCTCCCTTGTGGAGAGCCTTGCTTGGAGAGTGTCCTTCCTTTACTCTTACCAAAAATATACCAATAAGTGCCGCCAAGATTCCGGCTGCCGCCAAGATGAGTGGGAAGAGAGCCAAACTCAGCTTTAATTGCTCATTACCCGCCATGGCAACTCCCAAAATCATGCTTCCCACAATTGAGCCCACATATGACTCAAAGAGGTCGGCTCCCATTCCGGCAACATCTCCAACATTATCTCCAACATTATCTGCAATTGTGGCAGGGTTTCTCGGGTCGTCTTCGGGAATACCCGCCTCGACCTTACCAACCAAGTCGGCTCCAACATCGGCAGCCTTTGTGAATATTCCTCCTCCCACACGGGCAAAGAGTGCAATGGAGCTTGCTCCCAAACTGAAACCTGAAATAACAGGAAAGACAACCTCTGAAAGTTCTGCAGAGCTTGAACCATATAGGTTAATACCCACAGTAAGCAATAGGCCGATGCCCAAAACCGCAAGCCCCACGACGCTCATTCCCATGACGCTTCCGCCAATGAATGAAACTTTAAGTGCAGGCCCAATACCTGTGGTAGCGGCCTGGGTGGTTCTTGAGTTTGCCGCTGTAGCGACCTTCATTCCGATAAAACCGGCAAGTGCAGATGCCACTGCTCCACATACAAATGAAACCGCCTGAAATTTTAGCATTCCCGTATTTGCCAGTGCAAGAAAACCTGCAGCCAGCAAGACAAATGGAATTAGCACCTTGTACTCCCTTACGAGAAATGCCATGGCTCCGTCAGCCACATATCCGCTGATTCTTTTCAAATCACTGTTTTCAACGGGCTGTTTGAAAATCCAAACCGACTTAAGAGCCGCATAGCCCAGTGCGAGGAAGCTTCCCGCAGCCAGTGAAATAAGACAAATGGTGAATATACTCATCTTTTATCCTCTTTTTTTTATAATATAGTTCTTCTTTCAGTTCCCGGGGCATTTTAAGATATACCCCTTTCACGGCAAAAGCAACTTCCCGACACGAACTGCTTGAAAACTCAACGAAATACCTGATATTTTTAGTTTAATCGGTATTTGTTGGCATATTATTCTCTTTGGAATATAATGCAAGTTTTTTATAGTAATAATGTGGTTAAATTAATTATGAAGGAGTTTTAGAGCTTACTCATTATCCCATTATGAATTTTAATGAAGGAGTATTTTTTAATGTATCAAAAACTTTACCCGGCACCTTTTTCCCAAAAAGGTGCCGGGTTCCGGGTGTCAAAAAGTTTCTGACACCAAAGGACTAATTCATAATTGAATACAATGAAAGCTTGACAATTCAATGCTTATTACCCATAATAGGCTCAATTGGGAAGTAGGCAAAGCGATAAAGTGTATTGGAGCACAGGAGAATTTGATGAAACTACCAATCGGCATTCAAACATTTAGTGAAATTCGTGAAAATGATTATCTCTACATAGACAAGACAAAAGAGGCATTTGAGATAATAGACAGCTTCAAGTATGTTTTTCTCTCCCGACCTCGACGATTCGGAAAATCCCTTTTCCTTGATACGCTTAGAAATATCTTCGAGGGAAAGAAGGAGTACTTCAAGGGGCTCTACATTGAAGATAAGTACAACTTCCATGAAACTTTTCCTGTGATTAAGATAAGTTTTGCCGGAAACCTCCAAACAGAAGAGGGACTGGAAGGAGTTTTTCGGTCTATTTTACAGGAAAATACAGAATATCTGGGAATAGATTGCAATGAGCAGATGACACCTCCCGACTGTCTTTTATACTTAATTCGACAGGCCTATAAAAAGTATAACCAAAAGGTGGTGGTATTAGTCGATGAATATGACAAGCCCATTCTCGACAATATAACCGACCTGAAAATGGCGGAATATGCCAAGAAGAGTTTAAAGGGGTTCTATGAAGTTCTTAAAAAGTCCGATGAGTATATTCGTTTTGTATTTCTCACTGGAGTTAGTAAGTTTTCCAAGGTTTCAATATTTTCAGGTTTGAACAATCTTGAGGATATAACGCTTAATCCCAAGTTTGGGAATATATGTGGCTACACTCAAAATGATATAGAAACTACTATTAAACCTCTCTTGGAAGGAGTTGACCTTGAGGAGCTTAAAATATGGTACAATGGCTACAGCTTCTTAAAAGATAAAGTCTATAATCCCTTTGACATATTGCTCTTCATCAGAAACAACTTTTTATATAGGAACTATTGGTTTGAAACCGGTAGCCCATCCTTTTTAATTGAACTCATAAAAGAAAAAAATTACTATTTGCCCGACTTGGACAATCTTGTTGTGGGAGAGGAAATAGTCAATGCCTTTGATATTGAAAATATAAACCTCACAACAATTCTCTTTCAGAGTGGTTATCTCACGATAAAGGAAATGATTCACAAGAGAAACAAAATTCAATATGCCTTAAAAATCCCCAATATGGAAGTTCGCATCTCCTTAAATACGGTTATTCTCGATATGTTCATAGACGATGCCATTGAAAAAAATAGGGCACAGGATAGGGTCTATGATGCCTTACACGATGCCAACTTGGAAAACTTTAAGACCACACTTGTTTCTCTCTTTGCAGGTCTGCCATATCAGAACTATGCCAAGAACAATATCAGCATTTACGAGGGCTTCTATGCCAGTGTAATCTATGCCTATTTGGCATCTCTTGGCTTGCCCATGGCAGTGGAGGAGAGTACCAATCGAGGCAGGCTTGACATGACGGTTCTTGTCAATAACAATAGATATGTCATTGAGTTCAAGGTCGGCGAGGAAGATGCCCTTGCTCAAATCAAAGAAAAGAGGTACCACGAGAAGTTCTTGGACGAGGGCTCGAATATTTATCTCGTGGGCATAAACTTCGATGAGGCAGAGAAAAATGTCAGTTCCTTTGAATGGGAAAAAGTTGTTTCCAATTAGGAATTAATTCTTTCAGTGTCAGAAACTTTACTCAGCACCTTTTTTGATAAATAATTTTCTATAAATCTACGGTATTACTTACAAAGATGCTTATATTTGAGCATATTATAGAAAATTTAACATTTTTATGTTGTCATTTTTCCTTGTATATTTTTTAATGCTTTAGAAGGATTATAACATAGTGCTTTGGATTATTGTCTAATTTATTGCATGGTGAAATCTTAAATTTTTGAGGATCTACAATGTCAAATAATAGTAATAACTACAAGATAAAAGTTATTCCATTGCTTTTGGCTGGCATAGTTTTAATATTTTTTCATACGGGCTGTAGATTCTTGGGGCTTAGTGATGAGACAGGCCCCGACCTCGCCTCCCTGCCACCTGTTATAGAGGGCATTTCTTTTTATCCCAATCTATTTGAACCCATTGAGATCGAATACGATATATCTGAATATACCGGAGAAGAGATTAACGAATTGCGTTACTACTTTGCCTCAAAAATAGTTTATTTCTTGCAGGCTCCGGGACAGTTTGCAAATAACGGAGAATTTGGCATGGCATTTTCAGCAAGAAAGGCCCTCGGTCCCCCAATAGGTGGGGGGACATATGCCCCATATAATGGCTCCATCGTTTCTCTCGGCATGGGAGGAGGTGAAATTGTACTGGAGTTTGAAGAACCGATTATAAATGAAGATGACACTGTAAACTACAAGGGCTATGACTTCATCGTATTTGGGAATGCCTTTTGGAGCAATGGAAACCCTGACAGCCACTGGCAGGAACCGGGAATTGTCTGGGTTGGAGTCCCGGGCAAAGACGATGAGGGGCATGAAATTAATGACTTCAACAGTGAAAAAACCAAGTGGTATATCATTCCCGGCTCACTCGCTTCCAAAATAAAAAAGCATGAAGAAACATATCATGCCCATGATGATGAATTTAAACCTTCCCAAAAAAGTTGGTACCCAAAACCCGATATTTATGAGGATTATCCCGATCACATGACTCGAGAATTTTTTCTCATCCCCTCCAAGTACGGAGGAAACGATTCACATGAAATATATGGCTACTGTGATGTCACCCCCACCTTGTTACTTGGAGATATGTCAGGTGCGGGCAATCGAAAGAAAGGCGGTAGCAACACCAATGATTTGAATGATGCCGAAGACGATGCAGACATGAAGCCCTGGGATTTCTATACCATACCCAACAACAATGATGTTACTCCCGGGAACTTAGGTGTTGATCCCGGCAGTGGTGGAGGAGATGCCATTGACATCGACTGGGCAAGAGACCCGAAAGACCTCAATACTCCGGTTAACATTAGGGAAATAAGATGGATTAAAATTGTATGTGGCTGTGTTAAACAGGAAGGTGCATGTGGAGAAGTCTCCACCGAGGTTGATGCAGTCGCAAGGGTTCGCAAAATGGCGGATTATAATCCGAAATATAATTATTCTCACTAAATTATAATTTTATAAAATTGAATTATATTTTAAATTTATTTGGTAAGGAGTTCCATAAGTTCTGATGAAACCTCTCTTCACAAAGATAGGAGTTGCCTTGCCCATAGTTATGGCAATTATATTTTTCTCAGGAGGCTGTCGTTTTCTTGAAATGACAGATGATTTGGGGCCTGAAATTTTAGGAGATCCCATTCCTCTGGAGGGAATTTCCTATTTCCCATGGAGTTTCAGAACACTTGAAGTGCAATACGATGAATCTCTACCCAAAGAAAAAATAGATGACCTCCGATATTATTTCGCAACTAGGGTTGTCTATTTTTTACAGGCTCCGGGAAAGTTTGCAAACAGTCCGGACTATGGAATGGCATTTGCCGCTCTCAAGGCTCTGGGGCCTCCACAGGGAGGAGGTGCCCTTTCTCCGGGCAACAGCTCCATAGTTAGTTTGGGAATGGGAGGAGGAGAGATTATTTTGGAATTTGACGAACCCATTGAAAATGAAGATGCCACTGTAAACTACAAGGGCTATGACTTCATAGTATTCGGGAATGCCAACTGGCCCAATGGCAAACCGGAAGAGCACTCTCAGGAGCCCGGAGTCATCTGGGTTGGGGTTGACGAGAAGAAGACCGGAAATTTTTTGGATGCCAAGTGGTTCGTCATACCCGGTTCGGAGATTCATTCGGGAGATAAGCAGGTTGTGCAGAGCTATAGTCAAATAGCCTACGGGGTTTTACCTGAGAACAAAGACTGGTATCCCAACCCCGATATATATAACGACTACCCTCCCGAGATGCCCGAGTTGCCCCAGAAACCTACTGCGAAGTGGCGTCCCTTTCGATTTTTTAAATTGGACGATTCTATTTGTGGCTATGTGGGAGAGGAGATTCGGGGATACTGTGATGTAACTCCAACCCTGAGACTTGGAGATATGTCCGGAGCGGGAAAAAGAATAATCTCCGGCAGTACCACAGATTCTCTGGACGATTCGGAAGATGTCATAGATATTGACCCATGTGATTTCTATACCATTCCCAATAATAGTGAAAACTGGAATAATTCGAGTAAATTGGGAATTGACAAAGGCAGTGGAGGAGGAGATGCCATTGACATAGACTGGGCAAGGGATCCTAAAAATTTAAATACGCCCATTGATATCAAGGAAATTCGATGGGTAAAAATTGTCAGCGGTTCCGTAAAGACCTCTAAGAAAGGCGACATCTCTACAGAAGTTGATGCCGTTGCAAGGGTTCGTAAAATGGCTGATTATAATCCAAAATATAACTACACAAAGGATTAGTTTTGGTTGAAATATATATGCATGAGTCTAATAAAATTTTGAATATAAAAATTTCTTTTTTGGGAAATATATGAATATGATTAAAAAGAAAAAAAAATTTCGGCTACTGAGTCTTCTCATTTCGTTTTTACTCTGCATTACAGCCCTCCCCATATTTGGAGAGGAAAAAATAAGCGAGAGTACAAACAAAGCGACAGAGGAGAATGGGGAGAACAGGGAAATTGCAAAGAAGAAAAGCGTTGATTTGGGAAAGGTTAAAGTTGTTGCCAAGGAAAGAGAGGCACGGGAAATGGATAAGGTCATTAACACTCCTTCATTTGTCGATGTATTTGATGCCTCCCAGTCTTCCCAAAAGGTAAACTCCGTTTCTGATATTTTGGCGGAACGAGTTGGAGTTCAGGTCAAACGATATGGAGGCTTGGGAAGCTATAGCACCCTCCCCATGAAGGGAGTCAATGCCAGCACCGTGACCATTTTCCTCGATGGAATTCCCCTGAATGATGCCAAGTATGGAGAAATCAACCTCGAAGACTTACCCATAGATAACCTTGACCGAATTGAAGTATATAAGGGAACCACTCCCGGTCGTTTCGGAGTTTCAGGTATAACCGGAGTTGTAAACCTTGTTACAAAAAAGAAAGGTGATCACTGCTCCCACACCGCCTCTCTGAGCTATGGCTCCTACAATACACTACGAATGAACATCTCCCGATCTGAAAAAATCGGAAACTTCGACTATCTCATATATATCAATCGCAAGTCCACCGATGGTGACTATGAATTTCTCGATGATAATGGAACTCCCCTGAAAGATCTTGAAGATGACTCATGGACTAAACGAAGGAACAATGAACATGTGGCCTATAACTTAACGGGCAAGGTTGGCTATACCATGGGTAACTTCCGTTTTTACATCATGAATGACTACTTCCGCAAGGATCAGGGAATGCCCGGAATGTATAATAACTCGGCAGAGTATATCAACTTTGAGACGGTGAGAAACATATTTAATATAGGTGTTGAAGCCAATTCTCTCATTGGATTTCGTTGGAACTCAAAGTTGAATATATACTATGCCACAAGGGAAGACCATTTCAACAATATCAAGGGCGAGGAGATTGGAGTTCGAGGAGGAACGGAAACCCTGGCCTTCTTCGACTCCTTTGGCTTTGACTTCTCCCATGACTTTGATTTCTCGAAATATGGTCACTCCATAAATCTTTTACTCTCATTTCAAATGGAGCTATACAATAGGGATGACAAGAATGCCTTTACATACTATGAGGTGAAGTCGGCGTCAGAGCAGTTTCGCGATAGATACATTATTTTACTCGAAGACAATATGAATTTCCTTGACGGCAGGTTGCAGATGTTACCCCAGTTGCGTTTCGAGTTTTGGGGACAGCAGCTTCAAACGGGAGACTCTAAGTTTGGTGAAACAGAGATATATTTGGGAGATGCAAGCACCTCCACTCATTTAGGTTTTCAGGGAGGAGTTAAATATTTCCCCGGAGAGGACAGGGAATTTTATTTAAAGGGTAATGTTTTCAATGGTTTTAGACCTCCCACATTTACAGAACTTTTCGGTGAAAGGGGATATATCGTGGGTAACTCCACTCTCGACTCGGAAAGATCCCTGAACAGGGACATAGGTTTCGGTTGGCAGATCTTCTATAAAAATTCATGGCTCAACATGATACTCTTTGAGTTCTCATACTTTCACAATGAAGTGGAGGATCTAATTGTATTTATGCACAACTCCCAGTGGACGGTAAAGGCACAGAATATCTCGGCAACCGATGTTAAGGGCTACCAGTTTATTCTGGGAACGGATTTTTTCGACCATGTTAAGCTCAATGGAAACTATACATTTCAAGAGGCGAAAGATGATGGAGAGATTCCATACTACAAGGGAAAGTATCTTCCATACAGGCCACTCAATGAGTTTACATTTTCAGGAAAGGTCTATAGCGATATGATGTCTCTCACCTATCGCATGACCTATATCGGCTCGAACTTCCGCGACAAGGCAAATTCAGGTTTCTATTTTGTACGCCATCGCCATATACACAATGTTTCCTTTGAGTATTATTTTATTAAAACCGATAGCTATATCCTTAAACTCAGTGGAGAGGTTAAAAATATTTTTGAAAATAGAATAAGTGATGTTGTAGGCTATCCCCTGCCGGGAAGATCCTATTATCTATCACTTTCGGGCAAGTTTTAGGCAGGAGGTTATGGCATGAAAAGGTTAAACTATATGATGTATTTAAAACAATTTTTAATTTTCACTACAATGTCTTTTATTTTTATAGGTTGTGAAAATCCTCCCATGCTTGATCCCACCAAGGATATAAATGGGGAAAAGAAAATGACAGCTCCCTCCTCCAATGTGGCATTTGTCATAACCTCGGATTTTGCCACGGGATCCTATGCATGTATAGATCTTGATTCCTATGTCGCCTATGAGCAGGAGCTGGGAGTCATTCACAAAGATGCAGTTGTGAGAGTTTTTAACAACAAGATATATGTAATCAATCGCTTTGGCAGGGATAATATTCAAATAATCGATCCAAAAAATGAATATGAGACAGAGCGAGAAATCTCCATGAAGCAAGAGGGAGATCCGGGAGACTGCAATCCCTATGACATAGCCATGGTTGAGACGGATAGAGCCTATGTTTCAAGACATAATGAGCCCTCAATCTGGATTATAAATCCCAAAACAGGCAAGAAAATCGGAGAGATTGACATCTCGGAGTATGCCCCTTGGTCGGCAAATGATATTCCACGAGCTTCATATATGTACTTTCATAAACCCACGAAGAGACTCTTTGTGGCATGTGAACGCCTAAAGGGCAATGGTCATATTGCAGGTCATAGCTCAGTGTTGGTCATTGATGTGGACAAGGCACACACCACCTATAACAGGGTGATTAGAGAAATTTCCATGCGAGTCGATGAATGGGGAGATGGCTCCGACCGTTGGATAAATGGCACATATCCCTATTCAAAATTCAGATATGTTGACCATACAGAATGGCAACCTCAGTTGGGGGATTCCAACAGCGATCATCTCTTTATATCATGTGTGGGCAACTTCGGAGCTTTGTTTGAAGAAGACTGCGGAATAGTTGCCATAGATATTCAGAATATGAAAGTTTCAATGGGACATGGTGCAAATGGATATGTCTTTGCGGAAGAAACTGCCAAGGGAGAAATAACAGACTTCGTAATTACAAAGGCAAAACCGGGATATAAAATAGAGGGTTATGCCATTATTTCCGATTCAAATTTAAGAACCAAGTTGGTTAAATTTGATCCATGGACAGGTAAAAGACTCAAGGTTATGAGAGAAGATGAAGGAGAGAATGGTTATTTTGCCGGACTCTCCTATCATGAAAAGTCAGATCATCTTTTCCTATGTGATCGCAATGCCCTTGAGCCGGGAGTTCGCATCTATGACTTAAAAAACAGTGTTTACCCCTCTCTGGGGGAAGAAAAGGCGGAAAATCTTGACAACCCCGTCTATGTGGGCTTGCCTCCAGTTGATATTGGCTTTATAGATAACTAGGACCGAAGTTAGTTGACAGCGGGTTTAGCTTTGAGATTTATAAAAAAGCTTACCGCTATAATGGACTAAAATAAATAATCTTAGCCCATTATACCAACTATCATGCACATGGTCAAAAATGAGAGTCTATGGAGTCCCCTCTATATTATTTCCCGACTTATAGTTTACCTTGCAACTATTGTTAAGTTGCTCCTTAACTATTTTTGCGTTGCCATTGTTGTTGGTAAAATCAATATCCATATTATTGTCTTCAATGTTCAACCTATAGAGATCAGTCAACAGCCCCAGAGGAGCCAAGTCAACAATATCATTGCCACTCACATTTAGATGTTGGAGATTCACAATATAACCAATCCCCGATAGATTGGAAATATCTTTTTGGGATAAATTTAGTTTAGTGATAGCTGCTAAGTCCTCCGGAAAAATTGCATCCGTGGGCTTGTCTATTTTGTCTCTAATAATACCGGATAAATTGGAATCGATGAAGTTTATACCGGTTATACTATTTCCTTTCCTATATGAAACAGAGTTGACTCCCTTTTTCTTTATGAGCTCTCTTATTGTGAGAGCATTGTCATCAGAGGCAGAAAAG
>PDWI01010301.1_pt1 | contig 10498 bp, 9 predicted proteins | sample 1430891 | NCBI WGS metagenome assembly PDWI01 (sample SAMN01162508, study PRJNA174530) | Oral metagenome, whole genome shotgun sequencing project. | biome: Marine environment; feature: Marine mammal; material: Swab sample of the gingival sulcus; isolation source: swab sample of gingival sulcus... | reverse complement strand
AGGTTGCTGTTCTCCTCTTCTATAATAAATTTTATTCTCCGCAAATTCTTGCAAAGCAATCAATACCGGCTTCGGCAATCTTTCATAAAACTTAGAGATCTCAATCTGTTCTCTATTTTCAAAGATTTCCTCCAAATTGTCAGAAACTGAAGCAAAATCTTGTAATTTCTGATTCAACTCTTCTTTCATCTCTACAGAAATTTGATTAGCGCGCTTAGCAACAATCATCAAAGTTTCATAAACATTTCCTACCCCAGCACTCAGTTCTTTAGTGTTACGAGTGATGGTATTGTTTTCTGCTTTTGTGTTCTTAAAATCCATATTATTTTGTTCCTAAATATTCGTCAATGTTTCGGTTTATTCTATTTGCCTTATTTTTATATCTGCTTTCAGGAAATTCTTCTATAAAAGTAAGATATTCCTCCTTGGCTTTGTTGTAACGATCACGTTTTTTGCTTGTAATACTATTTTTTGCTAATTTATAACGTGATTCCAGCAACATAAAAAGAATATCTTCCCGATGAGAAGAATTTGGATGCTCTTTTATACTATTATCCAAAGCAATAATTGCAGAATCATAAAATTCTCTTTCATAATAAGTTTTGGCACTTAAATAAGATTTCTCGACCAACTTATCATTCATTTCAGCGATATACTTTTTAGCATCTTCAGTACGTTCACTTTTCGGATAACGCTTGATGTAAGTTTTGAACGCTTCAATTGCATCTTTTGTTGGGGTTTGGTCTAATAAAACCATTGGTGTCCCTTTGTAATAGCAAAATGCTTTCATATACATACACTCCTCAATATAAGGACTGTTTGGATATAATCTTGTAATCTGATTAAAGTAATTACCTGCTGATATATAGCGTTTCTGCTCATACAAAGAGTACGCATAATAATATTCAATAGTTGGTGCTTGGGAGCGTCCTCGATACAATGCACGAATATCATCTAACAAGTCAAGAGTCTTTGCATACTCTTCTTTATTGAAGTATTCAATAGCTTTTTTGAGTTTAAAAGTAGCATTTGTACTCTTTTTTATCTTCTGATATTCCCCACAACCCACAGCGAGGAAAAGCGAGGCGAATAATATCCCTATTATTTTTCGTGTCATTCTCAGTAAATTCCTTTAAAAATGCAAAGTTAGCAATATTTTCTATATCAAGAATAAAAGCTTAATATTTAACGATTTTTAGGAAGCTACTTTGCTTCTCACAATTTCTTCTTACGTTTCAAAAAACGATTTGAAAAATAACCCAACAAAACACTACCTGCTACTTTTAGTAAGATGCTAGCGGTTTTTTTATTGGCAAAACTTGTAAGTGCATTATTCAAAATATTCTGAAGAGTAAAATAATTTTGCACTTTCTGGCAGTCATTTTTCAATCCCCAAACAGCAATATCTTTTTTAAGTTGCAGAATCTTCAAATCCTTATCGACTTCCTCAAAGGAGTTATATTTCTTTACTTTCATTACTTGATATCTTTATTAAAAAGTTCAGAGAATTTACGCAAAATAGGACGATCTACTAGCTGCTTTGCTAATAACAAAAACAAGAAAAACAAAATAACTAAGCCTCCCGAAATTGCCAAAAACCCATAAGCATAATTTCCCAAATAAGTCCCAAGAACAAATGCTCCTGCAACAGCAAGGAATAATACTACAAACAAACAGATAAAACTTAGTATGAGAGCCTTGACAGTCTGGGCAATAAATTTTGCAGCAATTTTAAAACTTAGTAATTTGTAATAGTTGGTGTGTTCTTTTAGTGCATCTTCCAGTTGCCTTTTTAATCTAGAAGAATTCTGCGCACTATCTTCTGTACCCATAATTTACTTTTGTAATTTCGCATTGGCTTTTTTCAGGTCTGCCAATTTCTTCTCAAGAATAGTGATGACTTCCTCTGCCTTGTAGCTTGATTTGCTCAATAAGTGTTCTACATTATCTTCCAATGAGCCTTTTGTCAGTGATGTTTTTTGCTTGATTTCATCGCTTAGTTCGTTCATGCGAGTTTTTAACTCTACCGTTTTCTTATCAAAAGATTTTTTAATCTTTTTGCGTGTTTTTTTTCCTTCTTCCGGAGCTAATAGTAAGCCTGCTCCTAAGCCAATTGCAATTCCTGACAAGGTCGCTAATACGGTATTACTTAGATTTTTTGACATAATATGTACTTTATTTAATTTTTCAACACCTTATTTTACAACAAAAAGTTTGCCGTAATTCTTACAAGTAATAAATCAAGCAAATTAATATAATACAGTGTTTTCTATTCTCTTATCATCAAGACACTTCTTACCCTTCCTAATCTTTCTCTGTGGCAACTTCTGCACCTTTTTTCACTCCTTTCCTATATTTTATTAAAGCTCCTGCCATAATGAAACTTGTTGAAATAATCATAAACAACAATATCCCTTGCTCAAAATCAAACAGAGTATATTCGTCTGGAATAGAGAAAAACAACAGAATAGAAATCAATCCTCTAGGCGACACATAGAGTTCCGGAATTATATTTTTTCCTACCAACATACGAAGTATCAAGAATCGACTACCGTAAAGCAACAAAAGTGCCACAATGCTGAGTATCCAAACCTGCTCAGTAAACAGTGATGATAACACAATGCTAAAACCAAAAGCAACAAAGAAAAAAGTTCGAAGAACAAAAGAACTTTCCAGTGTAATTAAATTAAAATTATCAAAAATTTCCACAAAGTCATCATCCTCGATGTGCTTTCGTATAAAATTCGGCAATAAGAATTGATTTCTCAACATCAATCCAAAAATTAGAATCAGAAGTAAAGTTGAAAGATGAAACAGTTTACCTACTGAAGTAAAAAGCATCAAAATAGCAATTAGTAGAAATAGTTTGACCTCTCCTTTCAATCTATGAAAGATGATTAAAATAAAGGATGAAGCCACCAAAGAAACAAGCAAAGTCAAAAACAAATTGCTCCCTATCGACAAAGTTGCTTCGCCTATACTTTGAGCATCAATATTGTCCTTTACTGCGTAAAAAATGATAATTCCGAATATATCGGAAAAAGTTCCCTCATACACCATAAATTCCTTCTTAGATTCCTCCAAATTGCTAACACTAGGGATGACAATAGCACTACTTATGATAGACAAAGGAATCGCATACATTAAACCTACAGTAAAAGCAATCCCCCCAATCGAGAATTTTATAAGCAGAGCAAGTAGCGACGCATTTACAACAATACTCAACAAAGCGACCAAAAAAGAACGGGTAATAAGTTTTTTTTTACTCTTCCGTATCTTTAAATCCAGTGCGGCCTCTAAAACGATAAGTATTAGTCCTACTGTTCCTAGTATTCCAAGGTAAGGCTTCACGTCGAAATTTCCTATTTCTAGAAAATAAACAGAATACTTAAGCCCTATCCCCAACACAATCAGTAACAAAACGCTCGGAATACCCGTACGTTTACTTAAACTACTAAAAAAATAAGAAGCAATAATAATAAGCGAAGCTGCGATTATAATATAATAATCGAGGTAACCGTTCATAAATAGTCTACTTTACAGCAATCGTTTCGATCTCAATCAGCACTCCCATAGGAAGATCTTTCACAGCAAACGCTGCTCGTGCAGGAGGATTCTCGGTATAATATGAAGCATATACTTCATTGAAATCCTGAAAATTAGCAATTTCACTAAGTAGACAAGTTGATTTTACGACATTTTCCAATCCATACCCAGCCTCTTCCAATATCGCTTTTACGTTTTCCAATGCCTGCTTTGTTTGTTCTTTCACACCTCCTTCAACAATCTTTCCTGTAGCAGGATTCATCGGAAGTTGACCTGAGACATAAAGCGTTCCATTTGCTTCAATAGCCTGACTATAAGCACCTACTGCAGCAGGTGCATTTTTTGTTGCAATAACCTTTTTCATAATTTAAATTTTTTCTCAAAAATATTAAAAATTATCATACCAAGAATCTTTTTTCTCCAATTTTAAATCTTTCAACAAATTTGATTTCACTTTAATAATAAAATTGAAATTTTGTCTCTGACCAAAAGGAATTGCAGAAAAACGCATTTCCCAACAGTGCAAATCCCGAAAGATAGAGAATTGTGTCGTGGTAACCTCTCTCTTCTTAAAATCATATCCGGTACTCACAGAAACTTTCCACTTTTCTGTCAAACTAAAGTCTCCTGAAAGTCGAAAATTCTGCGAAACTGTTGCAGCCTTATGACCAGATTTTGTATAGCGAAAATTATAATCCAAACGAACTGACCAAGGAATATCGAAATCTACATAATCGTTAATATCATCGAAAGACTCCACATCTTTCACATCACCAAAAACTTCATCCCCCCCGGCAACTCCAGTACCCATTGAGCTGCCTTCTCCACTATCCTTCTCTTTTTCAGAAGACTTATTTCCTCCTCCTGTGAACGATGTTCCTAAGGAGAATCCCGCAGTAGTCAACCGCCCTAAGCCCCCGGCAAATTTATTGATTGGGTGTCCTTTTTCATCAAGAGCATAAGGATCAATAGTTCCGTTCATCTGTACATTTAACTTTTTATTAAAAAGAGATGTCCTTCCTGACAAACGAATGTTACTGAAATTCATAGAGTCTGCAAAAATATTATAACTTGTGCTAATCTTGAAGCTCTCCAACAACTTTATCTTCTTAGTTTCTTCATTAGAGGTAGAATCATCTGTATTGCGAACTTTCATCTCAATATTATTATCCAAATTAAAATTGATAGAAGCAGCTTTAGAGCCTTTTCTAGGAAATTGATATACGCCATTCGACAATATATGGTAGCGAACTTCTTCATCAGAAGTACGATCATCAAAAGTACGATAAAACTGACTATCTCCGATTCCTAAGTCAGGAGTATAACTCGCCGAGACAGAAGGACTCACAACGTGTCTTATTGCCTGAACTTTACTTTTCTTATTAAATGTATACATTCCAAAAATCTTAGGAGTAAAGGACAATGAAGTACTCGTCCTAAAGTTATGGGCATAGTGAAAACCGTTTATTGTGTCGGTTACTACCTCATCTTTCAAAGGATCATAACTTTTACGAACAGAATTCAAGTAGGCAACCCCTTTATAATTTAAACTTGTAGAAAAAGTCAAATCACGTGCTAATTTATAAGAAGCACTAATTGGAATAGTTTGCTGAAATCCATTACGCCAGTCACGTCTGAGCCTTGATTTAAACAGTTTATTTTCCTTTGTGTGAATACTATTAGTAAGTTGTGCCGTATAGCCCACACTTATCATATCGTACCACTTCACCTCTCCCGCCCTTTTCTTGGAACGAAAGGGATACTGCGTTTGCATAGAAAAATTCACATTGGGCAGACTAAGACTAATCGTAGAATCTTTTCTGTTTTGAGAATGTTGTAACGCTACCCCCAGATTAAAGGGACTGTCCGGCCACCTGCGCGTATATGAAATACTGGATTGTTTTGTAGTATTTACAATATTCTCAATAGAGCGCGCATTCCGATAATCATTTTCAGAAGTAGAAATATTTACTGAGGCACTGAGAGTTCTGAAAGGATGAGCTTTCGAATCTTGCGAGTGTGTCCACCTCAAAGAAAAGTCCTTTGTTTTGCTATAATCATCCAATCCCTTATCTCCAAACGTAGTAATTGCATAAGAGAAATTAAAACGCCCGTTATAGCGATACCTTTTTTTGTAATTGGTTTTCACACTTGCTTCCCAAGAACCATTTGTAAAAATAGTTCCATTAAAACGCGCATCCATATAGTCATTTACCGCCCAATAATATCCGAAATCTCTAAAGAAAAACCCCCTATTCTTTTCTTCTCCAAAGGAGGGTATGATAATTCCTGAAGAATATTTCTTTTTCAGAGGAAAGATTCCAAAAGGTAGACCGATAGGGGTTTCCAGTCCCTCGATAACCAAATTTGCCCAACCTGTTACGACCTTATCATCTTTTATCATCTTAAACTTCCTCAACTTAATATAAAAATGCGGATCATCATGATTGTCGCAAGTTGTATAAATCCCCCCTTTTAAATTATACGTATTTTCATCGACTCTTTTTGCCAGTCCTCCCCTTATATACCCCTCCCCTTCTTGAGTCAAAATATCCCTTACAAGCGCTTTCTTAGACTGTAAATTATAAGACATTTCAGCCACTTCATATTCAGACTTCTTGTCCTTAAAGACAGGATATCCCGTCTTTACGTTTGCTGTATCCAGCCCATACTTAGCATTTACCACATTTCGAGAAACATCTACATTGATATAATAAGCTTTTATGCTTTGACGTTGATAATCAACCTGCGATTGGTTGTACATACGCATCTCTTTCGTTGATAACGACATCACGATAGAATCTTCTGCCTGATAATCTACAGGAGAAGTAATATACTTATTTTTGATTGTATCCGCAGCCAAACTATCTACAGGCAATGTTACCGACATTGTTTTTGTAGTAGTACCCAAAGAAAGAGGTTCACGAGCTAACGTGTCTGCTTTTAAATCCTGTCCGTAAGAATTTACAATACAAACGACGCTCATCAAAATCAACAAGTAAGTATGTATTTTTTTTAAAAACAAAGGCAATTTGTAAATTTGTGTGCAAATATGCGCCAAAACTACATAAATTTTCTGGTGTGGTGGGATTTTTGATGTTAAAAGAATTGAAAAAAATATGTCTCTGATATGCTAAGAACCCTAAAAATACTTTTCTCAGTACTATTTTTCCTTGTATCTGATGCAATCATCTCTGCTCAAGAAATTCAGACAGTAGTCATTGATGCAGGACATGGCGGTAAAGATCCGGGGACGCTTGCACGCAAGCATAAACACAAGAATGAAAAACATATCGCTTTGGCTATAGCGAAGAATTTAGGAAGGTATATTGAGAAGAATTATCCAAAAATAAAGGTTATTTACACCCGAAAAAGGGACATTTATCTTACTCTTAACCAACGAGCAAAAATTGCCAACAAAGCAAATGCAGACTTGTTTATTTCTATACACGTAGATGCTTCAGCAAGCAAAAAGGCAAAAGGAGCATCGGTGTATGTGCTTGGTCTGCATCGTACGGAAGACAATCTGAAAGTCGCAATGCGCGAAAATGCGGTAATGCTGCAAGAAGAAAACTACGAAACAAATTATGCCGGATTTGACCCTCAAAATCCGGAATCGTACATTATTTTCAGCTTAATGCAAAATCAGTATTTGAACAATAGTATGGTTATGGCAGGACTGGTAGATAAATACCTAAAAACAACCACAAAACGAAAAACAAAAGGAGTCAAACAAGCGGGGTTCTACGTACTGAGAGAAGTAGGTATGCCTTCCGTTCTGATAGAAACGGGCTACATTACCAACACCTCTGATGCCGATTACCTTTGTTCTGCCAAAGGGCAAAACAAAACAGCTTTAGCAATTTTCAATGCGTTTAAAGATTACAAAGCATTCCTAGAGAGTCATACTATAGACTTGAAGGCAAATAAAGCAGAAGAAACCAAACAGACAAACACTTACTTCACTGTACAGGTTTTATTCTCTCGGCAAGATATTGCTTCCAACTCGAAGCGTTTCAGAGCACTTTCCCCAATCTTCAAACACAAGAAAAAGAAAGGATATTACTACACTTTTGGGCGTACCCAAGACTATAAGGAGGCATTGAAGATGCAGAAAAAGGCTCGAAAAGTTATTCCCGATTCCTATTTAATTGGGATTCATAACGGGAAAATAGAAAGAAGCTCAAAAGTTAGAAGTATTTTAAGTGAAAAGTAAAAATTTCAATAGCTTCCGTATCTTTGTGATTAAAATGTTAGAACGTTAAAAGAGATGAAAAAAAATATTATAACCGGATTTATTTTTATAATCGCCTTGCTACTCTTCTTTTTTGGATTTAATTTTCTAAAAGGAAAAAACCTTTTTGAGCAAAACAATATTTTCTATGCCATTTATTCCAATGTCGATGGGTTGAAGAATGCAAGTAAGGTAACAATCAGAGGAATGAAAGTAGGGGAAGTCTTAAATGTCAATTTCACTAATGAAAAAGCGGAGCTCTTAGTAGTTTCATTCTCTGTGTCGGCAGATTACAAGATACCTAAAGGCTCTATTGCTCAAATTGTAACTACTGACCTTATGGGGTCACGTTCATTGGAACTCAGACTGCCACGAGAAGCACAAAACGGCTATCTGGCTTCGGGAGACACCATATCCGGAGGCATTTCAAAAGGGCTAAAGGACGAGGTAAGCGCACAAGTACTTCCGCTAAAAGCCAAAGCCGAAGAATTGATGCTTTCTATCGATACGTTATTGACAGCGACAAAAGCTGTTTTAGGAAAAGATTCTCAAACCAACCTAATTGCTACGATTGAAAGTATGAAACGTACTTTTAGTCACTTAGAAAACACCACAGGAAAACTTAATAAGGTAGTAGATAGTGAACAACAAAGCATGGAGAGTATTTTACGCAACTTTGCCAGTATTTCTGAGAATTTGGAGCGTAACAATGACAAAATTAACTCAATATTGCACAACGTTTCTTCGTTTACCGATACGCTTGCACAAGCAGGTTTTTCAAAGACATTGCTGGAAGCCCAAGAGGCGATTAAAGAATTTACCGTGATTGTCAAAAAAATAGAAGCCGGAGAGGGTACCGTAGGGGCTTTACTGAATGACAAACAGCTTTATGACAATCTTGAGGGAGCAACGGCAAGTATGGAACGTCTTATGACGGATTTGCGCCTAAATCCCAAGAAATACGTACATTTTTCATTGCTAAAAACAGGCAGAACGGTATATTATGATAGCCCTAAACCAACAAAAAATAACGAAAAGCATTACCGAATAAAGATTTTTCATTCCTCAGAGCCTATAAAATTGAGTAATCCTATCTTTAAAGGAAGAACCGATATCGAAGAAATAAAGTTGAAGAAAAAAAGAGGCTATATTTACACGATTGGCTGTTCTTCCGATTATGACAAATTAGAAAAAACAGTAAAAAAACTGCGAAAAGACTTTCCCGACGCATATATTATCGAAGCTACCCGTTAGTTTCAAATGTTCGCAAGTGTTAAAAATGTATAGTTTTTAGGCAATCCAAATGCCTACAAAGCTTCTTTTATGGCGGAAATCTTCCCGACAGTTGTCGGGAACTAATTACCTGCAGGAAATTCCTTCCCGACAACTGTCCTGAGCAAATTACTTACGGGAAATTCCTTCTCGACAACTGTCCTGAGCAAATTACTTACGGGAAATTCCGTCCCGACAACTGTCCTGAACGAATTATCCGGAAAAGCAAATAGTACCAAATACAAAGAGACATAATTGCAAATAGCTGTTTATTCTATATCTTTGTGGACTTTAAGAAAACAGATTACGAAGATTTTCAGAACCTTTGAGGTCTGCAAAACATTAACGGCTAAAAGCCAATAGCTAACAACTGAAAGAATGAACGAAATACGGAATTTTTGCATAATTGCACATATTGATCATGGGAAAAGTACTTTGGCCGACCGGCTGTTAGACGCTACCGGTACGATTGCAGAGCGTGATAAGATGGAACAAGTCTTAGACAATATGGATTTGGAGCGTGAGCGTGGAATTACCATCAAAAGTCACGCCATCCAAATGGATTATGAGCAAGACGGAACAGTCTATACTCTCAACCTGATTGACACGCCGGGGCACGTAGATTTTTCCTATGAAGTTTCACGTTCTATTGCTGCTTGCGAAGGAGCTTTGCTTATCGTTGATGCTACGCAAGGTATCCAGGCTCAGACGATTTCGAATCTATATTTGGCAATGGAGAACGATTTGGAGATTATCCCGGTGATGAACAAAATGGATATGCCCAATGCAATGCCGGAGGAAGTGCGTGAACAAATCATTGATTTGATAGGCTGTGATGAGGCAGATATTATAGAGGCGAGTGGCAAAACGGGCTTAGGCGTTGATAAAATCTTGGAGGCAATCGTGGAGCGAGTTCCTGCTCCCAAAGGCGAGGCGAAAGAGCCCTTACAAGCCTTGATTTTTGATTCAGAATTTAACTCTTTTCGTGGAATTATCGCCTATATCCGTGTGATAAATGGTGAAATTCGCAAAGGCGACAAAGTAAAGTTTGTGAATACCGGAAAAGAGTATGATGCTGATGAAATAGGCGTATTGCGCTTGGTGCAAGAGCCTCGCAAAGTCCTGCGTACAGGTGATGTTGGCTACATTATTTCAGGAATAAAAACTTCTGCTGAGGTAAAAGTGGGAGATACGGTTACGCATCTAAAGCGCCCTTGTGAGAAAGCAATTGAAGGATTTGAGGAAGTAAAACCAATGGTTTATGCGGGAATTTATCCTATTGATGCGGAAGATTATGAAGATTTGAGAGCTTCGATTGAGAAGTTGCAGCTAAACGATGCTTCGCTGACTTTTGAGCCGGAGTCCTCTCTGGCATTAGGCTTTGGTTTCCGTTGTGGATTTTTGGGCATGTTGCATATGGAAATTATTCAAGAACGCTTGGATAGA
>PDWI01010300.1_pt1 | contig 10498 bp, 7 predicted proteins | sample 1430891 | NCBI WGS metagenome assembly PDWI01 (sample SAMN01162508, study PRJNA174530) | Oral metagenome, whole genome shotgun sequencing project. | biome: Marine environment; feature: Marine mammal; material: Swab sample of the gingival sulcus; isolation source: swab sample of gingival sulcus... | reverse complement strand
TACAAATAAAATGCAAAATATTAAATCAATTTGTTGAGATAGGTATGCCCAAAAGTTACAAAGCGGTTTCCTAAAAAAAATACAAAAAGCAGAGTTTAGAAAAATTAATCACCTTTGTGTTTAGCTATGCAACAAAGTCAATTAAATGTGAAATTTAATATAGATACATATAACCCAAAAACTACACAATAATGAGGTAATAAATAATTCTGTTAACTTAAGTACAATGATGGCAATTTCCATAAATAATAATGCGTTTTTATATTGGATTAGAAAAAAACGACTTACCTTTATGGTTTAGTTTATTATTGTAAACAGCAATGAAAAGATTGATTTTTATCTATGTTATTTTATTCCTATTTTTGCCCACAACATATGGGCAGGTAGGTTGGTTGGGTAATGCAAAAATTAATAAGTATTTTTTTGAAGACGAAAGTGATGTAATTCGATTGAGTATAGAAGCTAAAAACATTAACTCAACTGAGGAAAACTCTGAAATGCAAAAACTAAATTGCAATGTACGATTTAGCTCCTCATTTGAGTCTGGTGGATTCCTACCAACCAGTAAAACTTACGATTTTCCTCTGCTATTTGACAAAACAATTGGAGACAAGTATTTGTACTCTACTGAAATATCCACAAAAGAATTGGACGACGGAAGATACTTTATAAAGTTTCAATGTAAAAGTCTAGACTCAGCGTTAAAATACGAATTATCGGAACCGATAACGGTGGGTAAATTTGGAATTATTCAAACAACATGTGCCATATCCACTAATGAAAGTCCCCTTGATTATTACATAACAAGCATAAAAAAAGATAATAACTTCATACCTGAAGTCTTAGAAGGAACCTACACTAGAGGTTTTTGTAATGACGAAATATTGACTATAGACAAATTTAATTTTCACATTTGGAAAAATTTTTCTAAAGATGACCTTGAATTAAAATTGTACTATTCTATTGATAATTCTGATTTTGTAATAAATAGTAACATCAGGGTTGTTGATGACTCTAAGGACAATGATTTAACATTTGGTGAAGATTTGTACGAATATTCCTTTTATAATTCGGAAGATATATACGATGAGAATGTAGAATTAAATCTGGAAACAGGCAATATTATAGAACAAATTAACAACCAAGACAAAAACGATCATTCTATTCGTTTTTATTTTGAATTGAAGGATAAAAAAACGGGAGATATTTATAGATTGCCGAAAAAAGATTTTTTTAAATTCGAATTTCATATTTCAGATAATCCGATAGGTCCTAATTGTCAAGCCGCACTGCTGCCTATTGATTTACTAAGTTGGGAAGTGAAGGAAGCAAATAAAAAGATCTATATTGAATGGATAACCATTTCAGAAAACAATAACGATTATTTTGAGGTGCAGAGAAGCAATGATATTGAAAACTGGGTACCAATATACAAAATAGAAGGGAAAGGACAATCTACTAGCTATAACAAATACGATTTTGTGGATAGATACCCTACTACCGGATATAATTATTATAGGTTGAGACAAACAGATTTTGATGGCACACACAAATACAGTAAGTATTTGGTGATCAGCATTTTTGACAATAAACTCGAATTTTATCCAAATCCTGCAAAAAATTACTTAAAATATAATATACTTGATCCTTCCAAACAATTTAAGGTGGATATAATAGATTGCACCGGAAAATTGATTAAAACCATAAAAATACCTGAAAAAATATCAGAAGTAAATGTTGTTGATATAAAAGATTTAAAAGCGGGAATATACCTTATAAGATACCTAAATACACAAAATAATATCTTGAAAACGACCAAATTGATTGTAGGTTACTAAATCAATGACATTTAGCAAGATCATGTTTTTTCACTTTGTCAATTTAGTAATTTGGAGTTTTATGCATTACATACTTTTATCTTACAAGAATTGCTTGAGGGGCTTTAAATGAGACCTTGATAAATTTGCAACATTATATCGCATATAATTTATTAATATGTTAAAAAACTATATATTTGCAGAAAAAATTTTAGATATGAGATATTTGTATACAGTAGCGGTACTTTTTATGATGGCGTCTTGTGTGTTACCCTCCAAACACAGAAGAGTTGTTGAAGACAAAGAAAGACTACTTAGAGAAAATGCCTCTCTGCTGTACCTAAAGGAAAAAAATGCCAAAAATGTATTGGAAATTAAAGAAATGGGAGATAAATTAGAAAAAACAGAATCTTTACTTTATGAAGTTAACTCTAAGTACAATACATCCAAGGATATGTACAACAAATGTCAACAGGAATACGACCAGATGTTGTTAAAAAATAAAAAATTGCTAGAAAAAGCTTTCGAAGACAAGTCAAATCTTTCTTCAGAGTTAGCGGCTAAACAAAATGAGATATCAGAAAAAGAAAGGAGTCTTCAAAAAATAGCAAAAGACCTTGAAAATCAAAGATTGAATCAACAACTGTTGAAAGAAGATTTAGATAAAAAACAAAAAAATATCGACTCACTAAAAGTATTAGTTAACAATAATGAAAAAAAACTAATAGACTTAAAAGTAAAAATAAAGGGGTTACTCGTAGGGTATTCTAATGATGAAATCACAATAGAACAGCGAGAAGATGGTAGATTACATATTTCTATGTCACAAAATTTACTTTTTGAAAAAGGAAGTGATATGCTAGACGCTAAAGGGAAAAGAGCCATAAAGCACGTTGCAGAAGTTCTTAAAACAGAGCCCGAAATAATGATAATGGTTGAAGGACATACGGACAGCGATGGAGAATCTAAAAGAAATTGGATGTTAAGTACTAGAAGAGCATTGGCGGTTGTGGATGTTTTACAACAAAACGATGTAATACCCGAAAGAATAATAGCAGCGGGCAGAGGTCAATACAAACCAATCGTACCTAATGACAATCTTGAAAACAAAGCAAAAAACAGAAGAACAGAAATAATTTTAGAGCCCAATCTTAATGACATTATGGATTTTTTAAAATAAGTAAAATAATAATAAAATGAACAGTATAAAATTTTTAGTCTATACAATTTTAATAGGAGTATTTTTTTCTTGCAATACCGTAAAAATGGAAAAAAATAAGGAAAAAGAATCGCCAACAATTGTTTATAGCAAGGGGCCGTGTTTTGGACAATGCCCTATCTTTACTTTAACTATATACAACACAGGATTGGTAAAATTTCATGGCAGAAAGTTTACCGATATGGATGGTAAATATCAAAAGCAACTCAAGAACGAAGAATATGTAAGTATAGTAAAAGCTTTTCGTAAGAATAGATTTTGGAGATTTGACGATGCTTACAATATGGATCTTGTTGATGCTGCAACCACGACCATATCTTTCTCAGATGAAAATAAATCGAAAACGGTAAAAGGGAAAACAAACTTTCCGATAAAATTTGAAGAATTGAGAACAATGTTAGATACATTGATTCAAAATAAAGATAATTGGATACAGACCGATAAACCTAAAATAAATCCTAAGGATACAGACATTATAGATAATCAGATAATAATAAAGATAACAAAATCAATGATCTTATCTAGATGGCTACAAGAGAATAGAAAACATACGATTAAACTTCAAGGACGAGTTGGTAATGATAACAGAACTTGGCTGATAAGATTTGATAAAAATAAAATAAAGCCCGAAGCGATGCTAAAAATGCTTAGAGAAGATAAAAATATAGAATCAGCAGAGTTCAATACTAAAACATCAAGCAGATAATAGCAAAAAAAGATAAGACAAATTAAAAGACAAACAGATGAAAATAGCCGTTTTCCCCGGATCTTTTGATCCCATAACTATTGGTCATGTTAGTATGATAAATAGGGCGTTGCCTTTATTTGATAAAATGGTGATAGCTATAGGCATAAACACCAGTAAAAACAAGCTATTTCCCTTGGAACAACGTATAAGTTGGATAGAAGAAGTCTTCAAAAAGGAAAGTAAAATAGAGGTTAAAAGGTTTGAGGGATTAACCGTTGATTTTTGTAAGCAAATCGGAGCAAAATACATTATTAGAGGGCTTCGTAATTCTTCAGATTTTGACTATGAAAAGACAATAGCTCAACTAAATGGAGAACTAAACCCTGATGTGGAAACACTTTTCTTCATAAGTTATCCTATGTATAGTCATATCAGTTCCACTATTGTGAGAGAGATAATAAGAGTAAAGGGAGATGCAAGTTCTCTAGTTCCAAAAGAAGTAAATTTATCTATCTAACTTTCAATTCTTTCAATTTCTTGTTAGCGTTCGGAAGTAGTATCTCGCAAAGTGTATTAAGTTCATCTCTAGAGCTTCACGAAGCTAGAGAATCCCCTTGTATCTCAACGTTGACAGTATATTTGGGCTACCCGAGCATAGGACAAACCTTTGACATTTGTTATAAAACTCAACTTATTTGTTTTCTCAGATTTATCTTTAATCACTCTCTAATAATGACACCTATTACAATCCAATCCTCCGACATCTTCAACCGTAATTTTAGACCTCTGTCCCTTATTCATCTCCTCGTGATACTTTATAAAATATTCGTTATAATAACCATTACTATCAATTTTTATTTCAGAACGCCTATGACAATCGATACACCAGCCCATCGTCAGCGGCGCAACTTGCCCTACAACTTCCATATCTTTAACCTGTCCGTGACAATCTTGACACTCCATTTTAGCGACATTTACATGTTGAGAGTGATTGAAATAAACGTGGTCGGGCAAATTGTGAATCCTTATCCACTCTATATTGCCTTGAATCTCTTTTTTGTAGTCATTTGTCAACGATGACACTATGTTTTTCCACTGCTTTTCACCCTCATCTTCATCGTTATTTTTATTTAACCAAGCGGCAAACACTTCTTTGATTTGTTCTTGGCTCAAATTATTGTAATTATCTATATAACGACCTTTCGATGGGTCAAAGCCTATTGAAGCGTATATTTTTGTCAATTCCTGCGTACCGTAGCGACTGCCTGTCTTTATCGCCTTATGACATTTCATACAGGTACTTGAACCGGGCACTCCGGCATGCCTTGATTTGCTTGCTGCATCATGACAAAATTGGCAATTAATCGCATTATCTCCGGCATGAACCTTGTGCGAAAATGCAATAGGTTGAGTGGGTTGATAGCCTTGCTGATTGCCGAGTTTTACACCTTTGATAGTAGCAAAATAAACCACTCCAATAGCAATCGCAAGCAATACCAACCTAATGGCAATCCTAAATTCCAATACCTTGAACAGTATTATCGATAAAACCACAAATACGACAAGCAATAAAATATAAAAAGCCCAACTATCCCAAAATGTAGATTCTGTCTTGTGCGCTTCTACTTCTTTGATTTTTTCGGGCTGTTTTATTGCTGATTCTTTTTTTTCGACTTTATCGGATGAAGCAGATTTTATAAACTGCAATATCGATTCCAATTGTTTGTCGGTAATTCCCACCGTTGGAGGCATTGACATCCTGTTATATTTTTCAAAAAGTTTGGTAGCATATTTATGACCTTTATCAAGAAAGGACTGCGGATTTTTTATGTACCCAAACAGTTCTTCCTTGCTTTCCCATCTTTCTTCTACGTCTTTCAAATTAGGACCAACCAAATCCGTTTTCATTTTTATATCGTGACAAGCGGCACAAGCCCTATTTTTGAACAGTTCTTTACCTTTGTCAACGGACTGAGCAGTGATATGCGATGAAGTTATCAGGCATAAAACAGCCAATACAAAAAGTTGTATCAAGGTCTTTATAGTCATTAAACGAGATTTTAAATAATCTTCAACCAGCAAATTTCTATATTTTTTTTATTTACCCCTAACTTTTTGTATTAAAATCAAAAAAAACAATAACACACTCACAATCAAAGATATTTTATTGCGCTCTGAATCAAGTTGCGATTTTTATTATAGCTCAAAAAACGGAGTATATTCTAGCCATTATTACCAATTATAAATTCAATAAAAATATTGATAATTATAAAATAAATTGCATTCAAAAAGAATGTAGGTTTCCCTATAGACCATTATAATACTCTAGCTGTTTCTAACGAGATAGAAGATAATTTACGTTAGATGCAAAAATTGAAAAATAAAAAAGAAAATAGGTTTTAGAAAAGATAGCGTTTCTAATTCTGATATAATAAAACTAATATTATTAGATTTGTGCTTTGATTGAGATTATGTTGATGCTACGAGATTAGTCACAGTTGTATCAAAAGTTTGTAGTAAATAGAAAATATTTATTTTTGTGAAAAAAGTACTTATAATAATATACTACTGGCCCCCGAGTGGAGGTCCGGGAGTCCAGAGATGGGTAAAATTGACTAAATATCTTTCAGAGTTAGGTGTAGATGTTCACATTTTAACTGTTGATGAAAAATATGCCAGCTATCAACAGATAGACAATAGCTTACTTTCTGACATTAGTGAGAAAATTAATGTTTCAAAGACTAAATCATTTGAACCGATTAAATACTATGGGAAAATGTTCGGTAAAAAAAACATTCCAACCGCAGGATTTTCAAATGTCAACAATAATTCACTTAAACAAAAAATGTTAAACGCCATCAGGAGTAACTTTTTCATTCCCGATCCAAGAAGAGGATGGAATAAATATGCGTATAAAATTGCAAAAAAAATAATACTAGAGAAAGGCATACAAACAGTAATTACTTCTTCACCACCCCACTCCAGTCAGCTGATAGGATTGAAACTAAAGAATAAACTGAATGTAAATTGGATTTCAGATTTTCGTGATCCTTGGACAGACATATACTATTACAAAATTCTTAATCACAGCTTTATATCAAAAAGGATAGACAAATATTATGAGAAGAAAGTCATAGAAAAATCAGATAAAATAATTACGGTTGGTGAACAACTCAAAGAACTATTTTTAAGCAAATCAAATAATATAAATTCAAACAAAATAGTCATTGTACCTAACGGTTTTGACCCTGCTGATTTCCTTGATAAAGGTGAAACAGTTAAGAGTAAAGAATTTACAATATCCTATACCGGAAAAATGTCAGATATTTTTGAACCATTTATATTTATTGATGCACTAAATGAGTTGTTTGAAGAAGGGAAACTAACAGACTTCAAATTGAAATTTATAGGTAACATTTCTTCCAAAATTTCACAATATATAAAAGAAACTTCTTTTTATAAAAACGTGAATTTCATGCCAACTGTTCCACACGAAGAAATAGCAGGTTACCAGTTGAACTCAGATATTCTACTGTTGGTAATACCAAACGTTGACAAATCTGAAAGTATATTGACAGGAAAGATATTTGAATATTTAGCAACGGGAAAAAATATATTAAATTTAGGACCTGTTGAAGGAGATGCAGCAAAAATAATAAAAGAATGCAACGCAGGAGAAACATTTGATAGAATAAAAACAGAGCCTATAAAAAGGTATATTTTGAAAGTATACCAAAACTACAAGAAAAACACAATGAAAAAAAGCAATACAAAACAAGTTGATAAATACAGCCGTAAAAATCAAGCTGCACTTGTTAAGTCTATTATCTAAATAAAAATTGAGTCGATTATTACAACTACATTCCTTGGTTTCTAAAAACGGAAACTCCAAATTTCCCCAAAAGCTCAATAAATGCTCGTTTAGATAAACCTGCCATTTGTGGCGCTTGTCTTGCAGATAACTTCGCATCTTCATATAATTTTATAGCTAATCGCAGTAACTATTCAGTCATTAAAAATAATAAAAAACACATCTAAATTAAAATGTACATCAGTAAAAACCATATATTTGCATTACCAATTTGAGAGTAAAGCAAAAAAAGTTTTATTATCAAAACGCCTAATGAAATATTGGAAAGACTATCACTTTTAGAGCTAGAATTAACTGCACTGCGTAAGGAAAATAAATTATTACTTAAAGAGAGTATTCTTTTGTGTCAGAAAATAGAAAACTAAAACATAAAAAAACAAGTAGGAACAGTTCAATTTTTCCTTCAAAGGATGAAAACCGACCGAAAAGGAATCAATCGTTAAGAAAGAAAAGTAGCAAGAAAGTTGGCAGGTAAAAAGAACGTAAGAATTCATACTTAAAACACCTGATAAGGTATCAACTCAATTTAGATAGTAATCGTGACGCTCAAAACTTTGCTATTTTTAGGTCTGTTATTGATACGGCCATAAAAAGTCTGGCAAGGCTTTATGACAAAGATATGACTTATTTTCCTCCATTTATATGCGATAATATATAGTTCAAAGTGATATAAACTCACAATAACCTTGTGGTGGTTGTGGACTTAAAATTTTTGATGACGAAAAAATTGTCCATAATTTGGGTTCTTTTAATATTTATTCAAAGGTTTCTTGAAGTGAATATTTTATCAAATACCGTTCTTAATACAAATATAGTTTAATTATTTTACAAATATATTTGGATTAAATAAGACTATAATTACTACATTTGCAGCTTCAATAAAAAAAGTTGTAAAATGGCAGACTCAAGGAACGCCTCACTAAGATATATGCGCAGAGTTCAGCGAATTGTTGACATACAAAGGCGAATTATATATTTCTTAACGAGTATTATTTTTTCTTTTGGATTAACTTACTTTATCATAACTCCCGATTTATCTCAAGATCAAGTTTATGTGTTGTTTTTACTGTTTTTATCGATAGGTCTTTGGATAACGGAAGCTGTACCTCCTTTTACCGTTGGACTTCTTATCTTTGGATTTTTAGTATTTGCATTGGGTGGATATTACCAGCATATGGGAGAAAATGGTGCAAAGTACATACAAAAGTACGTTCAAACTTGGTCTAACAGTGTGATATGGCTAATGTTGGGAGGGTTTTTCTTAGCAGAAGGCATGCAGAAGGTAGGTTTGGATAAAATATTATTCAAAATAGCAATATCTAAATTTGGAACTAAGCCAAGATATGTTTTATTAGGAATTATGTTGGTAACAGCAGTATTTTCAATGATTATGTCCAACACTGCCACAACAGCGATGATGATAGCTGCTATTATTCCTTTTTTGAATACTTTGGATAAGGATGCACCGTTCGCAAAAGCTATGTTGATAGGTATTCCGGCTGCTGCCTCACTTGGTGGTATGGGAACTATCATAGGGTCTCCTCCAAATGCAATTGCAGTGGAGGCACTTAGTCAACACGGAATTTCTTTTGGATTTTTGGAGTGGATGATGGTCGGTTTTCCGATTGCTATCATAATGGTTTTATTGATGTGGTTCTTTTTGATTAAGCGTTATATTCCAAAGGTAGCAACCATAGATTTGAGTTTCTTAGATGATTTTGGCAATCCGGAAGATAATAGTCCTCTCTATGACATGAAGAGAAAGTTTGTTGCCGGAATATTAATTATAACTTTGTTGTTGTGGTTAACCGGTAGAATACATCACATACCTGCATCTGCAGTCTCTTTTATTCCTATTATGATGTTGACTATGATTAGGATTATATCTGCCCAAGATGTAAGAAGATTGCCTTGGGATACCTTAATGTTAGTAGCCGGAGGCTTGTCTTTGGGGTTAGCAATAAAGGAAACCGGATTGGCGGCATACTATGTAGGTATGATTCGTACTTTTCACCTCAATTTTTACTTATTGGTAGTAGTATTCTCATTTCTGACGGTTATTTTCTCAAATTTTATGAGTAATACAGCTACTACAACTATTTTGATTCCAATAGCCATAATCTTGGCATCCCAAAATCCTATTATTCTTCCAATAGTTATCGGTCTTAGTGCTTCTACTGCACTTTTCTTGCCGATATCTACACCACCAAACGCGATAGCTTTCAGTACCGGTAAAATCGAACAAAAAGATTTTCGTTATGGAGGAATTATTGCAGGAGTTTTAGGACCTATTGTCATTATTGCCATAGTACTTGTAGTAGAGATGTTTATTGTATAAGAGATGGGATATTATACCTACATGTATTGCAATCAAAAATTATAATGTAAATTTGTATCGAAGTCATCCAATTTGGTTCAAACGAATTAAAATAGTTCACAATATGAAAAAAAGTATATTATCATTTGCCTTGATGTTGGTGGTAGTGTCTATTGCTTATGCACAGCAAAATTACTGGGAAGACCAATCTATTTTTGAAATCAATAAAGAAAAGGCAAGAGCAAGCTTTTATCCTTTTGAATCGTCAGAAAAGGCTTTGGGTAATGATATTTCTAAAAGTGACTATATAAAATCACTCAATGGTATGTGGAAGTTCAACTATGTTGGAAGAGCTTCACAGCGTCCTTTGGATTTCTACAAGACCTCTTATGATGTCAGCAGTTGGGAGTCTATACCGGTGCCTTCAAATTGGGAAATGCACGGCTATGGTTTTCCTCAATATTCTAACGCAGTATATCCATTTGAAAAAAATCCTCCGTTTATAAAGGACGCTTACAGTCCTGTGGGGTCTTATGTTACATTTTTTGATATTCCCGAAAATTGGAATGACAGGGAAATATTTATC
>PDWI01010299.1_pt1 | contig 10498 bp, 9 predicted proteins | sample 1430891 | NCBI WGS metagenome assembly PDWI01 (sample SAMN01162508, study PRJNA174530) | Oral metagenome, whole genome shotgun sequencing project. | biome: Marine environment; feature: Marine mammal; material: Swab sample of the gingival sulcus; isolation source: swab sample of gingival sulcus... | reverse complement strand
CTGACCAGGCAGCACGGCAACCACGTTCTTTTGCTCGGCGTACAACCCGTTGTAATAAAGAGGGAATTCTTGAAAGCTAACTTGTAAACGGCCGTTTCCCACCCGACCAAACTCATCAAGAAGCCACTGCCGCGCCGCGCCAATGCCAAAATTCTCCGACTCGGTATCGCTAAATGCATTGCGCGTGCCAAAGCCCTCTAAAGTTTGAATATAGCCCATCAACTGCTGCTGTGACACACGATCTATTAACAGTTGCACAATAGGATCCACCGTGGGCACCACATCACTGACAGGATTAGTCACCAAATCAGGTAAAGGCGTTAAGCCCTCAGCAAAAGGGCGTGCTGTGGGCACAGGCGTGGGTAGTGGTGCCCGCTCTGGCTCTTCCAGCATGCCACATCCAGCTAAAAATAATGCGGTCATCGCCAACAGGCTAACGATAATTGATTTCATATCTTGCTTGTCCAACATATCTTTCTCATTTCTGCGCGCTGCATTGGCCGACTGGGCTCAGCGATTGGCGTAGAAATTTAACTTTTTATTGTAATCAAACCGCAAACAACGGCAATGTCAGATGAGAGAATTTTGCTTAACGTTAAGGAACGGAAATGACACAGTATGACGAAGCCGTTTCCTTACCGTTCCTTGAAACTGGCGATGCAATTCCGTCTTTGGTTTCATCGTCTGTTCTAGAGGAATACCAAGCAAAACGGCGCTGACTTTGTCAGCGCCGTTAAGCCAGAGAGAGAAAGAGGGAAGATGATTTGTGATTGTTCAAGGCATACACTTTTTCACAGGCTAGGCATGCCCACATGATTGAGATTTAGAAAGTGAGACGTTTGCCTATATGTTACATCACAGAAGTGAGGAAAATCAGCGCAATACCAACTGCCCCAAGCACCTGCCCGGCTAAGGCCACGCCCCATTCAGATTCTTCACGACGATAATTCGTGATAACTGACATCCCGATGAGGCCAATCGCCAGACCCAGCAAACCAATACCCGCCAATGCCATCAAGGGTAACCCATGCCATAAAAACATAAATGCGCCACCCAAGACGAGACTGACGATTAAGGTAACGGACATGGTAGATTTTTGTCCGCGTTCTTCGCTGTAGCTGTTTTGAAATGTATTGACTGTCATCTAAATGTCTCCTCACGCCATGTTTACCTGCGATGAAAGAAGTATCGTCTATTTTCAGGGTTACTGCTTGCCGCAAAGCATATGGAAAAACCATACAATTTATACGTTCTCTACGCTATGCCCCATCAAACATGTGCAGTGTAACTTGTGTTACATCCATGCTGCGTATAAAAGCGGTGGCACAGAGAACCAGGGAGAAAACTTGTTATCCAAAACCGGGTATACAAAACATCTCTCCTTTTTTGTCTGAAACTTTGGGCAGCCTCTGTATTTTTCCATCTTCCTGCTTTTTCTCCACTTCAACGTATAATTCCCTTATGTTTGAGTTTGAAATTACGTCTCAAGACAATGATAGCAGCGCCAGAAACGGCCGTTTCCATACCCCTCATGGCAGCCTGGAAACCCCCGTCTTTGCGCCTGTTGGCACGACTGCTACGGTGAAGGCCATGAAACCGGCTGACCTCGAAGCCATGGGCGCCAGCCTCATCCTCAGCAACACCTACCACCTCTACCTCCGCCCCGGTGATAAACTTATCCGCGATCTGGGTGGTTTACATAACTTTATGCAGTGGCATGGCCCTATCCTTACCGACAGCGGCGGCTTCCAGGTGTTCAGCCTCGGCAACGCCTGCCAAATTGATCCTGATGGCGTCATTTTCCAATCCCACATTGACGGTTCCTACCACCGCTTCACTCCCGAACGCAGCATCGAAATCCAAGAAAACCTGGGCGCCGATATCATCATGGCTTTTGACGAGTGTCCACCGCCACACGACCGCGCCTATGTCAGAAGCTCGCTGACGCGCACCCACTCCTGGCTGAAACGCTGCCTCGCTGCCAAAACCCGGGATGATCAAGCGTTGTTTGGCATTGTACAAGGTGGTATTTTCCCTGACTTACGTGAGGCCAGTGCCCGTTTCATGATAGATCTCGACCTGCCTGGCTACGCCATTGGCGGTCTGGCTGTGGGCGAAAGCAAAGCAGATATGGCAAGGATGCTGGATGTGCTTAACCCTGTTTTGCCGCAAAACAAGCCTCGCTACCTCATGGGCGTGGGCGCACCGGAAGATGTGGTGAATGGCGTGCTGCGCGGTATCGATATTTTTGACTGTGTGCTGCCCACTCGCATTGCCCGTAACGGCTCTGGTCTTGTCAAAGGGGGACGCCTCAATCTGCGCAATGCTAAATTCCAGGCTGATCCTGCCCCGTTGGATGAAACTTGCACCTGCTACACTTGCACCCATTTTAGCCGCGCCTACTTGCGCCATCTTGTCAAAGCCAACGAAATTCTGGGTCATATCTTGCTCACTACCCACAACATTCACTTTTTACTGGAACTCATCCGGCGCATGCGTGCCGCTATCAACCAAGGCGCACTGCGTCCGTTTGCGGAGGAATTTTTGAGCCATTACTCGTCATCGAAGACCTGATGGAGGATGAAGGAGCCATGACCAATGACCAATATTTGTCTTTTGCTGGTGGTCTTTGGTCTTTTGTTCCTAGTCATCGGTCGAAAAGGAGTCTTTCATGAACCACACATCTCCTACCAAAGAAGTTGATACCAGCCGCATCTGGTTTGGCGGATTAGTCACCATTTTTGCGTCGGTCTTGGGCAACCTCATGTTGCTGGCGATTGCCAATTTGTTGGTTGATATTCCACCTGAGTTTGAACCATTAAGGCCAATGCGGATTTCCGTTTTCACGGTGGCTTTACTCATTCCCGCTATCATCGTTTATGCTATTTTGGCAGCAAAGGCCAATCATCCCCGACGCCTCTATCGCATCATCGGCTGGATATTTCTAATGGTGTCGTTTATCCCTGATATTGCGATGCTGTTTGTGGATTTTATGCCTGCAGCCACGGGAACGGCCGTTATCATCCTCATGCTCACCCACGTCATTCCCGGCCTTATCGCCCTCTACCTGCTGCCTTACATGACTCAACCCCAATAAAACGCAAATTGGCGCAGATTTTTTTGCTCACGCTCTCGATGATTTTGTTTTTCTAGTAATGCCTTGGTTGAGGTGATCAGGGTGTCACGCACAACGGCCGTTTCTATGCCAACTTGCTCCATGCCCCACAACACTCCCCCGACCACGGGCGGCACTGTGAGGGGCACCAGGCGAGCCTGGGGTGCTTCCGCCAGAATCGTCTCGCGCATGGGGGTCACAAGCGGCTCGCCTGCTTGATACAGACTGCCAGCCAACACTACGTCAAACACCTCGTGTGCCAGATTGAGCTGGCGAATGATGCCTACGGCCAAACTGCCTAATTCACGTCCAGCCCAACAGACAATTTCTTGAGCAACCGGATCCCCCTGAACGGCCGTTTCAAACACCAGTGGTGCTATCCAGGGGCCAACCTGGTACCGACCTCGCGCCATACCAGCTAACATATCATCAATATCAGTGGCGCCCACAGCCGAAACAAACGCATCTGTCAGCCTGGTTTGTGAGCCGCGCTGGCTCCAGGCGCGGCCAATCTCCTGCATAGCCCGCTGTACGATTTCAGTTGCGCCGCCAAACTCACCTGAAGTGGCTCCCATCCCGGACAAACGACATGCGTGATGTTGGTGATCCCGGCCACAACTATTGTTGCTGGTACCTGCTGAAACCACCACGCCCCAGCCTGCTTCAGCTCCGGCAAGCAAGCCAATCAACGTATCATTTCCAAACGCCGTGGGTACGCCCAAGCCCAAGGAATCGATCAATTTCTGATGGCCACATTCGTCCTCTGGCCAATCATAACCGGCAAACCCAAACCCAGCGCCGGCTAAATTCCCCTGGCTGATATTGGCCATCGCCAGTGCATCCTGGGTGATAGCATGCAGCAGTTGTTGCGCCCCATCCCAGCCAACCACTTCCCAGTTTCCAGCTCCAGCCTGAGCAAAGCCCACAGAACGGCCGTTTTCATCAGCAATCAGGGCATGACTTTTCGTGGCGCCAGTATCAATTCCTAAAAAATATCTCACATCATTTCCTTGCTTCTCGCTGCTTTGCGTCAGGCATTACGCATAAACAAGAGAAGACACACACAGATTTATGGATGCGCCCTTAACCCCAAAATTGTGGCATGTACGGTTTGTTCACTGTCAACATATCTGCCAGAACCGCGTCAGCTTTATCTGTGGCGGGACCTAATGGATGCGCAATTAGCGCCTGGTAAGCAGCCTCACGGTCTCCAGTTACGGCAGCTTGCACCGTCAGCAATTCATACATTTTCACCTGACTGAGCAAACCAAACACCACAGGTGGCAGCGGTGGTGCTGCTATGGGCACAATCCCCCCTTTGCCCACGCGACAAGGTAATTCCAGCACCCAATCTGGCGGCCAACCGGCAATGGCACCACGATGTGGCACATTGACCACATGTCGTTCATGCAAATCATTGTAGTGGGCATTCAATAGTTGGGTTGCCACGGTAGAGTAATAAGCACCACCGCGATTCATAAGCCCTTCTGGCAGTTCTGAGCGGTCTGGTTCGCTGTATTCAGCCAGCAAACCCTCTTCGATTTTCATCACCTCTTCGGCACGGGATGGCGGCCATTTCTTTTGGTCTGCCAATTTGTGGGTGGTATGGTAGAAGTATTGCAGGTAATAGTTTGGAATCATTTGCAGCGATTCGATGAGATGCGGTTCCCACTCTGGTTCGTCTGCTTCTTCCAGTTCAGCCACATATTTCTCAAGGACACGCGGCCACACATCTTCACCATCGATGGTAAAGCCACGATGCCATGTCAGATGATTAAGACCCAGGGTATGGAGTTGGGCTCGTTCAGGAGCAATTGCCACACCCTCTTCTGCCAGTTGTTCTAAGATAGTCATCTTCATGTTGAATGGGATATTGCACACACCCGCAGAGGGCACATGAGGGGCATGGCGGGCTAAAGCTTCAGTCACTAACCCGGCAGGATTGGTAAAGTTCACCAATAAAGCGCCTGGTGCTAATGCTTCCATATCTTTAGCGATGTTCAAGATGACTGGAATGGTGCGTAAGGCTTTGGCCATCCCTCCAATTCCAGTGGTTTCTTGCCCAATCAAACCGTGACGCAGGCCAAGATATTCATCTTCTTTCCGTGCCTGCATCCAGCCTACACGTAACTGCGTGATGACGTAGCTGGCGCTGTGTATCGCTTCACGCTGGTCTGTGGTGAGATGCACGTGGAACGGTGTGCCTTTGGCTGCTACCATGCGTTGGGCGAAACCGCCCACAACCTTTAACCGCTCTGGTAACACATCCATCAGCCACAGCTCTGTGACGGGAAAATCATGTACTCTATCTAAAAATCCCTTGATTAGTTCTGGGGTATAGCTTGACCCCCCGCCAATGACTGCTACTTTCATATGATTGCTCCTCTCTCATAACGGCATGGGTTCCCTGACAGTGCCCACGACGAACGCATGACGACCCCACGACAACTGATAAATTAGGTTATGGACTTACTTCTAGGGCGGCGCGGCGGCACTCTTCGATGCTAGCGGCCGCGTTTTCTCGCCAGGCGGAACTGACCGCAATGACCTGTTCAAAGTAAGGCACGGCTTGCGGACAGTTGTCGAAGGAGTCGCGGATGTAGGCATTCCCCAACATGAGGAAGAAGCGGGAGTTGAGGTCGGTGGCTTTGCCGTAGAGGGAAACAGCACGTTCCAGTGATTCGACGGCTTTCTCGTAGTTGAACTGACGGAAATAGGCTTCCCCTAAACGGCCGTGAGCGCGGGCTACGTTTGGATTCAAGCGTACTGCTTCGAGCGCATGTTCTTCAGCGATGGGGTCCTGACCAAGCTGAATATACATGTAGGCAAGGCCATCATGGGCGGAGGCGCTGTTGGGATCAGCTTCGATGGCGCGTTCAAAGTAGATAATGGCTTCGGAGATGTTACCGGTGCCAAAAAAGTTGTAGGCCAGGCCAATGAGTAAGTTAACGTTGTTGGGGTCGGCGTCGAGGCCAAGGAGATAGTTATCACGGGCGGCGTCGTAGTAGCCTTGGTAATCGAGGACGGTGGCCATGTAGTAGCGAGCAGTTGGATTTTCAGGATCAACGATGACAGCGAGATCGGCCATTTCTTGGGCAAGGGTGTAGTTTTCGGGATCGCCTGGAAGAACCCAGCCAGCGGCAGCATAGGCGTAGGCGGTGGCATTTTCTGGGTTGATGTCGATGGCTTTGTCGGCGGCCTGGCGTGCTTGTGCGTATTGAAGATCTGCGCCAGGGGGATCTCCTAAATCGTAGAGACGGTCGCCGTTGGCGATGTATGCAGATGCCACCACCGTCCATACGGCGTCGTTTTCAGGAGCTAATACGATAGCTTGTTCAGCGACTTCTAGGGCGCGTTCTGGCTGTCCTGTTTTGACGAGCAGGTTGATAAGCCGGATGAAGAACTCGGGCTTGGTAGCATCGAGGCGGACGGCATTTTCGTAATACTCAATGGCTATCATGTATTCGCCATCATCTTCGCTGAGGTCTGCTAGAAGGGCGAACTCTGTTGCAGAGCGCGTTGGTTCTGGTGTTGGGGTAGGGATGATGATATCGCGTACTTCTTCCCGGTTGATGATGACGAATAAGCCGACAGCAACGCCGAACAGCACGAATAACACCAATAGGCAAGATGGCCGTTGACGCGGGTAGCGTGGATCGGTTCGTTTGATGACCATAGTAGAGTAAGTGAAAGCCGATGATTTTTGTCGGCATAAAGTGTTGAAGTGATCATAGCATCTGGTGGGGGAGCGTCAAGGTTGTGTTGACGGTTCTTATGGCGGGTTTATGAAGTGCAGCAGAGGTGGCTGTCTGCTGGGAGATCCACGCGGATTTTTCAGTTTTGAGGGGGGAAAGGGGCTTGTTGATGTGTCATTCGGGCGCATGCGCCCAGGCGTACTCCTCAGGATGACAGTCGCATTAAGTTTTGTGGCGCAGGCGCCAGACGAGGCCGACAGGATAGCCTAACATTTTAGCGATATCGCCCACAAGGCGGATGATGGGAATGAGAGCAAAGGCGCGGACGCGGGAGGGTGGACGCCAGCCATAGGTGCTGTCCCATAATCGTTCGGCTGGACGACGAGAGTAGGCACCTGTGCCTAATAGCAGCAGCAGCCACCCCACTCGTTTCTCGTTCCAGATGAGGCGCAGAATGAAGGGGAGGGCAAACAGGTAGGTGAGGTAGCGGGCGGCATGCCGTTTCCACCACAGATTGGCTTTGCCATCACCACGAGCGTATAGGTAATATTGTTTGAAGAAGGAGCGCAGACTGCCGCGAGGACGGAAGTAGGCAACGGCCGTTTCTGCGAAGGGGAATCGCCCATTTTTGTCCCGCAAAGCCATGTCAAATATCAAATCTTCACTGTAATCGAGCCACTCGGGATAGCCGCCGACTTCTGCCCATGCGTCTTTGAGGAAAGCGACGGAGCGGCTGGAAGGGAGGAAGGTTTGCGGGTTGATGTCTTGACGGGTAGGGAGGACGGTGGCGCTCATGACGACCTCAAAGTCGGTGTAGGGATCTGGTTCAAACCAACCGCTGACCACACGTTGCCCTTCTTCGCGGATGGGCTGGGTGAGGTCTTCAAGCCAGTAGGGCGAAAGAACGACGCCTGCATCTGTGGCGGCGATAATGGCGCCTTGTGCGGCGGCGATGGCGCGATTGCGCCCTTCGCTGATGTTGGTGCCTGGGGCGACGATGACGTTCAGAGGCAGCCATTTTTTGTACTCAGCCAGGATTTCCAGGGTGTTATCTGATGAACCGCCATCACAGATGACGATTTCGTCTGGCAGGATGGATTGCTGGATGAGGGAGTCTAATAACGGCCGTATGGCTTCTCCTTCATTTTTGACTGTGCAGATGACAGAAATGTTCATGACATGCATTTCCCTTATGACGCAGCGCGTTGCGAATTGTACTATAAATTTAAAATAGCGGTATAAAACTTGCTACATTAGTGCCTAAACCCCTACGAGACCTATACGTTGCAGGTGTTTTTTAAGATTGCCCGTGCTAGAATCGAGGCGTTATGAAAGATTTGAGTATTGTTGTACCTGTGTACAATGAGGTTGATAATGTGCGACCGTTGCTGGATGAGATTACGGTTGCTTTGGCTGCGCTGAACCTGGATTATGAAGTTCTGTTTGTTGATGATGGCAGCACGGATGGCAGTTTTGAGGTGCTGAAAGCGATGTCTGAGGAGAATTCGCGGAGTGTTGTGGTGCGTTTTCGCCGCAATCATGGGCAGACAGCTGGATTTGCTGCCGGGTTTGCTTATGCAACGGGTCAGCGTATTTTGACGATTGATGCTGACCGCCAAAATGATCCGGCGGATATTCCTAAACTGATGGCGAAGATGGATGAGGGTTATGATGTGGTGAATGGTTGGCGGCAAAATCGGCAAGATGCATTTTTGATGCGTAAGGTGCCCTCTTACATTGCTAATCGCTTGATTGCCCGTCTCTCTGAGGTGCCGCTGAAGGATCGAGGGTGTTCGCTGCGTTTGTTTAAGGCAGAGGTTGTGGAGGAATTGCATTTATATGGTGAACTGCATCGCTTTATTCCTGAGATGATCAGTTTTGCAGGATTCACGATGACTGAGGTGCCGGTGAACCACCGTCCGCGAGTGGCTGGACAGGCGAAGTATGGTATTTCGCGTACGTTCCGTGTCATTGTGGATTTGATGACTGTTTTGTTTTTGCGCAAATATATGGATCGTCCGATGCACTTTTTTGGCTTGATTGGCCTGCCTTTAGGCGTTGTTGGTGGCTTGATGATGATGTACCTCATCTCGCTCAAAGTTTGGGGCGGGCTCAGTGCCGGTTGGGCTGGTTTTCATGCGATGCGGATTGGGGAACGGCCGTTACTCATCCTCAGTGTTTTGCTTATCATTTTAGGCGTTCAGTTTTTGATGATGGGATTGTTGGCTGAGTTTATTTCCCGAACTTATTACGAGACCCAACACAAGGCTGTTTATTACGTGAAAGAGGTGTTGGGGCGTGAAGCGCAGGAACCACCTGTACACGAGTTGTGAGTTTGATTCTTAACCGCAGGGGATGCGGAGAAAAAAATCTGTGAAATTTTTCGGCAAACTCAGGACAACTCTTGTGAAAGCTGCGGTTTTTATGTTTTCTATGGAAACTGCTGTGTGTGAGCAAGTGAATGAGCGGCGTACTTTTAAAAGTGCGTCGTTTTTGTTGTTTATGATGGTGCCGCTGCTGTCGTTGGTGGCGATTCAGCCGATTTTGACGGGGAGCTTACCCTGGCGCGGTGATGGCTTGCTCCATTTGCTGCGTTTGGCGGAGCTAGAACGCGGGGTGCGGGCTGGGGTGTTGTTTCCCCGTTGGTCACCGGGTTTGGGTTATGGCTATGGTTTTCCCCTGTTTCATTATTACGCGCCATTTAGTTACTATGTGGGGTTGATACCCCGTTTGTGGGGCTTGTCGCTGCCGGTGTCGTTGGCGGTGAGTTATGTGTTAGCGCTGTGGGTGTTGGGATGGGGTGTCGCTTTGTGGGCACGGGATGTGTGGCGAAGTTGGTTGGGCGTGGTAACGGCCGTTCTCGCAGCCCTCTATGCTCCCTACATTCTTTACAACGTCTATCATCGTGCTGCTTTAGCTGAGTTGTGGGGATTGGCTTGGTTGGTGATGGTGCTGTGGGCGGTGAACAAGATTATGCATGAGCAAAGATTAAAGCTAAAGAGGGCCAGGGCGCCATTCATTTTTAAGCTGCAATCTTTAATTTTAATCGCCGTTTTCTACGCACTGCTCATTCTCAGCCACAACATCACGGCCATGATTGGCACCGTTTTTATTGTAAGCTATGCTGTTTTATTGTTAGCCAGTAGCCAGAAATTCATCATCCAGCGTTTAGCTTTCATCCTTCCTGGTTTACTCCTCGGTCTTGGCCTCTCTGCCTTTTTCTGGCTGCCAGCCTTTTTTGAGCGTGGTTTGGTGCAGATTGAGAATTTGACGGCAACTGCTGGCTTTACTTATGTCAACCACTTTCTGGCATGGACTGACATTTTGGCTCGCCCCCAAACGGCCGATCCGATGCAAGTGAACCCGGCCATTCCCCGAAGTTTGAGTTTGCCGGTGGTAGGGTTAGCGTTTTTGGCGTGGTTGCCGATACAAGGATTAAAGATTGAGAGAGTGGCATTAGTGAAAGTTCAACGGCTGGGGTTAACAGGGGCGGCGTTGTTATCTTTGTTTATGGTGCTGCCGTGGAGCCAGCTGTGGTGGGAAGCCGTTGACTTGCTCGCTTTTGTGCAATTTCCCTGGCGATTTTTAGGGTCTGCCAGCATTTTTCTGGCGATGCTCGCTGGATTTGGCGCGATGCGATCAGGCGAATGGTTGGCTGCACACTTCAAACTTCACCATTCACCATTCA
>PDWI01010298.1_pt1 | contig 10499 bp, 9 predicted proteins | sample 1430891 | NCBI WGS metagenome assembly PDWI01 (sample SAMN01162508, study PRJNA174530) | Oral metagenome, whole genome shotgun sequencing project. | biome: Marine environment; feature: Marine mammal; material: Swab sample of the gingival sulcus; isolation source: swab sample of gingival sulcus... | reverse complement strand
ATGATTTTCAGGCTTTTTTCCTAATTTTTCAACACTTTTTTTTGCATTTATTTTACTGATATTCAGTATCCTAAGAAAAAATATAACGAACTATTGTTAGACATAAAACTCAATAATATAATTGTAATAATACTTAGTTTTTTATTTCTTGTATTGATGAAACCTTAATTATAAAATACTTATTTGCATCCAATTCGTTACAAGTTTTATAATCTCCGCTGATTTTAACTTTCAAACCCTCTACCCTATACTCTGTCGGAAAAGCACTTTCTTTACATGGTATAAAGTGCAAAGGTTGTTTATTAGAGTTATCTACGTTTAGCACTGAACCACAATTTCGTACTTTCAGTATTAATACTGCCGACTTCACATGATTGTCATATTTAACAACAGCAAACACATCTTTTAACGAACCGTTAAAAACAGCATCTTCGCAACTACATATATTCATATTCAACGGAAGGACATTATGTTCTTTTTCACAACTTGAAAGTGTGAATAAAAATAGTGCAATAGCACTAAATAAAACTATTTTTTTCATAATTAAGTAAAATTGAAATATTAACAAAACCTAAATTTATCAATATAACTATGTTCTTTATTTTTTTAATATTTTAATTTTATGAACTTTTATTATTTCTTTTTTACCTCCGAAACCACAATCGTGATAATGACCGGTTAATGAATAGCTTATTTCTATCAACATCTTATCTTTTTGATATTTTATATCCAAGTTTTCAGGTTTATACCACTTACCAAATTCATCTTCATCACTTTTTACAACAATCATATAAACATCTCCGCAAGAATCAATAGCTTTATTATAAATTATTTTTGCTTCTTTTGTTATTATGTTGGTACTATTATCTTCCTTTTCACAACTTGAAAGTGTGAATAAAAATAGTGCAATAGCACTAAATAATATTATTCTTTTCATAACTTTTTTATTTTATTGTTTAACAATATCGTTTATTTTGATTTCCTCAATGTCTTTCCATGGATATGCTAAATCCATTGTTTTACAAGGACCACAATAAAAAAATTTTTTTTCAGTACTATTTAGTACTCTATACTTAAATTTTATCTTGTAAGCTTCCTTTAAGCTATCAGGAAAAAATATAGGTCCACAGTTACTTCCATTACATCCTTTAGCCAGCAAATTGCTTGGTAAATTCAATACTTCTGTTAATGTATCAAAAGTGTAAAAATCTATTATCATCGGATAATTAGATACATTATGTTTACTGCTGCTCAACAATATACAATAACCCATAGGAGTATTTCGATTAAATCGACCATCTTTATTTTCTTGCTGACAAACGAAAGTTCCAATGACATAGCCTTCTGCATAGGCAAAAGTGTTTTCTGTTTCTTTACGGCAACTTGAAATTGCAAACATCCACATCGAAATAGCACTAAATAAAACTATCTTTTTCATGTTATATACATTAAAATTTGACAATAAATTATTTTCTAAAATCACAATCTATATACCACCGAGTTCAATGAGCAATTAACAATTATGCTTCGGCGGTGTTGCTTGTTTGGTGGAGTAGGTTATTAAAGAAACGTGATTAACACTACCCCTATATTTATACTATACGTATGAAATAGCAAAAAGGTTGCAATTGTTTGCTGTTTTTTTTCAAAAAATGTAATATTCTTAAAATCATGTAAATTAAGAGTTAAAAAAGAGTAATCCCGCCTCACCTTATATTTTTTCTTTGCGGAACTTTGCGAAATTACTTTGTGTAACTTAGTGTTTTTTTTAGCATATTTTTTATCACAAAGTTGCTCAAAGTTAAATCACAAAGTTTCTTAAAATTTATAATACATCTTGTTTAACAATAACATTATCAAATAGATATTTATTTTACGAAAAAGCACTGTAAGATAAATTAATTTTTATTTTGTTTTACACTACATTATTATATACCTTTGCGGTCGTTAAAATTGTTTATAACAAAAAAATATTTTTTTCAACCTAAACACTCTACAAATGAAGCAAATACCATGGGAAGACCGCCCAAAAGGGTCAAAAGAAGTAATGTGGCGATATTCGCAAAATCCAATTATCGGAAGATATGATATACCAACATCAAATAGTATTTTTAACAGTGCCGTAGTACCATTTAAAGATGCTTATGCAGGTGTTTTTAGATGCGATAATAAATCGGTGCAGATGAATATATTTGCAGGTTTTAGTAAAGATGGTTTAAATTGGGAAATTGAGCACGAGCCAATAAAAATGAAAGCCGGAAATACCGAAATGATAGACAGCGACTATAAATACGACCCGCGCGTAACATTTATTGAAGACAGATACTGGATAACTTGGTGCAACGGTTACTACGGACCTACTATCGGAATTGCATATACATTTGATTTCAAAGATTTTTATCAGTGTGAAAATGCGTTTTTACCTTTCAATAGAAACGGGGTTTTGTTTCCTGAGAAGATTAACGGCAAATATTGCATGTTGAGCCGACCCAGCGACAACGGGCATACTCCTTTTGGCGATATTTATTTGAGCTACAGCCCCGACATGAAATATTGGGGAGAACACAGATGCGTTATGCAAGTAGCTGATTTTAAAGACAGTGCTTGGCAATGCACAAAAATTGGTGCAGGTTCAGTACCAATAAAAACCAAAGAAGGTTGGCTATTATTTTATCATGGTGTTATCAATACTTGCAACGGATTTAGATATTCAATGGGAGCCGCGCTCTTAGATTTGGAAAATCCGGCAAATGTATTGTATCGCTCAAAACCTTACTTATTGGCACCTGCCGAGCTTTATGAATTAACGGGCGATGTGCCAAATGTTGTTTTCCCATGTGCAGCACTAAACGATGATAAAAAAGTAGCAGTTTACTACGGAGCAGCCGATACGGTAGTAGGTGTAGCTTTTGGATATATTGATGAAATAATTCAGTTTTTAAAAGAAAATCCACTTGTGTAATAAACGGACACTTTGTTCAATTAGCAATGAGTAATTAACAGTTATATTTCTAATAATCAAAACATTGCATAAATAAAAAGCTTTTTTATATTTTTTTTCTTTGTGAAACTTAGTGGTTTTTAACCTATTTTTTACCACAAAGTTTCACAAAATTTCTAATACATTTCATTATTAAATATTTATTAAAACAACAACCAACAGCTTAAATTATTCAGTAAAAATATACTCTTAAACCACAAACATGACATTAAATAAGAACATTCTGGTGCCTTGGGATTTTTCGATAATGGCAGAATATGCACTACAACATGCTTTGAAATATGCAAAAGTTGCAAACGAGCGGGTTTCGTTGCTGCATATTGTTAAAAAGAAAAAAGATGTTTCTATTTATCAAAAAAAACTACAAGAGAAAGTTGATAAATTGAAAAAAGAAACCGATGTGGAACTTGTCGCAATTATTAAGGTTGGAAGTATTTTTACAGGAATAAGTAAAGTTGCTGAAGAAATTTCGGCTTCACTAATAATAATGGGTACACACGGCATTAGAGGAATGCAAAAAATAACGGGTAGTTGGGCTTTAAAAGTAAATAAAAAAACAAAAGTACCTTTTGTAATTGTGCAAGCACCACCTGCATCGGCAATTAAAAACATTGTATTTCCTATGGATTTCAAAAAGGAAAATCTGGAAAAATTACAATATATTGATTGGTTAATTAATTATTACAAAACAAAAGTGCATGTGTGTTATCAAGCACATCCGGACTCGCGACTCACGGCTAAAACAAAGCTACATGTGCTTTCTGCAAAACATTTTTTAAACGAAAATAATGCTAATTTTAAAATTCTAAATCTGCCGGGGAAAACGAGTTTAGCCGAAGAAGCTATTGAGCTATCGAAGGAAATTAATGCAAATATGATTGTGATTACCACAACAAAAAAACTCGGTTTTCATGATGTTATTTGGGGCAGAGACGAGCAGCAAATAATTATGAATAAAGAAAAAATACCCGTAATGTGTATTAATCCGATGAAAGGTTCGCACTTTGTGGGTTTCGTAAAACCGGAAGATTATTTAATTCATGATGATGACTAGCACTTTGTGCAATTAGTAGTTAGCAATGAGCAGTGAGCAATTAATGATTACATCCAAAATGTTAATTATCAATCAATTATACAAACATAATGTATTGCTATTAAATTCGATTATTTTACGTAAGCAAAAAAATGCGTAAAAATCATTCTTTATTTTTAATTTTTCATTTAATGAAAGTTAGCCAACTAAAATTAAAACATAGTTCTGCCGATTTAGAAGCCGGCTGCGATGAAGCAGGACGAGGTGCATTAGCCGGACCTGTTGTGGCTGCTGCCGTAATTATGCCAAACAATTTTGAAAACGACTTAATAAACGATTCTAAAAAACTAACAGCAAGCAAACGCTACAAATTGCGCAAAATTATAGAAAAAGAGGCTATAAGTTGGGCGGTTGCCTTTGTCGATAATATTGAAATAGATAAAATTAATATTTTGAATGCGGCTATTTTAGCCATGCACAAAGCTATTGACCAATTGAATGTAGTTCCACAGCATTTAATTATTGACGGAAATAAATTTCATAAATACAAAAACATTCCCCACGATTGCATTGTTAAGGGCGATGCTCATTATTTATCAATTGCTGCGGCATCTATTTTAGCAAAAACATACCGCGACGATTTTATGACAAAAATACATGAGGAATATCCTATGTACGCATGGGATAAAAATAAAGCGTATGGCACAAAACTGCACAGAGAAGCTATTAATAAATATGGCACAAGCCCATATCATCGCAAATCGTTTAAATTAATAGACAAACAATTAAAGATTGATTTCTAACCGCCACACTTTCGGAAAAACCTGACTATCAACCCAATAACCACAAATTACTCATTATTAATTGCTAATTAAAAAAAGCTGTTGTTTTTTTAATTAAATAAATATTATACCTTTGTGCTTGATTTTAAGCAGGAAATTAGTGTAAAAACATACAAATTTGTACACTAACTTGTCTGTTTCAAAAAATTTAGATTATAGAATTTATCAAGTTTTCAGACCTCATAGATTTTAAAAATCCGTGGGGTCTTGCTTGGTTTATAATGTGAATTAAAAGTTAAAAATGCAAAATTAGAAAAACAAGCTCTCTTCACCGTAGCTAATTATTTTTAAACTGTAAAGTTTGCTTATTTTATTATTTTACGAAGTGATTTAAACTTTTTTTGAATGATTAAAAGACATTATTGCTTTTATTTTAAGACTTTTAAGCCGTTAGCCTTTGGACTTTAGCCGTTAGCTTTTGTAAAAAGACTTAGTCTTTTTATAGTTAAATTATCTTGCCGAAGGCAAAAAAAGCTAAAAACCAAAGGCTAACAGCCAAAAGCACTTATAAAATGTAAAAAAACATGACAAAAGTTAGAAAAAAGTTTAAATGAGTTCTACCTCAAAAAAATATTACAAAGAATCATTCTTAATTTTTAACTCTTAATTTAAATAATCATTTTCATAGTAATAAAGTAGCAAATTGCCACATTAACATATTAAATTAGAATGTCAAAATTTACAGAAATGGGATTAAGTCCCGAAATAGTTGAAGCCGTAGAAGCAATAGGCTTTGAACAACCAACACCAATTCAAGAACAAACAATTCCCGCAATTTTAACCACCGACAGCGATATATTGGCATTAGCCCAAACCGGAACAGGAAAAACCGCCGCTTTTGGTTTGCCGATAATCAACAAAATAGATTTTAATAATAAAAATATACAGGCTTTAATCTTGTGTCCTACACGCGAATTGTGTATGCAAATATCAAACGATATAGAACAATTTTCGAGCAAGTTGAAACGAGTAAAATCAGTGGCGGTTTATGGCGGCGCAAACATAAGCAACCAGATTAAAGATATAAAATCGGGGGTGCAAATAGTTGTAGGCACACCGGGCAGAACTCTTGATTTAATCAAACGCAAATCGTTAAAAATAAACAACATAAACTATCTGGTTTTAGATGAAGCCGATGAGATGTTAAACATGGGATTTCAGGAGGATTTAGATGAAATTTTAAGTTCAACACCAATTGACAAACGCGTATATTTATTTTCGGCAACCATGCCAAACGAAATAAAAAGCATTACAGGCAAATATATGAACAACCCGATTGAAATAACCGTTGGGAAACGTAATTCGGGAGCTGCCAATGTGAAACACAAATACTATATGGTAAATGCCCGCAATCGTTATGCTGCATTGAAACGTATTGCCGATATTTATCCTAATATTTATGCAATAGTATTTTGCCGCACGCGCATGGAAACCAAAGATGTTGCCGATAAATTAATTGCTGATGGTTATAATGCCGATGCACTTCATGGCGATTTGTCGCAGGCACAGCGCGACCATGTTATGAACAAATTTAGAATGAAAAATTTGCAATTATTAGTTGCTACCGATGTTGCGGCTCGCGGACTTGATGTCAATGATTTAACCCACGTGATTAATTATAATTTGCCCGATGATTTGGAAGCTTACGTGCATCGTAGTGGCAGAACGGGTAGAGCAGGCAAAAGTGGAACTTCAATTGCAATAATTCATAGTAGAGAAAAACGCAAAATTAGAGATTTGCAAAAAATAACGGGCAAAGATTTTGTTCGCGAAATGGTGCCAAACGGACAGCAAATTTGCGAAAAGCAATTGTTTAATCTTGTGGATAGAGTTGAAAATATTGAAATAAACGAAGAGCAAATCAAGGATTTTCTACCTGTTGTTTATAAAAAATTGGCTTGGTTGGAGCGCGACCAGCTGATAAAGCATTTTGTGTCGGTGGAATTTAATCGTTTTTTGAATTATTATAAAAATGCACCCGATTTAAACATTCAAGAAAATGAATCGAGCGAAAAACGAAAGAAAAAACCAAGTAGAGCCGAGCGAAAAAATTCGCGAAGAGTTGATAGTGGCGAATTTTCACGTTTTTTTATAAATATTGGAACAAAAGACAACCTAAATGTAGCCACTCTTTTAGGGTTTATCAATCGGAAAATGAAATCGTATAGTTTTAATATCGGAAAAATAGACTTAATGAAAAGCTTTTCGTTTTTTGAAATTGATAAATCATTAGAAAAGGAAACATTAAAGTTTATGAACAATACTGAGTTTGACGGCAAACAGGTTATAGTGGAATTATCGAAACCTGCACCGGAAAAATCGGAGAAAAAAGAACGCCGAAATAAAGGTAAACGCAAAAATTACGGTAGGAAAAAAAGGTAAACAAGTCGGAATACTCATTACGCCCAATGAATTAACCTTTTTTCAATCATTTAATTGATGCCTTTTTTTTGTAATTTTTTTCTAAAAATTTTCTCAAATCTAAGTCCGTTTTCCACATAATCGGGGTCGTAGGTGCGCGCTCTGCCTATGACAGGATGTTTTCTACCTGTATTATGAATGTGAAAGGCATCTTTATAGTTTTTTTCTTTTAACGATTTTCCGTAAGTTTTTTTTATCCATTTCACTGCGTAATACATGTTTTTTTTCCCCGTAAGCTTGCTCAACGATATGTTTAAAAATAATGATTTATAACCCATAATTTGAAATGGTCCGTACGAATAAGACATTTTTTTCAATGTTTTATCAGAAAATATTTTCAAGTCTTTGGGTTTTATATTTTCAAATGATTTTAATTTCGAATGTTTTACTTTTAGCAATTTTTCATATATATGTTTTTCAAATCTTGCGGGAATTTTTTTTCTGCCACTCGATTCTAACATTATCAAAGCCAGCAAATACGACGCAGGAACATCAAATCTCTTAGACAAAATTAAAACCTCATCTTCATAATTCTTCATTAAATTTTCAATAGCTTGCTTTTCGCTAATACCTCTACCTCGGTTAAATATCTTTACATTGCAACAATATTTGGCAATTATGCTAATAAAAAATAGCAACAAAAACAGTTTTAGTATTTTTTTTAATCCTCTCATTCTACAACTTTATGTGTGTTAATTTGGTTTATAATTTAGTAACGAGGTAATTCAACAATGTGGCAATATGCGGTAAAATAGCAGACTATCGTTTTCAACACTTCGCTCAATTATCAATGAGCAATTATATGACTGATAATCAAGACATTACAAAGCAAAAAGTCTGTCTTATAAAATATTAATTATCAGCCGATTACAAAAACATCACGGAGTATTGGTTTTATATTTATTTTTTTAAAATTATGTATCTAAATTGTGTATTACTAATTGCCAACTGTTTTTAAAACACTATTCCATAGCAATTTAGCACTTTTATCCCAGCTATATTTTTTGCTTATCTCAATGGTGTTTTCCGATAATTTTTTGCGCAACTCATCATCATTTGCCATTTTATAAAGTGCATCGCTAATTGATGACACTTCAAACGGATTAACATAAATAGCAGCATTGCCAGCCACCTCCGGCAAAGAGCTTACATTGGAAACAATCACCGGTGTTCTACAAGCGCAAGCCTCCACAACCGGTATGCCAAATCCCTCTAACTTCGATACCAATAAAAGCGCAATAGCCGAAGCTACAAGTTTGCTTATTTCCTTTGGTTCAAGCCTACCTACAAAATGAATATTGTCTTTATGTTTAAGCTTTTGCCATGTTTGTTTTATGCTTTTAGTCATAAATAAATTGTCGCCAACAATTATTAAATCAATTATTTTATCATTTCTATCAATAAAACTTTGATATGCTAACAGCATGTTTTCAACATTTTTGCGTGGCGAAAGCGAGCCGACAAAGATAAAAAAATCTCTACTATTTGTATATTTTGCTTTTATTTTTGTTTTACCTGCAATATCAAGTAGCTTATATTCAATATTATATCCATTGCCGACTACATCTATTTTATTTTTTTGAATACCATAACTTGTGCAAATATCATTTTTTGAAAATTCTGAAACTGTTGCTATTCGAGTAGCTTTTTCGGCATATTTGGGGAAATAATAGTTATAAAACAAGCGACTAAAAAATGGCAAATCTTGGGGATAATGAAAAAAATTAATATCGTGTATAACCGCCAAAGTTTTCACATTTGCATTAAGCGATAAATAACCATCAGGCGATAAAAATACATCTGGTTTCAGAGTCTTTATCAGCTTTGGAAGTCGGTGTTCAAACCACAAATACCACAAAATCGGATGTCGCGTGGGCGGCGATAAAACCAGAGGCTCAATATTTTCAGAAAAAATAAATTCTTCTGAAAATTTTCTGTCAAACACAAAATAAAATTTAACATCGGGGTTTGCTAAGGTTATCCTTTTTAGTGTCTCAAAGGTAAACCAACCTATACCGGCAAGTTTATCGGGTATTAATAAGCGAGTATTTACAAGTATTTTCATATTGTACCGTTTTATGATATAACAATAAACCCGAAATTAGTTTACACACGCAATGGTACTACACTACAAGATATTATATACAAAACCAAATTGTTTAAATCAGTGAAAATATAAAAATAGCCTATAAATTATCAATTATATCGTTGGGCAAATTTGTTAATTTATGAATTTCTTCCGTCGATTTACCACCGTTTTTTAGTATCCGAGCTAAATCTAATATCATTTTATCTTTTTCCTTACTGATTTCTTTTTCTTTTTTTAATTCTTTTTCGGTTTTGTCTAATTCGTTCTTAAAATAACTAATTTCATTATCGCGTTTTGTAAGTTCTACCAAATACTCATCTTCTGCATTCATTTGCTCTTCCAAATCAGGGTTTTCTGAATCTGCCGACCTCAAACGATTGATTATGCGTTCCAGAAATTTAGGAAATAACTTCTTTATTATCAAAAGTCTATGCTTATCTGTTTTGTTTTGAGCATCTTGATCAAAGAGTTTTAATAACTGATAAAGCTTTGTCTTGTATTCATCATTTTTATAGTCGTCTTCTTCTATTTGGTTTAAATTCGGAAGCTGAACGACCCAAATATCATAACTTAAATTATCGACAAATTCATTTTCTTGTTGGAGTTTTTTATTTTTAAATAAGCATATTTTTTCTCGACTCGTCTTAATTATTAAATCGTTTACCTCATTTTCAATTCTAAAATTAAGGATAAAAATGGGTATCAATCTTATAGGTTGTTGTATTTTTTCTACGGCTTGGGTGCGAGGATTGATGATTTCCTTTTCTTGTTTTCGTTGAAAATTTCTGCTTAAATAGCGTTTAAATCTAAAAATATCACTCGCCCTATTAGCTTTCTGAATTTCAATCATTATCAACTCTTCTTTTCCATCGGCGTTTTCTATAACAGCTGTAAAATCAAGATGAAAGAGCTTGATTGTTTTTTCGTTTTTAGGGTCTTGAATTTTCTCGGTATGGGAGATTGGTTCAAATGTCAGTTTTTTTATCTTTTCATTGAGTAAAGTCGATAAAATAATCTTTGCGCTTTGATTATCCTCCATTAAATATTTGAAAACCACATCGTAAACTGGGTTAGGTATTACAATGTAATCATCAGGATTGTGAGTTTCTATAT
>PDWI01011783.1_pt1 | contig 10500 bp, 12 predicted proteins | sample 1430891 | NCBI WGS metagenome assembly PDWI01 (sample SAMN01162508, study PRJNA174530) | Oral metagenome, whole genome shotgun sequencing project. | biome: Marine environment; feature: Marine mammal; material: Swab sample of the gingival sulcus; isolation source: swab sample of gingival sulcus... | reverse complement strand
CTGGAAATTAGCACTCAATAAGTTTATGATTGAGTTTGATGATCGCTTAACTGATTATCTTTAACTAAAGTGCAGTTACACAGTTTAAGAGACAGTCTCAATTACGATTGCTTAGCTAGCTAAAAAATAATTGCACTTAATATCTATTTTAATGCTTCGACAAACTCAGCAATCAAATTTCAATATGCCCTTCATACGCTAATAACGTATTTTGCATTAGCATTGCAACTGTCATTAATCCAACTCCACCAGGTACTGGCGTGATAAAACTGGCTTTTTCTAAAGCGGTTTTAAATTCAACATCCCCAACTAATTTGCCATTTTCTAAGCGGTTTATACCCACATCAAAAACCATAGCCCCTTCTTTTATCCAATCACCAGAAATAAATTCTGGCTTTCCAACTGCAATTACTAAAATATCGGCTTGACGAATATGTTGTTCTAAATTTTGTGTAAAACGATGTGCTACTGTTGTTGTACAGCCTGCTAATAAAAACTCCATTGCCATTGGTCTGCCAACAATATTAGAAGCACCAACAACAACAGAGTGCTTACCTTTAATATCTTGCTTAGTATATTCAATTAATTTCATTACACCATAAGGTGTACAAGAACGCAAAGTCGGCACACGCTGACAAAGTCGTCCTACATTATAAGGATGGAAACCATCCACATCTTTAGTTGGTAAAATTGCTTCAATAATTGTTGATTCTTGGATATGCTTTGGTAAAGGAAGTTGTACTAAAATTCCATCTACTGAATCATCTAAATTTAACTTATTAATTAAGTCTAATAACTGCTGTTCCGTAGTAATTGCTGGTAATAAATAAGATTTAGAACAAATTCCAACTTCCTCACAGCTTTGTTTTTTATTTCGTACATAAATTTGAGATGCTTGATTTTCACCCACTAAAATAACAGCAAGCGAAGGTTGTCGATAACCTTGTTGTTGATAATGTTGAATTTTCTGTTTAATTTGTTGCTTAATCTCTGACGCAACCACCTTTCCTGAAATAATCTGTGCTGTCATTAAACTGTCCTTACTTTAATTGTCTTATTTTGCAAAAAATAAGAATTATCTTACCGCTTTCTTCTAAAATTAAGCTAAAAAATTTTGCTTAAATATTTTTTTATCTTCCCAGCGAATCATTGTAAGATAATGTCCCCACACACAACCTGAATCTAAAGAATAAATTCGCTCTGGTACTTGATAACCCAAAAGTGCAGCCCAATGCCCAAAGAGTATATCGCATTCTTTATAAAGCGGATTATCAAATAAAAACCAAGGTTTTAAATGCGATGGTGCATTTTGTGGAGGTAACTTACATTCAAAATCAAGACCTTTATTTTCATCACAAAAACGCATTCTTGTTAATGAATTTATTATATAACAATAACGCTCAACACCTTCTAAATTCTCACGCCAATTAAGCGGTGCATTGTTATACATATTTTGCAATAAATAAGGATAATCCTCACTTTGCAATATTTGTTCTACTTCTTTGGATGCTTGCTGTGCTGTTTTTAAATCCCACTCTGGACTTATTCCTGCGTGGGATAATAAAAACTTATGCGTTGGATGTTGCATAAAAAGTGGTTGATGACGCAACCACTCCATTAAATCATCTCGATCTTTGGCATCAAATAAAGCGGTGAGATTATCTCTTTCTTTTACTCTTTTTATACCAAGATGAGTCGCTAATAAATGTAAATCGTGATTACCTAATACTGTTGTTGCTCTATTTCCTAATGACTTGATAAAACGAAGGCACTCTAACGACTGCTTTCCTCTTGCAATAAGATCACCTGTTAGCCAGAGTTCATCATACTTAGGATTAAAACTCGCTTGTTCTAATAATTTCTGTAATTCATCAAAACAACCGTGTAGATCACCAACAATATAGGTGGACATTTATTTAACTCCAACCATTATTTCGTTTTCTTCTAGGCAAGATAAATGGAATGATTAATCCTAATAATAAACCTACGCCTAGTACCATTCCACCATACATAAACCATTGAATCATAATTTCACGTTGCTCAACATCCCTCATAATTTCAAGTTCTTTATTCTTGTTTTTTAAGATATTTACTTCTCGTTTCAGTTGTGCATTAACATCAAGTAAATAGCTACTTTGTTGCTCTGTTTCCGCTGATCTACGGCGAATTTCTTCCGTGCGTCTTTGCCAGTCACTATCTATTTTATTTAATTTTAATGTTAATTCTTCAACCTGTCTTAGTAAAACAGGTAATTTAGATTTGGCACTTGGCTCATTAGTTAATTTACTATTTAATATCCAAACTTGTCTATTTTTAGCATCTCTAATTAATGAATATTTATGCCCTTTTTCTAAAACTGTGACTTTTTCACCTGCTTTTACTGTACCTGCAATACGATAGTTATCACCAGCACCTCTTCTTACATATTCATTTAATTCATCAGTAACATAACGTTGCTCAAGTGCATTAGCTATTGATGGTAATCCTATACCCAGTAATGAAGTTAAAATAAATAAAACTATTTTTTTTCTCATATAATTCCTTAACTTTTTAAGATTAATTTTAAAGAGAGTGCCTAAGCACTCTCTATAATATTAATTCAAACTAATAAAAAATAACTTTCAATATATAATAAATAATAATTGAAATAACCGCCCCTGCAGGTAACGTAATTACCCAAGATGCAACAATATTTCTAATTACATTTAAATTTAATGCTGCAATTCCTCGTGCAAAACCTACACCTAAAATTGCACCAACTAATGTTTGAGTTGTTGAAATAGGAAGTCCTGTTCCTGATGCAATTACCACTGTTGTAGCACAAGCAAATTGTGCGGCAAAACCACGACTTGGCGTAAGTTCTGTGATTCCTGTTCCAATCGTTCCCATTACTTTGTAACCAAGAATCACTAAGCCAGCAACAATTCCTACTCCTCCAAGAGGTAAGATCCAAGGTGCTAGTGGCGTTTCTCCAGCAACTTGTCCCCCTGTTTCAACTATAGATGCAACAGCAGATAATGGACCAATTGCATTTGCTACATCATTTGAACCGTGAGCAAATGCCATTGCACAAGCAGTTGCAATCATTAATATACCAAATATTTTTTCTACACTATCAAAATCATTTGATTTAAGATCTTTAAATGTAGGTTTTTTCAGATAAAAATAACAAGCAATAGTTGCAATAATCCCGATAATTAATGAAATAATAAACACTTCAGACCACTGTAAATGTAATCCAATGTGTTTTAACCCTTTTTTCATAGTAACAACACTAATAACTAATGCTGTTAATCCCATATAATAAGGGGTATATTTTTTTGCATTTTTCACCGGTTCTGATGTATCAAAAATTAAACGTTGAGTACTAATAAATATAAGATAAGCGACAACACCTGCAACAAAAGGTGTAACAAACCAACTACCTACAATTCCTGTAATTTTACTCCACTCTACCGCACTTGAACCTGCTGTAATAATTCCAAAACCAATGATAGCACCAATAATTGAATGCGTTGTTGATACAGGCCAGCCCATTCTTGATGCAATTAATAGCCAAGTTCCAGCGGCAAATAAGGACGCCATCATACCCAATACTAATATATCTGGCATATCTGTATATAAACTAATATCAATAATGCCACCTTTTATTGTTTGAGCTACTTCACCGCCTGCAAGGTAAGCACCAGCAAACTCAAAAATAATTGCAATTATAATTGTCTGTTTAATTGTTAAAACACCAGAACCTACTGATGTCCCCATAGCATTAGATACATCATTTGCTCCAATACCAAAGGCCATAAAGAAACCAAATATTGCGGTTATGATAAGAAGAATATGACCATATTGCTGTATTAATTCCATAATTTCTCCCAATTATTAGGATTTGGCAATCATTAGTTCAATACGAGAACCAACACGCTGAGCTTGATCGGCTAAAACACCCACCCACTCAATAATTTTGTATAGGAACATCACATCAATCGGATTTAATTGTGATTCAAGCCCTAATAACTCTTTGCGTAAAATACGCTGTAATTGATCTGTGTCATCTTCAATAGCATCTAATTTCACTATCATTTCATTTACAAAAGAAAGCTCTCTTCCACGAAATCCTGTTTCTAATAATTCATCCATCTCACTAATCACTTTATGTGATTGTTTTGCAGCATCAATACTGCGAGAAACAAAGTGTAGGAAATCTTGTTGAAGTGCTTCTGGAATAAGTAATTGACGACCAACAACACGACCTGCAATATCTTTTGAAAAATTTGCTAATTTATCTAGTTGAGTTACAAGCTCTAATAAATCAGAACGATCAACAGGCATAAATAAACCACGAGGAAGTTTTAAACGAATTTCACGTTTTAGTAAATCAGCACGATTTTCTAATTTCGCAATTTTTTTACGTTCACTTTCTGCTTTTTCCCAATCTTGAGCAAATGTTTGTTTAAAAAATGGAATAAGTAATTCACAACTTTCTGTCACTTTTTGTGAATGTTTTTGTAATGGTTTAAAAGGGGATTCGGCAAACAATCCTAAAATGTTATTCATAGCCATAAAGTGTTCTCCATATAGAGTTTTAAATAAAATTTGAACCTTTAACAAGGTAAAATATTTGAGCATTTTACTTTATGTATGGATAAAGATCACTAAAATGATAGCCAAAATTAAATAATTTTGTAATTAATTACTTCGTATTCATCATATTTTAGTAAAAATCTACCTATTTCTATTAACTTTTAGCTGAAAATATTTCTCCATTTTGATAGAATACGCCAAGTTATTAAACTTATAAATAAGGAAACAGTATGTCTATTGAAGTTTTAGACCAATTAGAAGGAAAAATCAAAGAAACGGTTGAAACAATCCAGTTATTGCAACTTGAAATTGAAGATCTAAAAAATCAAAATGAAGAGCTTTCTTCTCAAAAAGAAAGTTTAATTCAAGAAAATCAATTACTAAAAATGGAACAAGAAAACTGGCAAGATCGTTTACGCTCTCTTCTTGGACAAATTGATAATATTTAATTTTACTCTAATTTAAAACGGCTGATTTTTATTAGCCGTTTTTATATATTAAAAGAACCTAAATTATGGCAAAACTTTATTTCTATTATTCATCAATGAATGCTGGAAAATCCACCACATTATTACAATCATCTTATAACTACCAAGAAAGAGGAATGAATACACTTATTTATACTGCGGCTATTGATGATCGCTTTGGCGTAGGAAAAGTGTCTTCTCGTATTGGGATTTCACAAGATGCACTTTTATTCAATAATGAATCAGATTTATTTACAGAAATCAAAAACTATGTAGATAATAATTCTCTACATTGTGTATTAATTGATGAAGCTCAATTTTTAAGTAAAGCACAAGTTTACCAATTGACAGAAGTAGTAGATAAACTAAATATTCCCGTTCTGTGTTATGGATTGCGTACCGATTTTCAATCAGAACTCTTTGAAGGAAGTCAATATCTACTCTCTTGGGCTGATAAATTAAAAGAATTAAAAACTATTTGTTACTGCGGTTCAAAAGCAAATTTTGTTATTCGTATGAATGAAAAAGGGGAAGCCATTTCAGAGGGAAATCAAATTCAAATTGGTGGTAATGATAGCTATATTTCTGTTTGTCGTCGTCACTATAAAGAAAAATTAAAAAAATAATAGATAAATCTGTAGAAACAAGAGGTGTATTACATACACCTATAATAATAAACATTGAGAAAAATATGGCTAAAAAACATAACGAAATAGATTGGACTGATGATGAAGAAGAAATTATTTGGGTCAGTAAAAGTGAAATAAAGCGAGATGCTGAAGAATTAAAAGAATTAGGAACAAATCTTGTTGAACTCACTACTCAAAAATTAGCATCCGTTCCACTTAGTGAAAGTTTAGAAGATGCAATTAAATTAGCACAACGTTTAAAAATGGAAGCTCGCCGTCGCCAAATTCAATATATTGGTAAGTTACTGCGTAATACCGATGTTGAACCAATTAAAGAAGCACTGGAAAAAATTAATAATACACATAAACAACAACAGGCAATGCTTCATAAATTGGAAATTATTCGAGATAATTTAATTGAGCAAGGTGATTCTGCCATTAATTCACTTATTGCTGAATTTCCAGAGTTAGATCGTCAAAAATTACGAAGTCTTGTTCGTGGTGCAAAAAAAGAAAAAGAAATGAATAAACCTCCAAAAAATTATCGCGAAATTTACCAATATTTAAGATCTATGATTAGTGACTAATTTGTTTCTTATTTAACTACTTAAACTTTTTTTGAAAAAATAAACTTTTTTTGAAAAATTTGATTATTATCAATAGATAATAATTTATTTTACTTCCCGAACAGTGTATTCTATACGGGATTTTTTAATGCTTGATTTTTTTCAAGCAATTTTATCCACTTAATTTAAATAGGGCGATTTTATGTCTAACAAAAATTTAATTCTTATTCTTAACTGCGGTAGCTCTTCTCTAAAATTTGCTGTTTTAGATGCAGTAACAGGCGAAGAAACGTTATCTGGTCTTGCTGAAGCATTTCATCTTGAAGATGCTCGCATTAAATGGAAACTAAATGGCGAAAAAGGAAGTGCTGATTTAGGTGCTGGAGCTGCACATACTCAAGCATTAGATTTTGTTGCAAAAAATATTTTAACAGATGAGTTAAAACAAAGTATTAAAGCAATTGGTCATCGTATTGTTCACGGTGGTGAAAAATTCACTGAATCTGTAATAATTACTGATGAAGTAATTAAATGTATTGAAGATGCTGTTCAATTTGCACCACTTCATAATCCTGCTCACTTAATCGGAATTAAAGAAGCATTCCGCATCTTCCCTGAATTAAAAGATCGCAATGTTGCTGTATTTGATACAGCATTCCACCAAACAATGCCAGAAGAAGCATATTTATATGCAATTCCTTATGCAATGTACAAAGAAAATGGAGTTCGTCGTTATGGTTTCCACGGTACAAGTCATTACTTCGTAAGCCGTGAGGCAGCGAAAATATTAAATATTGCAGAAGATAAAATTAATGTAATTACTTGCCACTTAGGTAATGGAGCATCAATCGCAGCCATCCGTAATGGTAAATCTATTGATACCTCAATGGGATTAACACCTTTAGAAGGCTTAGTGATGGGAACACGTTGTGGTGATATTGATCCTGCAATTATGTTCTATATGCACAAAGAGTTAAAAATGAGTGTTGAACAAATTGATGAAACATTAACTAAAAAATCTGGTTTACTCGGTTTAACAGAAGTAACCAGTGATTGTCGTTTCTCTGAAGATAACTATGATAAAGATCCAGCAGCTAAACGTGCGATGGATGTATTCTGCTACAAACTAGCAAAATATATTGGTTCTTATATGGCAGTAATTGGTGATCGTTTAGATGCCATCGTATTTACTGGTGGTATCGGTGAAAACTCTTCACCAGTGCGTGAATTAACGCTAAACCACTTAAAATTATTTGGCTATAAAGTTGATGATGCAAAAAATAAAGCTGCTCGTTTTGGTAAAGGTGGTGAAATTCATCAAGAAAACACGCCAGCAGTAATAGTTATTCCAACAAACGAAGAATTAGTTATTGCTCAAGATACGGCTAAATTAACAGCATAATTTAATTAAAACCTACCATTAGGTAGGTTTTTTCTTTTTATTGATTATAGGAATTTATGTAAATGGCTAGAAGTATTATTTTAATCCCAACCAGTAAAGGTGTAGGATTAACAAGTGTTAGCTTAGGTTTTGTTCATTCCCTTGAACAAAAAGGGGCTAAGGTTGGTTTCTTAAAAGCAATTTCTGCACAAGGAAATGATGATGCAGATCGCTCAACAGCAATTATTAGAGCTGCTAAATCAACAGATGTTGGCTCACCAATTATTATTGATGAAGCTGAAAATCTAATTGCAAATAATCAAACAGATGTTTTATTAGAAAAAATTGTTGAAACTCATCAAGCACTTGCAAAAACAAATGACCTTGTTGTGATTGAAGGCTTAATTCCAAGCCAACGCTCACCATACGCAAACCATATTAACTACGAAATTGCACAAACATTAGGTGCTGAAATTATTTTAGTTGCAGCACCAGGTACAAATACACCTGCACAATTAAAAGAACGTATTGAAGTTGCAGCGTCTGAATTTGGTGGATTAGATAATGCAAATTTACTTGGTGTTATTATTAATAAATTTAATGCACCAGTTGATGACTCAGGAAGAACACGCCCTGATCTAACTGAAATTTTTGATTCTTTCCAACAAGTTTCTCGTAATACCAATGACTTAAATGTTTTATTCAAAAAAAGTAAAATTAAACTACTCGCTTGTATTAACTGGAAGCCAGAACTTATTGAAACAAGAGCGATTGACATCGCCAAACATTTAGGTGCATCTATTATCGTTGAAGGTGAATTACAAACTCGCCGTATTGGCGGTGTTTCTTTCTGTGCAAGAAGCTTACCTAATATGATTGATTATATCAAACCAGGTACTTTACTTGTAACATCGGCAGATCGCCCTGAAGTTTTAGTAGCAACTGCACTTTCTATTATGAATGGTGTTGAAGTGGGGGCGATTTTATTAACAGGTGGATATAAACTTGAACCAAGTATTCGTAAAATTTGTGAACCTGCTTTTGAAAAAGGAGTTCCAATTATTCGTGTTGAGGGTAATACTTGGCAAACTGCATTAAGTCTACAAAGCTTTAGTTTAGAAGTACCTATTGATGACAAAGTGCGTATTGAAAAAATTAAACAATATGTTTCTGAACAACTTTCTCCTGAATTTATTACAGAAATTACAAGTAATACTATTTGTTCAAAACGCTTATCACCAGCGGCATTCCGCTATCAATTAACAGAATTTGCTCGTGCAGCGAAGAAAACCATTGTGCTTCCTGAAGGTGATGAACCACGCACAGTTAAAGCGGCTGCTTTATGTGCTGAACGAGGCATTGCAAACTGTATCTTACTTGCATCACCAACTGAAGTTGCTCGTGTTGCAGAAGCACAAGGTGTTAAATTAGGTAAAGCTGTACAAGTTATCGATCCTGCAACAATTCGTGAAAACTATGTTGAGCGTTTAGTTGAATTGCGTAAAAACAAAGGTATGACCGAAGTAGTTGCTCGTGAGCAATTATTAGACAATGTTGTACTTGGTACAATGATGTTAGAGGCGAACGAAGTTGATGGTTTAGTGTCAGGTGCGGTTCACACTACTGCGAACACAATCCGTCCACCAATGCAAATCATCAAAACAGCACCAGGTAGCTCAATTGTTTCTTCAATCTTCTTTATGTTATTACCTGATCAAGTGCTTGACTGTGCGGTAAACCCAGATCCAAGCGCAGAACAATTAGCAGAAATCGCGATTCAATCTGCGGAATCAGCAAAAGCATTTGGTGTTGAGCCTCGTGTTGCAATGATTTCTTACTCAACTGGCACATCAGGTTCAGGTGCAGATGTTGAGAAAGTGAAAGAAGCAACTCGTATCGCACAAGATTATGGAAGATGTGGCTCGCTCAAAAGCACCAAACTCTCCAGTTGCGGGTAAAGCGACAGTATTCGTATTCCCAGACTTAAATACAGGTAACACAACCTATAAAGCGGTTCAACGCTCTGCGGATCTTGTTTCTATCGGTCCAATGCTACAAGGTATGCGTAAACCTGTAAATGACTTATCTCGTGGTGCATTAGTTGATGATATTGTTTATACAATCGCATTAACCGCAATTCAAGCAACACAAGGCTAATCTTTTACTTAAATTAATGTATAATGCCCTCACTCGTTGAGGGCTTTTTTACATTTATAAGCGGTCGTTTTTTTATCAAAATTTACAATTTTTATTATGCAATTTGATTCTTCTATTTCTCAAAAACTTGCAATCTTCTCGCCTTACTTAGACCGAGAGGTGACTATTTACAGTAAAGATTTTTCACTACAAACTCAAACAGTGCAAGCATTTATTGACGAAACGATGCATACTGCCAAAGTGCTTTCTGAAGTAAAACAAGATGATGCTATTGCACAATTTTATTCAGAAAAACTCATCTCACAATTTAGACACTTGCAACAAGTTATTGAATATCTAAAAAAACAGCCAAAAACATCTATTCAGCAAAATAGTAAAAATTTTCAAACATCACACCGCTTTCCTAAAAATATTCATACTTTGCGTCCAACAAAACGTTTAGAAGAATATAAAAAAGCATTACGTTTATTAAACGACAAAATCAGCTGGATAATAGACAAAATTTACGAATCTCAAACAGAAGAAAATAAAATTTATTGGGAAATCAAATTACAAGAAACAGAATATCGTAAACAAAAATGCTTAATGGCTATTGAAAAAACAGAAGAAGAATTATTAAAAAGAGACTGTCTCTTAAACTGTGTAACTGCACTTTAGTTAAAGATAATCAGTTAAGCGATCATCAAACTCAATCATAAACTTATTGAGTGCTAATTTCC
>PDWI01011305.1_pt1 | contig 10500 bp, 10 predicted proteins | sample 1430891 | NCBI WGS metagenome assembly PDWI01 (sample SAMN01162508, study PRJNA174530) | Oral metagenome, whole genome shotgun sequencing project. | biome: Marine environment; feature: Marine mammal; material: Swab sample of the gingival sulcus; isolation source: swab sample of gingival sulcus... | reverse complement strand
GTGGGAATCCCCAAGGACGACCCCGACTACTACCTGCTCAACGTGCGGTACGCGATGCGGCTGACCAACTCCGGCGAGTTCCTGCACGCCGCGCCCTGGTCGGCGCACGCTCACGGCAAAGCCAACGTCTCACACGGGTGCACCGGCATGTCCACCGACAACGCGCGCTGGCTGATGGGGGAGTCCAAGATCGGCGACCCGGTCGAATTCGTCGGTGGCACCAGGCCACTGCACGAGGGCAACGGGTGGACGCTGTGGAACGTCCCGTTCGAGGAGTGGAAGCAGGGGTCCGCCCTGGACTGACCTGGTCCGGCCGGGTTGTCGCCGCGTTGACAGCCTCAGCAGCGACATCCCTTGGTTCAGCCGACCGCTTGCTCCACCGCGCTAGCGTGATCGGGCACCGAGTTCTGAGTGGACTTGTCCACGCGCTGGTAACCACTGGACGGTGGCCGCTTCGGTAGCTTCAGATCCGGCTGCGGCACGTGCTTGTACGGGATCGAGTCCAACAAGTGCGCAATGGTATTGATCCGCGCTTTGCGCTTGTCGTCGCTCTCGATGACGTTCCATGGCGCCTCGGGGATGTCCGTGTGGATCATCATCTCGTCCTTGGCCCGGGAGTAGTCCTCCCAGCGGGTGATGGACTCCAGATCCATCGGAGACAGCTTCCAGCGCTTCATCGGGTCTTCCAGTCGGGACAGGAACCGGCGTTCCTGCTCCACGTCGCTGACCGAGAACCAGTACTTGCGCAACAGGATGCCGTCCTCGACCAGCAACCGCTCGAAGATCGGGCACTGATGCAGGAACCGCTTGTACTCGTGCGGAGTGCAGAAACCCATCACCCGCTCGACTCCCGCCCGGTTGTACCAGGACCGGTCCAGCAAAACGATCTCACCTCGGGCCGGCAGGTGCGGCACGTACCGCTGGAAGTACCACTGCCCGCGCTCGCGTTCACTGGGGGCCGGCAGCGCCACGATGCGGCACACCCTGGGGTTCAGGTACTCGGCGATCCGCTTGATGGCACCGCCCTTGCCGGCCGCGTCCCGGCCCTCGAACACGACGACCACACGCTGGCTTTCCGCCTTGACCCATTCCTGCAGGTCCACCAACTCTTGTTGCAGGCGCAGCAACTCCGCCTCGTAGATGACCTTGTTCATCCGCTTGACCTTGCCCACCGGGGACTTGGTCTTCGGTGGATCGTCCTCGCCACTCTTGTTCGGCGCGCTGATCTTGCCGGAACCGTCCTTCCTTGAACTGCTCTTGGCCCCCGCCATCTCGACTCCTTCTGTGCCGTGTTCGCCGTGACCGCGTGCCTACTGCTTCACGTCCTCCAGCTCGCTGTGGCCGTGGTCGTCTTCCTGCTCATGGTGCAACTCGCTCGGGCGAGCAGGTTCGACTCGGTGCTCGAAGAAGAAGCGTGACAGCCGGGCTTGGCGGCGCTGCTTGGCCGCGTCCGGGGCAGCGATGCCGGCGGAGTCGGTGAGCTGAGGTGTGGTGGGCTGGTACGTTTCGTGCTGGACCAGGTTCCATCGCTGGTACTCGTCCAAGGGCTCGTGGACTTCGTAGTACTCGCCCTCGGGCGTGCGCACGATCCGGCCGGTCTCCCGTCCGTGCAGTGCGATCTCCCGATCCTTGCGCTGCAGGCCCAGGCAGATGCGCCGGGTGATGTAGAACGCCAGCGGGGGAACGACGAACAAGCCGATGCGGAACGCCCACGTCAGGTCGTTGATGGACATGTCGAAGTGAGTAGCCATCAAGTCGTTGCCGGCCGCCGCCCACAGGATGCAGTACGCCACGATGGCCATCACGCCCAGGCCGGTGCGTGTGGGGGCATTGCGCGGCCGGTCCAGCAGGTGGTGTTCGCGTTTGTCGCCGGTGGCCGCAGCTTCGATGAACGGATAGAACATCGCCGCCATCACCGCGACGCCGGGCACCACAAGAGCCGGCACCAACACGTTCAGCGACAAGGTATGACCGAAGATCACCCATTCCAGCTGGCCCGGCATCAACCGCAGGGCGCCGTCGATCCACCCGATGTACCAGTCAGGCTGAGTGCCCGCCGACACCGGGGACGGGTCGTACGGTCCGTAGTTCCACACCGCGTTGATCGAGATCGTCGCACTGATCAACGCGATGATGCCGAAGACGACGAAGAAGAAACCACCGGCCTTGGCCATGTAGACGGGCATCAAGGGGTAGCCGACCACGTTGCTGTTAGTGCGTCCCGGCCCCGGGTACTGGGCGTGCTTGTGCACCACCAGCAGTGCCAGGTGTGCGCCGATCAGGGCGATGATGGCGGCGGGGATGATCATCACATGCACGACGAACAGCCGGGGAATGATGTCGTAGCCCGGGAACTCGCCGCCGAACAGGAAGAACGACACGTAGGTGCCGACCAGCGGAATGGACTTCACCACGCCGTCGATGATCCGAAGGCCGTTGCCGGAGAGCATGTCGTCGGGCAGCGAGTAGCCGGAGAAACCAGCGCCCAGCGCGAGCAGGGCAAGCACGACGCCGATGACCCAGTTCACTTCGCGCGGCTTGCGGAAGGCCCCGGTGAAGAACACCCGGAACATGTGGGCCGCGATGGCGGCCACGAACAGCAGCGCCGACCAGTGGTGCACCTGCCGCATGAGCAAGCCGCCACGGATGTCGAAGGACAGCTTCAGGGTGGAGGCGTACGCCTCGCTCATGCCCTGGCCGTTCATCGGCAGGTAGGCGCCCTCATAGGTGGTGTGACCCATCGACGGGACAAAGAACAGCGTCAAGAACGTCCCGGAAAGCACCAGCACGACGAAGCTGTAGAGGGCGACCTCGCCCAGCATGAACGACCAGTGGTCGGGAAAGATCTTGCGGGCGAACCCGCGCACGACTTTGGACAGACCCAGCCGCTGGTCCAGCCAGTCGGCGGTGCCGGCCACCGGGGCCGGCACATCAGGTGGTGCCGGGATGTTGGTCGTCGTCGACATCAGCCACGCTCCCAGAAGCTCGGGCCCACCGGTTCGTGGAAGTCACTTCGGGCTACCAGGTACCCCTCATCGTCAACCGTGATGGGCAGCTGGGGCAGGGCCCGCTTGGCCGGCCCGAAGATCACCTTGCAATGTTGGGTCATGTCGAAGGTCGACTGGTGGCACGGGCACAGCAGGTGATGGGTCTGCTGCTCGTACAGCGCCACCGGGCAGCCGACGTGGGTGCAGATCTTGGAGTAGGCGTAGATGCCGTCGACGTCCCAGCCGTCCCGATTCGGGTCGGGCCGCACCTTGTCCGGGTCCAGCCGAACCAGCAACACAGCGGCCTTGGCCTTCTCTTCCAGGTAGTGCTCGGTCTGCGGAGTCAACTCTTCGGGAACTACGTGGAACACCGATCCGACCGTCACATCGCTGGCCTTGATCGGCCGGTTGTTCGGGTCGCGGGACAACCGCATGCCCTCTTTCCAGAAGGAGTGCCGCAGCACCTCGTGCGGCAGTGGCCCCAGGTCGCGCAGCAACACGACGCCGGGCAGCGGGAACAGGGCCATCGCGACCAGCATGGCGTTGCGGATCAGCGGCCGGCGGCCCAGACCGGACTCGGCACCACCCTGGGCCAGCATGCCCGCAGCGATCTTGCGGTCTTCATCGGATCCGCGCTGGAGGTGCCGCTCGTCGATCTCCTCGTGATCCGGCATCAGCGTCTTGGCCCAGTGCACCATGCCCAAGCCGATACCCAGCAGCGAGACGGCCATTCCGAGCCCGATGCCGAGAGTGGATGCCTTGATGGAGGCGAACGTGCCCTCCGGTTGCCACACGAAGTAGGCGACCAAGGCGAAGACGGTGCCGAGCGCGGACAACGCGAACAGGGCAGTGACCTGCCGTTCCGCCCGTTTGGCGGCCTGCGGGTCGGTATCGGTCACCCGGTACCTGTGCGGGGGCAAGCCAGGATTCTCGAACCGCTCCACGTCCGCGTTGAGCGGACGATCCAGCGGATTGAGTTCCTTGCTGGTCGGACGTTCCAGTTCCTTGGTCATGAGGACTTTGCTCCCAACCACACGGCTGCCGCGACGATCAGCGCCAAGATGCCGGTCCAGACGAACAGGCCCTCGGAGACCGGCCCGAGCGACCCGAGGGGGAAGCCGCCGGGCGAGGGCTCTTCGGACGCGTAGCGCAGGTAGCTGATGATGGCCTGCTTCTCGTCCGGGTTCAGGTTCGCGTCCGAGAACACCGGCATCGACTGTGGACCGGTCTGCATCGCCTCATAGATGTGGATGGGCTCGACGTCTTGCAGCCCGGGTGCGTACTTGCCTCGGGTCAGCGCACCACCGGCGCCTACCACGTTGTGACACATGGCACAGTTCACCCGGAACAGTTCATAGCCTTCGGCGAGTACCTCGTCATCGTCCAGCTTGGGGTCCAGGTACTTCTGCTGCGGGATGTCCGGCCCGGCACCCAGCGAGGCGATGTAGGTCGCCATGTCGGCGATCTCTTGCTCGCTGAAGTCGTTGCGCTTCTTGGGCGCCTGCGGGGCGGTGGCCTGCATCGGCATCCGGCCGGTAGCGACCTGGAAGTCGACGGCCGCGGCTCCCACCCCGATCAGGCTAGGTCCGTTCTCGGTGCCGCCGGCATTGTTGCCGTGACAGGTGGCGCAGTTGGTCAAGAACAGTTCGTTCCCGGCGTCGGTATCGCCGGTGGCTGATGCTACCGGCCGGTGCTGGGCGGCTGGAGCGGCGACCGCGTACAGCCCTCCCACCGTGAACAGGCCGACCAGAATTACCACCCAGGTAGCGCGGGAGCGATGCCGCGTACGTCGTCGTGCCACGAGAATCCCTCCCTACTTGATCAGGTAGATGACGGAGAACAGGCCGATCCAGACCACGTCGACGAAGTGCCAGTAGTAGGACACCCCGACGGCGAACATCGAATCGCGGTGACTGTAGCGGCGAGTCGAGTAGCTGCGTGCGATGACGAACAGGAACGCTATCAGCCCACCGGCTACGTGCAGGCCGTGGAAACCGGTGGTCAGGTAGAACACCGAACCGTACGCGTTCGCCGAGATACTCAGTCCCTCCTGGACCAGGGCGGCGTACTCGTAGATCTGTCCGGAGACGAAGATTGCACCCAGGATGTAGGTGAGGTAGTACCACTCCCGCATGCCCCAGGACCCGATGTTGAGCAGGCTGCCGTCCCGGCCGGGCTTCAGTGCCTCCGCCTTGAACACCCCGAGCTGGCAGGTGATGGAACTGGACACCAGGATCAGAGTGTTGGTCAGTGAGAACGGAATGTTCAACAGTTCGGGCTCGACCGCCCACAGGTCGCCACGGACCGCCCGGATCATGAAGTACATCGCGAACAGTCCGGCGAAGAACATCAGCTCGCTGGCCAGCCACACGATCGTGCCGACCGCGATGGGGTCCGGCCGGTTCACTGTATGCGAGCGGGAGGCATGCTCGTTGGTCAATACTGTCGCCACGGGCGACATCATAGGGACTCGCGGGGTGAATCCGCACCCCTCTGGGGCACGTGTTGGTTACAAGTTGACGGTCATGCCCGCTACGCTCGGTTCCATCAGGCCGCCGCTGCCGCTGATGTCGGCGTCGCAGGCCAAACTGGCTGTGACGAAACTAACTTGATCGTCACAGGCATCGAACGCCACCGTGAAAGGACGAAAACAATGGCCGGCACCGATGATCCCCCACAGGAGCCGCTGCGAATGCTGCTGTACAGCGACGACAGCGACGTGCGCGCTCAGGTACGCCTGGCAGTGGGCAAGCGTCCGGCCGCCGACCTGCCCGAGGTGCAATGGACGGAGTGCGCGACGCATCCGGCGGTGGTCGCCGCGGTCGACAAAGGCGGCTTGGACCTAGTGATCCTGGACGGCGAGTCCGTTCCCGCCGGGGGCATGGGCATTGCCCGGCAGGTGAAGAACGAGGTGTACGCGTGTCCGCCGATCCTGGTGCTGATCGGCCGCCCGCAGGACGCGTGGCTGGCCACCTGGTCCCGGGCGGACGGCGCCGTGTCCCACCCGCTGAACCCGATCGAGGTCGCCCACGCGGTCGGTGCACTGGTCCGCGCCCGGGCCGATGCCAGCACCTCGTGAGCCCTGCCGTGGGGGCCGGTTCCCGGCCCGCCCAGCCATCCGCGTGCGGCCGGGACGGCGGCGGCCTGAGCTGGCCGGAGCTCACCGGCACCCTGATGCGGGGGCAGCCGCTGGCCGCCGGTCACACCCGTTGGGCACTGGACCAGGTGATGTCCGGCGACACCTCCCCGGTCCAGCTGGCCGGATTCCTGGTCGCGTTGCGGGCCAAGGGTGAGACGGTCGAAGAGGTCACCGGCTTGGTCGAGGCGATGCTCGCGCACGCCGTACGGATCGATGTGCCCGGCGAGACCCTGGACATCGTCGGCACCGGTGGCGACCAGCAGCACACCGTGAACGTGTCGACGATGGCTGCCCTGGTCGCCGCCGGTGCCGGGGCCGTGGTGGTCAAACACGGCAACCGGGCCGCATCCTCCCGGTCCGGCACCGCCGACGTCCTGGAGGCGCTGGGCGTTCGCCTTGATCTGCCGCCCGCTCAGGTCGCTGCGCTCGCCGGCACCGTGGGGATGACCCTGTGCTTCGCGCAGGTCTTCCATCCGGCCATGCGCCACGCCATGCCCGCCCGGCGCGAACTCGGGGTCCCCACCACCTTCAACATCCTCGGTCCGCTCACCAACCCGGCGCAGCCCACGGCCAGCGCCGTCGGCGTGGCCGATGAACGGTCGGCCCCCCTGGTGGCTGGGGTGTTGGCCGCGCGCGGCCGGCGGGCCCTGGTGTTCCGGGGCGAGGACGGGCTGGACGAGCTGACCACCACCGGCCCGTCGGCGCTGTGGTGGGTCGACGGCGGCAACGTCACCCAGGTCCACCTCGACCCGGCGGATGTGGGCCTGCCCCGGGCCACCCTGTCCGACCTGCGCGGTGGTGACCCGGCGCACAACGCTGGGATCGTGAACGCTGTTCTGGGTGGGGCTACGGGCCTGGTCCGTGACATCGTGCTGCTCAACGCGGCAGCCGGGCTTCTCGCCCTGGACGGGCTGCCGGCCGGACGTCCGGTCCAGGAGACGTTGCCGGACGCCTTGCGCATCGCGATGAATCGCGCAGCCACGGCCATCGACTCGGGCGCGGCCGCCGCTGTACTGCAGCGGTGGCGCGAGGAAAGCGCAGCTGCGGCAGCCGGATAACACCGGGTACCTCGGGTCAGCGTGGTGCGGGCGCGGCCCGCACCGGGCACGACCACGTACCCGTGAGTTCCACTAACCGTACCCCCGGACTCTCCAACCAGCGGGCCAGCAACTCCGTCTCCTCGTAGCTTGCCGCCGACGCCGGGTAGGGCGCCGGCCGGGTCACCTCGGCAGTGGCCAGCATCGCCTCGATGCCCGGCTGTGGCGGCAGCCTCGGCGGGACGCGGGTGGACCCGGCCAGCCGGCCGTGCCGGATCACCACCGCCTCCCACCCGCCGTCGTCGACCCGCCGGGCCGCCACCAGCTGGGCACACGCCCCCAGCGAGCCGACCCGGCACGCCCGGGCAGTGGCATCGGCCAGCGCGTACCACCGGTCCCGCAGCAGCGCGGCGTCCTCGAACCGTTGCTGCCCGGCCAGCCTGGTCAATGCGGCGGACAACACGGCCTGTACCGGGCCGGTGTCCGCACCGGTCATGGCGGATCGTGCCGCATCGGCGATCCGCTGGTATTCCGGCGCGGACTGCTTGCCCACGCACGGCCCGCCACAGCGGCCGATGTCCAGTAGCGCACACGCCGTCCCGCCGTGCGGGCGGGACGGCAACCGTACGGAGCACTGCCGCAACCCGAGTGCCTCGTGGACCGCCTGCATCGCCATTTCTGCCCCCCGCAGCGAGGTGAACGGGCCGATGTAGGCGGCCCCGTCCGGGGCGTCCGGCTTGACCTGGCGCACCACGGACAGCCGGGGGAACGGCTCGACGGTGAGCTTCAGCCACGGTGCCCGCTGCGGTGCGCGGGACTTGCGGTTGTACCGCGGAACGTGCGCCGCGATCAGCCGCGACTCCCGTACCTGTGCCTCGATGACGGTGGCGCAAGCGACCGCGTCGACCCGGCGGGCGATGCCCACCATCTCGGTGATCCGCCGCCGCGACTGGGATGCGGTGAAGTAGCTGCGGACTCGCCGACGTACGTTGACCGACGTGCCGACGTACAGGACCTCTTCGCCCGGCCCGATGAACAGGTAGACCCCGGGCCCGGTGGGCAGCGCATCGGCCAGGTTCCGTTTGCTCCGTACCCGGGCCGGTACCCGGCTGGTGTAGGCCAGCAGGTCGGGTAGGTGGTTGACCCCGAGGTTGCCCAGTCTGGCCAGCAATCCGTGCAGCACCTCCACGGTGGCCCGCGCATCCGGCAACGCCCGGTGGCCGGGCGTAGTGGCACACCGGAAATGGGCGGCCAGCGTGGCCAGCCGGTGGTTGCGCACCTCGTCACGGGCCAGCACGTGTTTGGCCAGCCGGACGGTGTCCAGCACCGGAGGTTGTGGCCAGGTCTGGCCGGCCGCGACGCACGCGGAACGCAGGAAGCCGACGTCGAACGGGGCGTTGTGCGCCACCAGCACGGCACCGGTGATGAACTCCAGGAACGGGGGCAGTACCGCCTCGATCCGGGGCGCCTGCCGGACCATGGCGGTGGTCAGTCCGGTCAGTGACACGACCAGCGGGGGTATCTCCCGGCCCGGATCGACCAAGGAGTGGAACTCGCCGAGCACCTGCCCGCCCTGGACCTTGACCGCACCGATCTCGGTGATCGCGTCCGCTTGGGCCGACCCTCCGGTGGTTTCCAGGTCCACGACCACGAAGACCACCTCGACCAGCGGGGTGCCCAGATCCTGCAGACTCAGCTGGTCGCCCGCCGGATGGGCGCGGTCCGGGGAAGGCATGCCCAGGACGGTACGCGGTGGCACCGACAGTTCGACCCGGCCGCCGGCACGGCCAGGCTCCGGTGCGTGACGCCGTCACCGGTGATCGTCGTGATATCACCCGGCCGGTGGTGCCCTCGGCCGTGGTGGGCGAGCCAATCGGTGCCGGACCGCCTACCATGAGCGACATGGCCAGGTCACGGGGGAGGGTCGGCGGCGCGGTGCGGGTGCTGCTGCTCGCCGTTGTGGTCATGCTGGCCACGGCCTTCGGGGTATCGATGGCCACCAGCGGTCACTGGCTGTGGTCAATAGAGCGGGTGACCGACCCGACCGCAGGGGACACCGCCGTCCACGCGTCGGCCCGGTACCGGGCCATGCGCCTGGAGCGGGTTGCCGTGGCCGAGCAGGTGCTGGGCCGGCGCGCCGAGGCATTGCTGTCCGGTGACGAGCAGGCCTACCTGCGCGTGTTGTCTTCCGGTGCCGCACGGTTGCGGACGACGCAGGAACGCATCTTCGAAAACCTGCAAGGGGTGCCGTTCGACTCCTGGTCCTACCGGGTCGTCGACGTGCGGCTGCCGGTCCAGGGGCACGAGACGGCGGTGGCCGACACTTTCACCGCACACGTCGAGGCCAAATACCGGATCGACGGCGCCGACCTGGGCGCCGTGGGCCGCGGACGCATGATGACGTTCACCAGGCAGGGCACCGACTGGGTGATCAGCGCGGACCAGGCCGTGGTCGGCACCCCCAGCGACCGAGGCCGACCAGGCCGCGGACCGAGTGGATCGCTACTGGGGAACGAACTGGCCGCGGCGCTCGGTGCTCTACGTGCCGACCGACCAGCGTGACATGGCCCGGATGCTCGGTCGCAGTGAACAGGCCGGCTTGGCCCAGATCGCCGCAGTCACCACCGGCGAGGTCGGGGTGCAAGGCAGCGGTACCAAGGATCAGGCCGGCCGGATCATCATCAACCCGGCCAGCTACCGCCAACTCGGCGGCATCGGGCGGGAGGTGATCCTCACCCACGAACTTGTTCACGTGGCCACCCGGGCCAGCAACACCGCAGCGGTGCCGGTGTGGTTGTCGGAGGGTTTCGCCGACTACATCGCCTACCAGGAGACCGGCCTGGCGCCGTCCGCTGTCGCGGACAGCGCGATTTCCGCGGTCAAGTCGGGCACGGTTCCGGACCGGCTGCCCGACCGGGCCGAGTTCGATCCTCGGCTGTCGGCGATCGACCCGGCGTACGCCCAGTCCTGGCTGGTGGTGCGGCTGATCGCCGAGCAGTGGTCGCACGAGGCATTGCTGGCTGTGTACACCGAGGTATCCAGCCCGGCGGGCGCGGTCAACCACGATGCCGACACCCGGACCGAACAAGCGTTGCGGCACCACTTGGGCATCGGCACCGAAGAGTTGACCGAACAGTGGCGTGACCAGCTGCGCCGGCTGGCCGCGTCGTGACCGGCGTGTCATCTCGTCTCCGGTTCCCCGGATGAACGACCTCAGCCGCAACGGCCGCATTCTGGTGGTCACCAACGATTTTCCGCCGCGGGCCGGCGGGATCGAGGCGATGGTCCGCCAACTGCTGGCGCAGCTGCCGCCGGAACAGGTTGTGGTGCACGCCTC
>PDWI01010297.1_pt1 | contig 10500 bp, 9 predicted proteins | sample 1430891 | NCBI WGS metagenome assembly PDWI01 (sample SAMN01162508, study PRJNA174530) | Oral metagenome, whole genome shotgun sequencing project. | biome: Marine environment; feature: Marine mammal; material: Swab sample of the gingival sulcus; isolation source: swab sample of gingival sulcus... | reverse complement strand
CCTGCCTCCTTACCGTCTTTTACCAGCTCAAAGAGGCTTTCTATTGAATATTAGCATGTATTGTTGCATGTATGAAGGGTTTTGACGGCAAAAATATTATTCATCACGGTTCGATTTGGGCAGACGATCCGGTGTCTTCCGCGGCCGTTATTGTGGCCCCCCGGGCCTCTTTTGCCACGGCCCTGGGTACGGCCCTGGGTACGGCCGTTGCCGTTTCGGAAGCTGCGGGAAAAGAATTCTACTCTGTCAGCGTCCTGAACTCCTCCACCAGCAGGGCAAAGCGCCGGAGGGCCAGCTCCACAGGCTCGGGAGACGTCATGTCCACTCCCGCCAGTTTCAGGGAATCAACAGGATAGCGGGAACCGCCGGATTTCAGGAAATTCAGGTAGTCGCCCTGCTCCTTCTGGCCCCCCTCCAGCACCTTCCGCGAGAGGGCCATGGCGGCCGACAGTCCGGTAGCGTATTTGTACACGTAAAACGCCCGGTAGAAGTGGGGAATGCGCAGGCCTTCCAAATCGCTTTCATCCGTAAAGTGCATGGCCGGTCCGAAGTAATCTTCCAGCAGCTGCCGGTATTTGCCCCGCAGGCTGTCCACGGTCAGGGGCGTGCCTGCTTCGGCCATGGCATGGGTGTCCCGTTCAAACTCGGCAAACATGGTCTGCCGGTAAATGGTGGCTATGACATCATCAATCTGCCGGCCAATCAGATAGGCGCGCAGTTTTGCGTCTGTGCTGTCCTTCAGAAAGTGGTGGAACAGCAGCTGCTCGTTGAACGTGGAGGCCACTTCGGCTTCAAAGATGGTGTAGTTGTAATGGGGGAAGGGGTTGTTGCGCACACTGTACCAGGAGTGCATGGAATGGCCGCCTTCATGGGCCATGGTAAACACATCCCGCAGCACGTTTTCCTTGAAGTTCATGAGTATGTAGGGCTCTCCGGCGTAGGAGCCGGCGCTGAAGGCGCCCGAGCGTTTACCCTTGTTTTCGTAGCGGTCGGCCCAGCGGCCGGTGAGTCCGGCATGGAGTGTGTCGGTGTATTCGCTTCCAAGAGGCGCCAGGGCTTTGCAGACGGTTTCTACGGCCTGCTCCCAGGTGTGACGAATCTCCACGCCGTCTACCAGGGAGGCGTACACGTCCCAGGGGCGCAGGTCGTTTTCCACGTTCAGACGCCGGGAGCGGAGTTCGTAGTAGCTGTGCAGAGCGGGCAGGCCTGAGCGCACAGAGTCTATGAGGTTGTCGTAGAGCTTTTCGGGGACATTGTCGGCGAAGAGGGCCCTGGCTCTGGCGGAGGTATGGCCGCGCACTTCGGCGGAGTATTTGTCCCTGAGCACGCTGCCGGCATGCAGGGCGGCCAGGGTGTTTCTGTGGCTGTTGAAGACCCCATAGAACTTTCGGTAGGCCTCTTCCCGTACGGAGCGCTTACCGTGAAGAAGAAGGGCGGAGTAACTGCTCTGGGACAGGGGTACGCTGCCTTCAGGTGTTTCAACAGTGCCGAATTCCATGTCCGCGTCAGTGAGGGCGTCAAAGGCTTTGGAGGGCGTCTGGGCCGATTCAGCCTGCCGGGCCAGGAGGTTTTCTTCTTTCGGGCTCAGAACATGAGGTTTGAAGCGCAGCAGTTTTGCCAGTGCAATGCGGAAGTCTTCCAAAAGCGGGTTTTGCATGAATTCCTGCATTCTGGAGCTGTCAATGGCGAGGATTTCCGGGTTTATCCAGCTGGTTTCAGCCGCGAAACGGGTGGCCACGTTCATGTAGCGTCCGTACAGATTCTGAACTTCGCCGTTGCCTATGTCTTCGGACTGGCGGAGCATGGCGTAGTAGCCCAGGCGTTCATCCAGAAGGGCCAGGTCTGTCCAGATGAATTTCAGGGCTTTGGCCAGTTGCTCCGCGGACTGTCCCAGGGTGTCTTTGTATTGGGCTATTTCGGGCAGGGCCTTGTCCAGCTTTTGCAGGTCTGTTTCCCAGTCGGCATCACTTTTGAAAAGGCTCTGGAGGTTCCATCGGTCTTTTTCCGGAATGTCTTCACGGCGGGGTATGGTGTTGATTTCGGTGTTCATGGGGCAAAGATAGCTCTTACGGGTGGGGATGCCAAGGGTGGGGCGCAAACGGTGCGGCTGCCGGAGACGGCCGGTGGGGGGCTCCGGGGGGGCAGGTGGGTGTGCCAATGAGTGCGCCGATGAGTGCGCTGGCTCTGGAGTGTCTGGGTTAAGCGTTGGGTCATGCCGTTGGCTTGCACGGCCCGGCCGTCCTCCGGCCACGAATCCGCCCTGTGACTGGCCACGCGGACAGCCACACAGACGTCCACACAAACGTCCACACAAACGTCCACATGGTCATAAACAGCCTGATTCCGCTTCAGTACGGCATGAAGCCGCCTGGCTTACGCGGCCGGGCCGTCCTCCGGCCAGCCACACGCACAGCCACGCAGACGGCCACACAGTCATAAACAAATTGTTTATGACTGTTTAATCCAATTTAATGGTAAAGCGGGCTGACAGGTTTTAAATTTACCCTGTGACTTTTCGGAGGTGTGCCATGTCTGGTAGGTGTTTTGACCTGCGGATACCTGTGTTAAAACTTCTTGTGCTTTTTTCGGCATTGTTGTTACCCCTGGCGTGTTCATATACCTCGTCTGCCGGTTCCGGGCCTGATTTGGTGCCCCGGGAAGATGTGCGGAGCGTCCGGGTTGCTCCGGTATCCAGGAGTACCATGGAAGATGTTCTTTCCCTCAGCGGGGAAGTGTCCGCTACCGGCCAGGTGTATGTTGTCCCCGATACCCATGGTCTGCTGACCAAAGTGCTTGTCTCTCCGGGCGATAAGGTTGGTTATGACCAGGTCATTGCCTATGTTGACCCTTCCCGGCCAGGCATGTCATACGCCGAAAGTCCTGTACGCAGCAAGGCAGCCGGAACGGTTACGGCCGTACCGGCTGTACCCGGCAATCAGGTGTCCATGCAGACGGTTATTGCCCATGTGGGGAATTTGAAAAGCCTGGAAGTGGAAGTGAAGGTACCGGAGAAATATCTGGCCTGGCTGGAGCGGGGCATGCCGGGGCGTGTTGTTTCCCGCTCGCATCCCGAGCTCTCCCAGACGGCCCGGGTAAGTGAAATATCCCCTGTGGTCGACCCCCGCTCCCGTACCGTGCGGGTCATGTTGATTCCGGACAGCACGGCCAGCCTGAGGCCGGGCCAGGCGGTGAGTGTGGATCTGGTTCTGGACTCCCGCAGCAGTGCCCTGGTTATTCCGGCCGGGGCGCTCACTGAACGGCGTGAGGGCGAAGGGGTTTTTACGGTCCGGGGCAGTTCCGTTGTCTGGCAGAAGGTTGAAACCGGCGCCCGGTCCGGTGGTTATGTGGAAATCCTTTCCGGTTTGAATCCCGGAGACACCGTGGTCAGTGCCGGCCAGGAAGAACTGACTGACGGCAGCCGCATCCGCATTCTGGAAAGTTAATCGTCATCGTTATTCATCCTCAGTATGCATCCGCGAAGCCGCGGGCCGGAGTACAGTCTGAATGCTGAAAACAATTCTGAATCGTCCAGTTGCGGTGCTCACCGTTTTCATTGTCCTTGTACTGGTGTCCGTGGTTTTGTTTCTGGACATACCGCTGGATATGTACCCGGATATTTCGGTCCCGGTGTTGTCGGTTACCATGCCCTTCCCGGGCGCCGGTCCCGAGGAGGTGGAGGAAGAGGTTATCCGCGTTGTGGAAGGAGAGCTCTCGGGACTGCAGGGGCTCAATTCCCTCTCCTCCACGGCCAGTGAAAACTACGGCGTTATTGTTATGGAGTTCGCGTATGGAACGGACCTGGACGAAACACTGGCCGAAGTACGTTCCAGAATGGACCGGGTACGGCCGAAGATGCCGGCCAAGGTTCAGGAGCCTGTTCTGCAGGAATACGACGCGGCCTCCCTGCCCATTATGACGCTGACTCTGGGCGGCGACCGCAGTGAAAAGGACCTTATGCGTCTGGCGCGGGACAAGGTGGTACCGTCCCTGGAGTCCCTGGCCGGTGTGGCCGCCATCAGTGTGGAAGGCTTGAGGGAAAGCGTTGTTCAGGTGGAGATTGAGCAGAGCGCCCTGGAAGCCTACAGGCTGTCCCTGACCAGCGTGGCCGGTATTCTGTCCGCCCAGAACTTTCAACTTGGTGCCGGGTCATTTTCCGAGTCGGATAAAGATATCCTTATCCGTACCAGCGGGCGTTACGAGAGTCTGGAAGAAATAGCCGACACCGTTATTGTGTCCATCCCCGATGCTTCGGGGCAGGGGCTTACGCCTGTCAAGCTCCGGGACATGGGCCGTGTGTCCTGGGGCTATGCCGATGCCGAGAAACTGGTGCGGATAGACGGTGAGCCGGGCATCTCCATGGGGGTGCGCAAGAGCTCTGGTGCCAACAGTGTGGATGTGGCCGATTCGGTCAAGGCGGCGCTGGGGCAGTTGAACAGGGAACTGCCGGCGGGAGTGGAGCTGAGTCTGCTCACGGACAGTACGGGCGAGGTGCGGAACAACCTGTTTCAGCTGGGCTCCGCGGCCGTGCTGGGCATTGTCTTTGCCATCGTGGTTCTGCTGGTGTTTCTCCGGCAGCTTCGCAGTACCATTATTACCGGCCTGTCCATTCCCATTACCCTGGTTGTCACGGTGGCCGGACTTTCGGTGAGCGGCCGCAGCCTGAACCTGGTGACTCTGGTGGGGCTGGCCACGGGTGTGGGCATGGTGGTGGATTCGTCCATAGTCATTATTGAAAATATTTTCCGGCTTCGCCTCAAGGGTGCGCCCCTGAAGGTGGCCTCTTTCCGCGGCGCTGTTGAAATGCTGCAGCCCATAGTGGCTTCCACGCTGACAACGGTGGCCGTTTTTCTGCCGCTTATTATTTTTAAAAATGATTTGGGGCTGCTGGGCACCCTGTTTGGAGAACTGGCCTTCGTGCTCATACTGGCGTTGAGCGCTTCGCTGGTGGTCGCGGTGGTTCTGGTTCCTGTTCTGGCCTCCCGCTTCCTTCCTGTGTACACCCGGGAGGAGCGGCCACTGAAAAGCCGTTTTCTGCGCGGGCTTGACCAGTCGGTAGAGCGGGGTCTGGAACGCATGGAGAAGGGTTTCGGACGTTTTCTGGGCTGGTGTATACGGCGGAAGGCGGTTGTGGTTGTGGTGTATCTGGCCGTTCTGGCCGCTTCACTGTTTCTTGTCCGCCGGCTGGATGTGGCCATGCTGCCCGAGATTCCCCAGTATTCGGTTGTGCTCAAGGCCGAATTCCCCACGGGTACGGCCATGACGGAAACGGCCGCGGTGCTTGAGGAAATTCAGGGCAGGCTGATTTCGGACCACCTGGCCACTGACCTGTCCACCGAAAAAGTGGTTCTTGTGGCCGGCAAAGGTGAGGGCAGTCTGGAGATTTCCCTTCCTGATACGGTGCGCAAGAGCGCTCAGGCTGAGCGGATAAAGGAATATCTGCGCGCGTATTTTGATGATTATCCGGGTATTGCGTTTTCCTTTGCCGGAGGAATTGAAACGGAGGTTCTGGCCTCTCCGGGGGTGGATGTCACCCTCACCGGCTCCGACTGGGAGGAGCTTTTAACTTCCGCGGAGGAGGTGGCACAGATTGTCGCGGATATTCCGGGCATTGCGGAAGTGGTCAACAGCTCCCGGAAGGGGCTTCCCCAGGCTGAAATTGTCTTTGACCGCCGGGCACTCTATGCCCAGGGCCTGAACGCCGCCACCGTGGCCGCAGAAGTCCGGGCCCTCACCGCGGGCATTACGGCCACCACCTACATTGAAGACGATGAAACCTTTGATGTGGTTATACGCCTGGACGAGGAAGACCGGCAGGACATTACGGACCTGGGCAGGATGTTTACCACAAACCCCGTGGGTGAGCGGGTCAGCATTGCCCAGGTGGCCGAAGTGGTCAGAACCAGCGGCCCGGCCTCCATTCTCCGGGAGAACCAGGTGCGCTCCATCCACGTCAGGGGTACGCTCTCCGGCGGAGCTTCAGCCAGTCAGGTAACTGCGGCGGTCCGAAAGGCCCTTTCCGGGCACTGGGTTGCCGGTCCGGGAGTGCAGTGGCGCGTTGGCGGGGAAATGGATGACTTCCGGGACATCGGCGGAACCATGCTCCTTGTCATGATACTGGCCGTGCTGCTGGTGGTGGCCGTTATGGTGGCCCAGTTTGAGTCGGTCCGCGACCCCTTCATTATCTTTCTGGCCATGCCCCTTATGGTTGTGGGGGTGGCCGGCCTTCTGGCACTGGAGAAGATAACCCTGTCGCTTGTGGCCTTCATGGGCATCATCATGCTGGCGGGCATAGTGGTGAACAATGGCATTGTGCTGGTGGATCATGCGCGCCTTATACGCAAAAGGGGCATGGGTGTGGTGGAGGCCGCCGTGGAATCCGGCAGGAACCGGCTCAAACCGGTTTTAATGACAACCCTCACCACGGTGCTGGCCATGATTCCCCTGGCCTTTTTCCCCGGTGACGGCGGCCGGCTCATGCAGCCCATGGCGCTGGCGGTTGTCGGGGGGCTTACGGCCAGTACGGCCGGAACGCTTGTTCTGGTTCCGGTGCTCTACGCCATGGTGCACCGGAAGGAGGAGACTGCCGAATGATACGCCTGGAAATTATTGCTCATGAGGCCCTTGAAGAACCCCTGATGGACGAGTTTACCATGGGAAAGGAGGGGCGCTCCTTTACCCTGTTCCGCCGGGCCGCGGGACGGGGCCGCTCCGGTTCAGCCTTTGGTGATGAAGTCTGGCCGGAGAGCAACGTTATGATGATTCTTTTTCTGGAGGAGCATGAGGAAGCGCTGGTGCGGGCCAGAATTCAGAATATCCGCCGCCGCTTTCCCCGGCTGGGTCTGGCCGCGTTTGCCCTTCCCGGCTGCTGTGAATGGTATGATACACTGGAAGGAACATGAACGGCAAAGTACTTATAATTGAAGACGACCAGGCCATTGCGGACCTTATTGCCATGTATCTGAACCGGGACGGGCTGGAAACCTTTATCTGCCCTGACGGGGAAACCGGCCTGCAAACCTTTGCGGCTGAAAATCCCGACCTGGTGGTTCTGGATATTAACCTTCCCCTTATGGACGGGTATGAGGTACTCCAGCGCCTGAAAAAAGAGCGGGATGTTCCGGTTGTCATGGTCACCGCCCGGCAGGAAGATGAAGATGCCATTCTGGGCTTTGGCATGGGAGCGGATGACTATGTCTCCAAACCCTTCAGCCCCAAGGTGCTGGCGGCCCGAATCCGGATGCACCTTTCCCGAAACCGGAAAACCCTGGCCGCCCTGAACGCCGCCTCCGGTGAAGTTCTGAACCGCTCAGAGCCGGCTTCCCGCCGGCCCCTCCGGGAAGATTCACTGCTTGCTTTTGGAAACTACGTGCTGGATACCCGTACTCTGGCCCTGCTGAAAGACGGGGTAAAAATGTCCATGAGTCCCCGGGAAATTGATCTTCTGATTTTCCTGGCCCAGAATCCGGGTGTGCCCATGAGCCCGGACGAGATATACTCCCGGGTGTGGGGGCAGAAGTATGGGGATGTGTCCACGGTGGCGGTTCATGTGCAGAGAATCCGCAAGAAAATAGAAGACGATCCGGCCCATCCACTCTGGCTGAAAACGGCCCATGGACGGGGATATTACCTTGACGGGAGCCTTGAGAGGGGAGAGCGCCGATGAGAATGGCCCGCAAGCTTCAGCTGGCCTACATGATTATTCTTCTCATTCCCGTCATAACCATTGTTTCACTTGTGGCCGCCTCCTATTACGCCAGTCCCAATTCCCTGGGCCCCTACGCGGATCTGGATGCCCCGGGATGGATTAAGGCGGAACTGGCCGCCATTCTGGAAGAGGACTGGGAGGCCTACTCCTCCCTGAACGAGGCGGTAGTCATATTCCTGATGGATTCCAAAGGGTTTATCCGGTTTCCCAACATCGTTCTTGAAGGTGGTTTTCCCGCCCGCTCTCCGGATCTGGATTTTGATGATTTTACGGCCAACCCCAATCATCCCGAAGACCTTCCCCCCATCCCCGGGGAGGTGCCTCTCTTCCTGACAGATATTTTTAACCGCTACGGAACCGGCTGGACCCTCGATGTGACCATGACCCCCTTTACCGCGAATGGAGAGAAATTCCTGGTGGCATGGCGCATGCCCCGCTTTGGAATACCGGGCTTCATTGCCCGCCGGGGCTGGTTTGTTCCCATTCTCATACTGACAGCCATGATGATTATTCCGGCATTCATCAATACCCGCCTGAGGCATTCCATACAGCGTCTGCAACAGGCCACCAGCCGCCTGAGTGACGGCAACCTGGACGAGCCCATTCCCGTTCTTTTCCGGGACGATTTGGCGGAACTGGCCGAATCTCTGGAGAAAACCCGTGTTGAGCTGAAAAACAGCCGCGATCAGAAGTCCCGGATTCTCATGGCCGTTTCACATGATTTACGAACGCCCCTGACATCCATAAAGGGATACATTGAAGCCATTGGTGACGGCATGGCCGAAAATCCCGAAGACTTTAAAAAGTATCTGGCCGTGTTGAGCAGCAAGGCGGCACTTCTGGAATCCCGTATTGGGGAACTGATTGATTTTGCCCGCGCACAGACCGGCGGCTGGAAAAAACCGGAAGCGCGTATTGACGCCGGAGAGTTTTTTAACCGTCTGGATGCCGCCTTTCGCCAGGACTGCGGTTTTTCGGGAATGGCCTATTCCTCGGTTATTGAGATTCCCGACAACATTGTCATGACAGGCGATGCCGCCGCATTCTACAGAGCCTGGGAAAACCTTTTTACCAATGCCCAGCGTCATGGCATTCCTTCAGACGGCAGGGTGGCCTCCATAGAGTTCCGGGTCGGACTGGATGTGGAGAACTCTTCCGAATCGGATTTGTGGCTGTTTGGAGAAGTGCTGGACACAGGAGACGGGGTGCCCGCAGAATTTGTTCCCCTGCTGTTTGAACCTTTTACCCGGGCCGACAAGGGACGGAACGCCCGGGGAATAGGGCTGGGACTGGCCTCCGTAAAGGCTGTGGCCTCCGCGTATGGGGGAGAGGTGCACTACCGGCCCAACGAAGGCGGCGGTGCGGTTTTCCGCATACGTATTCCCTGCAGGGCGGAGCCCGCTAAAACACCGGAGTAACCCTGCCGGCGGCCAGCGCTTTTCGCAGCCCCTCAAAGCTGATAGTTTCCGATTCAACCAGAATGCGTCTTTTCCCTGTGTGCTCGGGGAAGTGCGCGTCTGAAGATGCCGTAACCGTCCAGGGCTCGGTTATCGTCCTTTCCAGAGGCTCTGTGCATTCCACCCCGTCAAACGGGCCCTGAGGCAGAAAACCCAGCTGCCCCAGCACGCTGAAGGAGGGCCGGTTTATGTGGGCGGGAATAATCAGCCCTCCCCGGCTGTGGCACCAGGGCCCCAGTTCGTCAAGAGTCATGTCGGCCGTGCCCAGAATAAGCAGCTTGTCCAGGGAGCCTTCTATTTCTTCTTCGGAGTTCACCCAGATTTGGTCGCCAAAAGACTCAGGGTCAAAAGCCCCCGAATTCAGGGAGTTGTAAATTTCATCGCCGAATTTTACCGCGTCACCGGCTGAGGCAAACAGGGTAAGAACGTGTATTTCTTCCACAGTGGTCACTTCCATGCCGAACAGCGGAACAACCCCCTCAGCCCGGCAGGCGGCTTCAAAGGCCGGAGCGTTTCTGGCCGTGTTGTGGTCGGTAAGAGCGGCCATGTCCAGACCGGCCTTCCGGGCGCAGGCGGCAATGGCCCGCGGGGAGGCGGAGAGGTCTCCGCAGGGAGAGAGACAGGAATGGATATGCAAATCAGCCTGAAACCGGGACATGAGCTGTCAGGACGTCAGGGCCTGATGAGTTTTCCATGAGCATGCAAACTGATTTTCCCCGCTGACCAGAACGGGAATGTCCTCTTCCCGGGCAGCCTGGAGCATGTCCTCGGGAACGGGACGGCTGGATGCCACAATAATGGCGGCAAGGTCCTTCAGCGTGGCAACGGCAACGGTATTTTTATGGGCCTGAATGGTTATGAGCACGTTGCCTTCTTCGGCCCGGGCCATTACATCCGAAAGAAGGTCGGAAGTAAAACCGCCGGTGACTTCCCTGTCGGCCCATCCGTCCCACGCGGACGTGCAGGAGAGGGTGCTGGAAAGCTGGGTTAATGTCATGGCTGCCTCCTTGTATATTCAAGAAATATATTCAAAGCCGGTATTTTTACCGGGCCTGCTCCCATTCTTCACAGGTGCCGTCGGCAAGGCAGGGCAATTCCATGGCGTTAACCCGGAAGAACAGGTTTTCAATTTCCAGACCTATGTTGACATTGTGAATAATGCAGTCCCGGGGGCATTTGAGCTCCATGGGGGCAAAATTCAGTATACCCCGAATCCCGCATTTGAGTATGCGGTCACGCACTTCGGCTGCGGCCGGGGAGGGTACGGCAAGAATGGCCACCCTGGGCTTGTGTGTTTTGATAAAATCCTCAATCTGGTCCATGGGGTAGATGGGGGTT
>PDWI01014531.1_pt1 | contig 10501 bp, 10 predicted proteins | sample 1430891 | NCBI WGS metagenome assembly PDWI01 (sample SAMN01162508, study PRJNA174530) | Oral metagenome, whole genome shotgun sequencing project. | biome: Marine environment; feature: Marine mammal; material: Swab sample of the gingival sulcus; isolation source: swab sample of gingival sulcus... | reverse complement strand
TTTACCCGCCCATTTGCGCATAGCATTAGCCCCATTCATCGACATACTCGCCGCTTTACCACTGAGGTCACGCGCTGCGATGATGCTTGTCCAGATCATAATAATCGCTACGGCGAATTTTGGCATTTCCGCGTATTGATCAAATCCATATGTCGACACAGTTGACGCTTCCCATTCATCTGCCATTGAACTCATTACCTTAACCGCAAGCAAAAGACCAAAAAGCACGATTGGCCCCACATACAACTGATCAATCAACTCACTCCACCATTGATTTGCCCTACTGCGCGTCGAAGGAAACGCCGTGAGAATAAATCCCACGGGCGACAAAACCAAGAGCACCGCCAAAAGAATGGTGCGAATGAGAAGAAGAATACCAATCGCAACCATTGTGAAAAGGAAAATGAGGCCAAATATAATACCAACCAACATTGCTGAAACGAGTCCGTCTTTTCTATAAATTGTACTCTTATCCTTGGAAACATAATTTCCACCAAGAATAAGATAAATAAATTCCGTTTCTTGTGAAAGTTTCGCAACAAGTCCTTTGCTTTTCACCGCATTATCTTCCGTCATGCCACTGCCGTTGAGAATATACACCATTGTGACATTGGAAATATCAATCATCACCCGTGTCAGCGGCCACGAGAAATTAACCAAAAGTGCCATCACAACAATCATAATCCACGTGGAGCGGATGTGATATTTGGAAACTTGAAAAATGGTACAGAAAGCAGAAAAAATGAGGAAAAAGATAAAGAAAATATTAAAAAAATCTCTCACAACCACCCATCCCGTATACAATCCTTCGCTTTCAAAAATTTTCATTATTGTATCAGAAAGAGAAAAAGAAATTGTACTGACAGCGAGATAGATGAGTTTTGAAATTCCGATCAGTACCCAAAAAAACAGTCGAGGGAAAGGGTTATTAAAAAAACCTTTGTTTTCCAAATCGATTTTTTCTTTTGGAGCGGCGGTTGTTTGTTGATTATTTTCTTCACTTAGTGGATCAGCAAAAACATCTGTTACGCCACAAAACGCCCATGCAGAAATACATAGAAAAAGAAAAGACACAATTGTCACATAATATTTTTTGTTTTGCACACCCGTAATCTTAAAATGCTTCTCCATTGTACCATATTTTTGTTTTTCTGCACAAAAAAAATACCCCATACACGGAAAACATGTACGGGGTACAAGAAACAGAGGAATCTTACTTTCCCAGTGCACGGGCAATAGAAAATGTACCATCTGACGAATTTGTTGCGTGAGACTTCTGCGAAAATACGCCACGCAAACCAGCATTTACCTCCCGAGCTAAATCATTGGAAGCATTGTAAACGTCTGATTTTGCTTTGACATATTTGACAAACAACTTTCTGTACTTCGCATAACCTTCACGGTTTGCCAGACGATCTTTTGGATTGGGGTCATCCAAAGTCGCCCGTATTATTCTTGTTTTTATCGAAGTGATATCCCCCTTTTTTCCAGCATACGCGTAATACAACCACGTAATATCATTCCGCTTACCAGTTTTTTTATACACAGCATCGGTCTTCATCTCTAATACGTAGAGATAAAGATCACCCTCTAGACTAGAATCATAAATCCTGTCAAATGCAAGAACATGGATTTTGCCAAATTTTTGCACAGACATGTGAGGGATTTTTTTCAATGCTATAAGCATTGCCTCACTGCGAAATTGTTTCTTTATTTCACCATCACTGAATCCAAATCCTTTTGGGAGGGTAATGTCGTACGCCATCGCAGAGCCTGCGATGCATACAAAGCACATCACGCTCATTAGAATAGCTATCATCTTTTTCATAGTAACCTCCTCCCACCACTTGTTTGTGGTGGATATATATAAAAAAAAGAAAAATTAATCGTCCGTGAATTCCTCTGTCTTTGTTAAGGTACTGTACCTTAACCAAAAGGTTGAGAAACGATTTTCTCACAGAAGACAACAGTGTGTCGTGCGGTCTCTATATGAGAAAATCTTTCTTTATTCACGTTAATATGTCAGTATACACGATTATACCATTTTTGTCAAGTTTTTTGCGTATTTTTCCCATGAATACAGGGTTTTTTGGAGGATTACAAGTAGGATGTCATGCTGAACTATAGAAATGTCATGCCGGACTTGATCCGGCATCTCTGCGCAACGCGCAGCCTCACTTTCAGTTTTTGACTGTGGACTTTTGTCCGAGACCCTGAAACAAGTTCAGGGTGACAGGCCACATTTTCGTATATTCAGACGATAAGTTTTTGTGAGAATAATGTCTTACAAGAGGTTTTTTTCTAAAATTGATAGAATTATTTCTGCTACTTTTTCAATATCTTTATTATTATATGATGGACTAATAGGTAAACTAATAATATTATTTCCAACATGAATTGCATTATAAAGATGTGTCATTTTCCCATATTTTTGAATAAAATATGGCATTTCATTTATTGCTTTGTAATGTACCACAACACCAATCCCAATATTTCGTATTTCATGCAATATCTCATCTCGACTTTTTTTAAATTTTAAAGGATTTAAAGTTAATGTATAAAGATGGTGTGAATGTCTTATTTGTGTCCCATCATTATAACTTTTCTTTTGTGTACTCAGGTAATTTTTGTTTTGAAAATATTTATCATATATTTTTGATTGTTTGGTTTTTACAGCTAAAAATTTTTCAAGTTTTTGCAATTGAACAATACCAATAGATGAATTTATGTCATTTATATTGTATTTGAAACCCTCATCAACTACAAGTGGTATTTTGTAATAATTGTTTTTTTGAAACCTATTCCATGCTCCGGTTGACATTCCTGACATTCTTAGCACGTCTATTTTTTTTGCGAGAGAATTTTTATAAAAAGTTATCATTCCACCCTCTACAGCTGTTATATTTTTATTTGGATAAAAACTAAAACATGTTGTAGACTCTTGAAATGACCCGATTTTTTTATTATCATATTCCGACCCAATAGCATGTGCAGCATCATCAACAACTTTTAAGTTAAATTTTTTTGCAATCGTAAAAATTTCTTTAAGATCACATGGCATACCACCAAAATGAACCGGAAGAATAGCTTTAGTTTTATGAGTTATACTTGCTTCAATGTTATCCGGATCAATATTTAAAGTATTTTTGTTTATGTCTGCTAGCACAGGTATTGCTCCAGCCATTTCTATAGCCCTTATAGTTGAAATAAATGTTAAGGGAGTGGTAATAACTTCATCACCTTTTTTAATTCCATTAACAATAAGAGCTAGGTGTAGTGCGGCAGTGCAAGAACTGACCGCAATCGCGTTTCGCGCGCCTATATATTTAGCTGTTTTATCTTCAAATTTTTGACTAACTTTACCAAAACCAAGCCACCCTGATCTTAGTACTTTATTTACTGCCAGAATTTCTTCCTCATCCAATGTAGGAGCACCAAAATAAATATTCATCTTTTTCATATACTTAGGATAATTTTATGTTTTTAAAAAGATAATGTATTTATGTGATGTTTTGTTTTGTTTTTATCAAAATGACTTTTTTAATCTATAAAAGTCCTGTGTCTTTTGTGTAAAGCAGATTGTGATTTTAATAACTTTTTGTACTTTCCTGAAATTTTACTTTTTGAAGTGTCAAGAGAGTGTTGCTCAAAAGTTTTAAATATTCTCACCCAATCGTCAAAAACGATTGTCTTTATATTTACATCTTTATTTATCCCAATCTCCTTGCATAATATTTTTATTTGCAAACTACTCATGATATGCTTTAGCGCTTTACTTAAATCTTTATTTCTTCTTTGAAATACATATGTAAGAAAATCATAAAATAACTGCTCACTCTTGTTTTCAAAAATAGGTTTTTTACGTCTTTTAAATGAAATAAATAATGTATCAAATTTTGGTTTTGGTGTATAATTTTTTCGATTAACGTCCATTATTTTCGCAATTTCAAAACGATTCTTTATAATATGCGAACGCAAAGGAGAATGTGCTATAGGTGCTCCAATATATTTATGCGCCGCTTCTTTTTGCATAATAAGGTATGCTGATTGCATATTGGAATCTATCAGTTTTCGAATTATATCAGCAGTAATATTAAATGGGATATTTGCTACAACCATAAATGGTTTTTGTGGAAGCGTGTATCGCAAAAAATCAGCATGGATAATCGAAAGATGTGGCGTTTTTTTGTATTTTTTTTGTAATTGAGAACATAGTTTTTCATCCGCCTCAATCGCGATGACTTTGCAATTTTGCGCAATGAGAAAATCTGTGATTATACCTTTTCCCGGACCGATTTCAATAATAATTTTCTGTGATGTAAAATCAACATGTTTAAGTAAATTCTTTACAAGAGAAGAATTATTTATGTAGTTTTGTGAATCGGATATTTTCATGATTTTATTCTACTTTTTACAGGATCAATCGTGTTTTTATTGAAAACCAATGGGTGAGAATTATCACCAGCATAGTGCTCAATAAAAATTTTGTCTTTTGGCCAATCTATTAAATGAGGTGCTCTTTTTGTGCAAATAAAATTATATCCCTTTGGAAAATAACCATAATTCAATCCGAGTTGATGCAATGTTAATGCGAAGCAAACTTGTCCGGAATAAAATGGATCTTTTTTTTCATTCTTGAAAAAATGAAGTATTTTCAAGAAATTTTCTTCAATTTTTTTATAAAAAATATCTTTATGTCTGTTTTTTATAAAATATACTCCAACATTTAACAGAGGAAATATGTCTTTTTTATTATGGTAATAATACTCATAAGAAGGTGTGCTTGTAAATTTTCCTTTCGGCATTTTAATCCCAAAAAACGAATATAGTTTTTTATATTCACTTTCTGAAATATCTTGCAAAGAATCAAGCGCTACCAATACATCATTTGAGAATGTGTCAAATGCAATTGGTTGGTAAACTATAGTATCACAGTCTAAACATAAGATATCTTTTTTTCCTTTGTAATTTTCACCAACTAAATATTTATTTGCTATGAGATATTCATCACTAATCCCTCTGCGTGATTGTATTGAGTTTACTCCAAGTTTTTTAAGAATATGTTTTGATTTGTCAGTTAGTGGTTTCGTGTGTATGAAAAGAATTTCGACATCCGCACTCCAATTTTCTCTTATCGATGCACAACTAACAAACAATTGGTTCATAATTGTGCTTCCATATTGTTTTTCTCGTTCTTTAGTTTCATCACCTGTATATACAACTATGATATTTTTTTCAAAATTGTTATTCATATTTTTTAAGCGCGTTAATAAATATATCAACTATTTCTTTTGGCATAAACCGTTGATATGACTGATGGCATTGTTCTGAAGATTTAATCCAAAAATTTTTATCGAATAATAACTTGTCAATCAATGATATTGCTGTTTCTTTGTTATTGTAGATAAGATTTGACGGCATAAATTCAGGAAAAGAAGCACAATTTGGACCAATTCCAGGAATACCCATCATGAAAGCGTCAATCATACTCATTGACCAATTTGCATTTTTGCGATATGGTCCGAACACCAAAGAGGCGTTTGCAACAATCTCATTTTTATAAACTTGACGATTATCACCATCACCTCGAATAATTACATGATCTTGACTTCGAAGAAATTCTCTATATTTTTCTGTTTTTGTATCCAATCTAGTTCTCTCCGCACTCTTGTTTGCAAAAAAATCAGTCACGATAAATCTTACATTACTATTTTTATAATGTTCAATGATTTCAAGAAGAAAATCCGTTCCATATTGTTCATATAATCGTGAGCTGTAGAGAATATTCTTTTGATTTTTTCTAAATTTTATCGCTTTTTTCATTTCAAAAAATGGATCCGCAGGTGGAGGCATAATTACTATTTTTTGAACATCAATTTGAACGTTGTATTTTTTTGCTGTTTGGATAAGAAATTTTTTAGAGTATTCACTCGTAACGAAGAAAATGTCCGATAATTTAACCGCACTCAACACTTTGAGAAAAATGATTTCTGCCAATCCACTATGATTAAGTGATGGATCCCACACAATGTTTTCATTAACAACATCCAAAATAGGGAGATAGTGGTAATATGTGACTAACCGTATTTTGTCGGATAGACCAAGGGTTACAAGCAATGCTCGAATACTGGCACATTGTTCAACTTGGTGACAAAATATTATGTCAGGATTTATTTTTTCTATCAGTTTTCGATAATCATCCCAATTAAATCTGAATCGAACATCATATTTATTCTTACCTGGCTCAAAATAAGCATATTCTATATTTTTGATTTTAATATCAAATGGTGCGGCAACTGTAATATTGTAACCATGTTTTTGAAGTTCTGAAAATAATAAAGAATGGAAAATTACACCAGAATCACTGCCTATATTATCTCTATTGCTTACATTTAAAATAGATAGAATTTTCATATTTTTTTTCTTACAATTGCTAATCCTGGAAACACAGGAAGTCTAAAAATTTCAAACTTCTTTTTATCCAGGTGTGTTAATGCTTTAAATCCTCCAGTCGCAGGATCTTCTTTTTTTAATTCAGGGTCAACATCATGCGCAAGAATAATTGCATTTTCTGAGAGGTGGTCATAATATTTGTTGAAGTCATGAGTAATGCCTTCAAAACTATGATCCCCATCAATATAAAGAATATCAATATCATTTGGACAATTGGGGTCTTGTAAAAAGTCGGAGGATGTCATTTTGTAATGTGTAATAAAATTTTTAACACCAAATTTATCCCAATGTCTTTCTGTGTTTTCCGCATCATCCCAAAAACCAATTCCATACCAATGATTTTTGTCATTTCTTTCTGAGGAATATGATGGATCAATAAAAAATACCTTTCCAAACGTATTTTCTTCTAATAATTCAGTATCCCAACATGATACATTTTTTATCCGTGATCCGGCATTGTCTTTTAGCCCCAGAGCAAATGAAATAACAGAAAAACCAGCTTTTGAACCAATTACACAAATATTTTTTGGTCGTATAGCCCTCGTAAATCCATAATACAGAAATCCAAATCCGATATTTAAATCTCGTTTCGATATTGCCTGAAAACTTGGCAATGTTTCTGAAAGTAGTTTTTCAATTGTTTTATTGTCTAATGATTTCATAAGTTAAAATATTTTATCAAAATACTGTTTCTCTATTTTATTTAAAGCTATATCTTTTTCTTGGCATTTTTTTCTATACTTTTCTAAAATTTTAACTGTGCTGTCAATTTTAGGACTACAGAAAAATGGAGTTGAATATCTAGAGACATTTTTGTTGGTGTCAATTTTAGGATTGGAAACTGTATGTAAATTTGCCTTTATAGCACCACACGTTATGTGTTCCAAAATTAGACCTGTCTGGACTAAGCAAGATCCTTTAGAAATTACAATGTGTTCCCATTTTTTTGTTTTTCTATTATACACATCTATTCCGGTATGAACTGGATATGGTGATGGAATAACAGTAACGAGCGTGTTATCACAATGTTTACTTTGTCTACGAGCATTGGGATTTGATTTTTTTGACAGTGGAAAGTAGTGAATAAGATGAATTCCTTCAATTGATTTTTGATCAATTATTCCCAATATTTCTTTGTGTGAAATACCAAGTGATTCCGCTAAAATAAATAGTCCATCTTTAGAAATCCTCGATAAAAAACTTTGATACTTTTGCAGTATTTTCCACTCTCTTTCCATATTATCTGGCCAGTTTATTTTTTTTTGGACCAATATCCCACGTTTCAAGAAGATTTTCAATACCTGTATCCAACGCTTTCGCAACGCCAAAAGGACTAAAACCTATACCCAAAGGATCGTCTTTTTTATCAACAAAGCATTCATCTTTAATGTCTTGTGAAACCGAAAACAATTTAATTAGTGATTGGTGAACATCATCAACAAGGTTTTGTTCAATACAATTTTCAAAAATAAAACACCCAAGATCTTTTAAATCGTCTAATAATTCTTTGCTATAAACATCAGATACTGTATGCATTTTTTTATAATTTATTCTTTTCACAAGATGTTTTGTAATTTTTTACTAAATTAACAATCGATTTTGTATAACTATTTCTAGTTGATATGGATAAATAATATCTCTTATTCAGTAAATCTTTAGATACTATATTTAGAGAGTTATTTTTACTTATTTCCACAAAAAATAATCCGGCAGCTTCACTAAAATTTGGTTTACTAAATGATATTATGCAGTCATATTTATTCATCATGAGGTTCATATAATCATGGGAAGGAGACCAAAGAGAAACTACTCTTTTTATCCCTTCGGAATAAAGATATTCAATAAAAGGTTCAGTAACTGTGGAAGGTGTATTATAATCGCTTATAATAGCACATGTTACATCATTAATGAAATTCTTTTTACAACTCACGTCATTAGCATATATGATATATTCCTCCCCATTTTGACGAATTTCTATTTTTTTTGGGTTGCCAATGAGCAGCACATCGGTTATTGGATCATATATTACACCACACTTTCCATCTTTTTCTGAATCAATAAACAATGATATGCAGAAATAAGGAATGTTTGCAAAAAAATTTGCAGTACCATCTAAAGGATCAATAATTGCTATATTTGAAGTATTCGAAACATGTAACAACTTTTCATTATATGATTCCTCACTTTTAATTATCAGTTCTGGAAAATGTTTGCGAATTATTCTTATTAACCTATTTTCCAATATTAAGTCTATATCTGTAACAATGTCGGATTTGTTAGTTTTTTCTTTGAAATAAATAATGTCATTTTTTACAAATGACTCTTTTGCAAATTTTCCCACACTTCTAATTTCTTCAAAAAGAATCTCAAATTTTGGAGAAAATTTGAGATTCTTTAGATTAGATAAGTTGTCATTATTGGTAAGCGCGCTAATAGGGGCACCAACCGCAGTTGATAATTTCGTTATAGTCGATAACGTCGGGTTGATTTTACCATTTTCTAAATTGCTAATATAACCACAGCTCACACCAACTATTTTTGCCAACTGTTCCTGTGAAATATTTTGAGTTTTCCTAAAAAAACGAATTTTAGCACCAAAATTCAATTGTCGTTCATTCATTTTTCTGCGGGTATAAATTACACTTATAATATAACATAAAAATATAATATAACGCAAGTCTTTGTTGTAAGTCTTTGTAATTTTTCTATTAAAAACGCACACGATGTAATGCATCCGGAAATTTGTTATAATTCTGAAATATATCATAAAAATAATAAGAGCTTGCTAAAAACAAAAACAAATGTCATACTGAAAATATTCAAAGATATTTTGGTGTTTTGAAAATAACATTGTCATTTTTGTTGTATGCGCTATACATATTCTTTCATTGAAGACATCAAAAATATTATACGAACGCGTCGCAAAAAATCATTTTTTGTGAATGAAGATCTTTATGTTGTTCATTGGTCATTAAAAAATTATATCACATTATTATACAAGTACTACACCAAGAAATTACCCGCGCCACACATTGATGCAAATTATACATGCTATTATGTTTCTTGTGGTACGTGGGGTGCATATCATACAACGAAAAAATGTGTGTATTTTTGCCCATTTGATATGGAACACTGTTCACTTTCTGCAAAAGAATTACTTTTACATGAAATCACACATACACAACACGAACATTATGTGAAGAATTTTTCACATACAGAGAAAGAAGATTATATTAACGATAAAATGGCGGAAAATACGCTTTCTACAAAAAATAAATTGTGATAATGAAAGAGAAAGACGCGATGAATCGCGTCTCTACACTTTTGGTTTAATACTTAGAACTGTGAACTTCTGTTCGGGATGCTGAAACAAGTTCAGCATGACATGGTGGATTTCAGAAAATGACATGATGCGGCTTAGGGTGACAGTAGGATGTCATGCCGGGCTTGGTCCGGCATCTCTGCACGCAGTGCAGCCACACTTTCGTCTGTTCGGGATGCTGAAACAAGTTCAGCATGACATAATAGAGTTTGGAATGACATGAGTAGATTTCAGGGACATAAATGTGTTTTCAGGGTACTTTACACTTTTAACTTTCGACTTTATGACTTTACAGACTTTTTTGACTTTTCAACTCTTTTCTATCTTTCTTTTCCCAATCCCATTAAAAGATACGGGATGAAAAGCATAATGGCGATGGCAAATGTGATTTTGAGGAGGAAGATGATGTATTCCGGGGAGTTTGTCATCATGGTTGCGAAGAATGTGTGTGTTTTTGTGATGTTTTGGTTTTTTGTGAGGGTGAGGGTGATGGTGTCGGTGAAGGTTTGGGCATCACTTTGAATTTGCGAAACACCCATTGTCTCTTCCAAAGCCAAACGATCTTCATATGACAACATCATTGTCGCCTTCACACTCACCGTCGTATCTTCCGCAGGTGCGTATTGAATGACTTTTTCGTTTGAATAGAATTCACCGTTAATATACCATTCGTAAGTGATGGTGTCGGTTGCGGTTTCTAGGAAATGAGGGTAGAGGTCTGCGCTG
>PDWI01010296.1_pt1 | contig 10501 bp, 9 predicted proteins | sample 1430891 | NCBI WGS metagenome assembly PDWI01 (sample SAMN01162508, study PRJNA174530) | Oral metagenome, whole genome shotgun sequencing project. | biome: Marine environment; feature: Marine mammal; material: Swab sample of the gingival sulcus; isolation source: swab sample of gingival sulcus... | reverse complement strand
AATTAATTACAGGTAGATACAATTTTAAGTCGAAAACTTGGGCTAACAGTATCAAAATGCCAATATTGCCAGAAAGACGTTTGAGTGTTAGGTTCCCATGACCATATAACATTGTCTTTTCAGGCCCAGTGAATTGAATAGCAAACCACAAAAAAAAGAAACAGATATGTCTCAGAAAATGATAAAATTACTGACTGCCACTGCATTAATTTTAGTAAATTTAACCCTTCTCACCCCTTGCGTCTTTGCCATGCCACCACAGGCAAAAAAACAGCTTCCTGTAATCATGGTCGGAGACCGATTGGTGGATGTTGCCTACCACCTCGGGATAATTCCGGCGGCCATGTCTGTGCGCTGTTCTCTGTGGCCCATGTGTAACGAACTCAAATCATCCGTTCAGGTCATTGGCTGTCCCGGATGTTTGCTTAAAAATAAAGCAGCCCCTCTTTTCAAATATGGTGAAGCACACGGTATCAAGCGGGTTCTCATAGAGAAAACCCAAGATTTTTGCTTTTATAAACCAGGACTGGATACCACAAAAATCGGAGCCCTTGCATCCGCCAAAGGATATGACGTGACCTATGTGGATTTTGCGCAGGGGCTGACACAGGCCGTCCCCCAAGTTGCCAGACTTATCGGCATGACAGACAAGGCCGCACCCGCCATAAAAGCATATAACGCTGCCATGAAAAAGACCCAGGAATTGATCACCACCAACACCTTTGCAAAAAATGGGGTCATCATCCGTGGCACCTACCAGGCAAGCAACGGCAAAACCTTTTTGCGCATCGAAGTTCCTGGTGGGTATTCCGATACATTTATTCTTAACCCCTTAGGCATACAAAACGTCGGACATTTAGCTGTACCCAAAGGTAAAACCCCATCAAAAGGCCATATCCAAGTACGCAAACTCAATGGGCTCATTGCCGCAAATCCCGATGTGATTATCATGACAGGAAATGCTCTGGCCGTTCAAAAAGCCTTATATAGTGCGGTAAAACAGAACCCAGCCCTGGCCAACATTTCAGCACTCAGATCCCATGCCGTATTTAGCCTACCCGGCTATGTGGATGCCTCGGTGATGTCCTACCCTGAAACGTTGAAATTATGGGCAGATATTTTGAAAAAATTATAGTTGTTAAGTCTTATGACGCTCATGGCACGCCATAAAAACCCCCAACCCACTGTCAAATATCAATCTGTTGAGGGGCCCCTGACTTTTAGCTTTTACAGAAAAAAACTAGTTGAAACAAAAAAAAATATAAGTTATATACGCCCCATGATATCAACCCAGTAACGAGGTTTACAACTGTGTCCAAGACATCTTTTTTAAAATTATTTATAGGGCTTATCGCCCTTTTATGTTTTATGCCCGGTGCGGCATCTGCCGCCCCCCCTATTACCAGCAAGATCCGCAAGGATATTTCCAAAACCATGGATGCGGAGAAACGCACTCAAAATCTAAAAGCAGAATGGAAAGATGAATCCAGAGATCTGGCCGACCAGCTGGAACAATTGGAAGAAGAAGCGGCAACCCTGAAAAAAGAGTTAAAAAAGCTGACCTTGCGATTGTCTCTAGAGAAAAGAAAGCATGCAGAAAACCTGCGGCGGGAGAAAGAGACTGGCCGAATCAAGAATGAATTAACAGGATTTCTTGATCGGGTGCTGTCCACCCTGGAAGCCAATATCGCAGTAGACCTGCCCTTCCTTACCCAGGAACGTAAGGCTCGGATTGTTGCACTCAAAGAGATGATGGTAGATCCAGAGGAATCCCCGGCAGAAAAATTTAGACGGGTATTTGAAGCCCTTCAAATCGAAGCTGAATACGGCACCACGGTTGAAGTCACCCAGGAAACCATTACGCTGGATGGTAAAGAAATTATTGTGGATCTCTTTCGGCTGGGACGGGTCTCCCTGCTCTGTCAATCTCTGGATCAGAAAAAGAGTGCCGCATACGACCCAGGCACCGGAAGCTGGCAGGCCCTGCCTGACACAGTCAACCGGGATCTGTCTCGCGCCATTGCCATGGCCCGTTTGGAAAGAAGTATCGAATTGGTAGAACTGCCGCTGGGCAGACTACAAAAATAAGTACTTAAAAAATAAACTTGTCAGGTAAGGATACACACATATAATGAAAAAACTGATCACCATCTCAATCCTAACCCTGGGATGCCTTAGCATGATTACATCTGCGGTCCATGCCCAGGATATGCGCCAGGCTGCAGCAGAAGCAAAAAAACAATTGTTAAAGGCGACTCAGGAAATGAAGGTCGTTAAAGCTGACATCAAACAGGATAAGGCCGCCATCACCCAAAGAATAAAAACCCTGTCCGCCCAGGTGGCCAACCTGAAGTCTGACATCAAGGGAAAAACCGAACGCGTTACCTTTTTGCTCAAACAAAACAAAGCGCTGGAAGAGAAAGCCGCCCAGGGCCAGGCGGAGCTAGACGAGCTTTCTGGCGCCGTCCGTGTGGCTGCTGGTAATCTGAAAGCCCTGCTCACCGCCTCGGTATACACTGCCCGGGATACGGATCGCCTAGATAAACTGGCCCCCATGTTAGACACCAACCGCTTTCCTGGATTGGATGACATGAAGGCCATTGCAGATCTGTTTTTTGAAGAAATCGCTCTGAACGCCGGAATTGACTTGACGCAGATGTCCTTTACATCAGATACCGGCGAACAGGTAACAGGAGACGTACTTACTCTGGGCGGGTTTACCACTGCTTATCATACAGGAGATAAAACGGGATTTCTGGATTATTCCCCAGATACCGGCCGACTGTTTGCATTATCAGCCCTGCCTAAAAGACGTGTTCAAAAAAATCTAGCTGCATATATGAACGGTGAGTCCGACACTGTCTACATTGACATCTCAAGAGGAGGGGCGCTTCGCCAGATCACCCACCGCCAAACCCTCAAAGATCAAATCGAGAAAGGGGGGATGCTGGTATGGCCTATCTTGGCCCTGGGTGTAATTGCGATGCTTATCGGTATTGAACGGACCCTGTTCTTAAGCCGGGTTCACGCCAACATGGATAAAGAGATGAGCCGGGTCAACGAACTTGCCATCCAGGGTGCTTGGGAAGAGTGTCATAGCGCATTTGGCGCCAAAAAGATTCCGGTTTATAATGTGCTGCGCTCCGGCATCCGTGCCCGGCGGGAGTGCCGGGAAACCGTTGAAAGCGTTCTCCAAGAAGCGATTCTCAAAGAGCTGCCCCGCTTAGAGCGGTTTTTACCCATGCTCAACATCATGGGAGCCATCGCCCCACTGTTAGGCCTTTTGGGGACCGTTACCGGTATGATTTCCACGTTCCACGTTATCACCCTGTACGGCACCGGCGACCCCAGGATGATGTCCGGGGGCATTTCCACAGCGTTGGTGACCACCATGCTGGGTCTGGCTGTCGCCATTCCTATCATGTTGCTGTACACCTTTCTCACGCGGCGGGTTGAACATATCATCGGTGAAATGGAAGAAAAGGCTGTCGGCCTGACCAATATCATTTTCCGGGAGGCGGGCTCCTGTGAACACATTAAGTAACCTGACAGGGGAAATCTATACGTATCTGAGTCAGGGGGGATTAGTGATGATCCCCCTGATGACCTGCTCTTTTGTCATGTGGACCTTGATACTGGATCGTGTGCACTTTTTTTCCAGACTGCAACGCAAAGACCTTGAACTTCAGGCCTTGTTCGGAATTCTGGAAAAAGATGAGCTGCCAGAAAGCGTCAGGGGCGTACGGGCAAACCTGGTCCGACACCTCATGGCCAACCGAACCTACAACTCCACCGTAGACAAAGGGATTGTGGATCAATGTGCCATGGCCATGGTACCTAATTTCGACCGCTATTTAGCCGCTATTGCTGTATTGGCAGCAGTCTCTCCCCTCTTCGGCCTGCTGGGAACCGTAACCGGAATGATCACCACCTTTGATGTCATCACTCTATTCGGTACAGGTAACGCCAAAGCCATGGCTGGCGGTATTTCTGAGGCGCTGGTGACCACCCAGAGTGGATTGGTGGTCTCTATCCCCGGATTTTTTATGAGCGTTCTGCTTTACAAACAGTCGGCCCAGGCCAAAGCCCGGCTCAAAGAAGCCGTCTCTATTTTAAAAAGGAGTTTATGATGATAAACGTACGCGGTTCGTTGCGCATGCGCAGCAAAGAGGTGGGCATCAACATGTCCCCCCTCATTGATTTAGTTTTTCTGCTGCTCATATTTTTCATGGTGACCACCAGCTTTGTTCGGGAAACCGGCATTAGTGTTCAGCGCCCTTCTGCCTCTTCTGCGGCCTTGACAGAAAACGGCAACATCCTGATCGGGGTGTCTCCTGAAGGCACCATTCACTTTGACGGCCGGGAGATTGATATCCGCAGCCTGCGTTCCTATATCACCCGCGCCCTGTCTGAGAACCCGGAAGCGGCAGTCGTGATTGTGGCCGATAAAGTCAGCTATACAGGTAAGGTGATCCAGGTCATGGACCAGTGCCGGCTGGCCGGCGCCAGACAGGTGAGCATTGCAGCCACCAAAGATGGCGGCGGTGCATGATGGGTAACAAGGCCAACAGTCTGGTCAACAGATCCTACCTCATTCAGGGCCTTATCGGTGCAGCCCTTATGAATCTAGCCCTGTTTGGATTACTGCCCGGTCTGATTCATATGGATAAACAATCCAACGATCTTGAAAGCCTGAATACGGTCAATTTTACGCGGCTCAAACGTCAGCCCCCACCCCCCAAGCCCAAGCACAAGAAATCTGAAAAGAAGCCGCCGAAAGAGAAGCTGGAGAAAATTCACCGGGTGGTCCATCAAAAACAAACCATACCCAAAAAACAACTGACCCTTAAAATGCCCAATCTGGATCTGGATATTGATCCTCGTATATCAGGCGGTATTCCGATGATCTCGGCACCAGTGGCGCCACAGGCACCTGTAGCATCCACGCCGAATTTTGATGGCATCATGGATGAAACGGATGTGGACACTATCCCCATACCCAAAATTAAACGAAGTCCACGCTATCCATACCGTGCCAAACGAATGGGGATTGAAGGGGTTGTTAAAGTTCGATTTCTGGTCAGCAAAGAAGGAGACATTTCCCAAATCGAAATTTTATCGGCCAACCCCCCGAAAATTTTTAACGAAAGTGTACTCAAAGCCGTTTCTTCTTGGAAATACGCCCCCGGCGAACTCATGGGTAGAAAAGTGGCCACCCGTGTAACCACCAGCGTGATCTTTAAATTGGAGTAAGTATAGTGAAGCAACTTGTCAATAAAGTAACCTTGGTTTTGCTCTTTTCGGTTTACTTTTTTGCGACAGCCGCTTGGAGCGACACGCAAAGTCAACCCGCACCAACCTGTCCTGATGAAAAAAGTTTGACACGGGACGCCCGACTGGCCTTGGTGGAAGCGCAAAAACTCATGGGAGAGAACAAATATGAGCAGGCCCTAAAAGGGCTCACCGGATTTATCGAGCAGCACCCAGATGACGAGCATGCTTATGTGAACTATACCTTGGCAGGATTATCTCTTGAGACAGGTAGGATGAAAGGTGCGGTTAACTATTACGAAAAAACCCTTGAACTATGCCCGTCCTATACCCCGGCATGGCAAAACCTGGGTAAGGTGTGTTACGATCTTGGACAGTTTCAAACTGCAGCCCAGGCCTTTGAAAAGACTTGGGAACTTACCGGTCGAACAACCCCGGTCCTTCGCTACCATGCGGCTGTGGCCAGGCTGTCGGCCGGACAGCCGAAACTGGCTCTGGGCCACCTTGAATATCTCACTTCAGGTCAGGCCGGGCCCCCTGAAAAAGACTGGATCAAACTGCTGGTCCAGCTGTCCATTGAAACTAAAAGATCCGCCAAAGCGTTGAAAACCATTGAGCGACTCCTGGCTGCGCCGAACGCCGATCCCTATCTCTTTCGGCTGGCCGCCACACTCAACTTGGACCTGAACAGATATAAGCAGGCAGCGGGTAATCTTGCCGCTTACAGTCTGACCACCCCCTTACCCATTGCAGAGCAGACACTTTTAGCAGACCTCTATAATAATCTGGGCATACCCGCCCGGGCCGCCGAAAATTACCAAAAGGCATTGGCAATGAAGCCGTCGAGAAAACTTCATGAACGGTTGTCATCCGCCTGGTTTGAGGCCTGCAACACGCAAAAAGCCCTTGATGCGTTGGAGACAGGCCTTAAAACATACCCCAAATCGCATAGTATGTGGAAATTAAAAGGCTGGATTTACTATGATACACAGGATTTTGATAAAGCATCAGCAGCCTTTGCCAAAGCCTACTCCCTCAACAAAAAAGACGCCAAATCGTTGTTCATGAACGGTTTGTGTGCCTTTCGTGCCGGACATAGCAACCAGGCACGCAAAATACTGAAGCAGGCCGCAGCTCATCGGAATTACAAATCTAAGGCCCTAGCGTTGATCCGTCACATGGATGCGATTGCTGCCAATAAAGGATAATTTATGCCGTTAACTGCTAATGCGTGTTAATGAAAATAAAAATTGATTAGTACATAATTTTTCTTGACATTAACCGTATTCGTAAATATTATATCTGAAAAGTTGGAACGATCAAACTTTTTGAAACTTAACCTTTTCAGAGATAGGAAAATACCATGACCATACTAAAACAAACGGGTGGCATTCAACATGAGGAAAGCACGTCAGAATTTGATATTACATCTTTTTATGCCCACGAATCTGACGATCCATTAACCAAGGCATTTGAAAAACCCATGGTCGTTCATCCCGGCGGCAAAACCGCTCCCCTGCCACCACCCAAAGTACAGCAAACGTATAGCAAGCTACTTGACATACCGCGCTCAGGTAAGACTGCCGTATATATTCATGTACCCTTTTGTGAAACCCACTGCCTTTACTGCGGCTTCTACCGCAAACGGTATGATGCCGAACAAAGTCACGAATATACAGATGCACTCGTCACTGAACTGAGAGCATCTGCGGAGACGCCCAGCCAAAGCCAGGGCCCTATCCATTCCATCTATATTGGCGGCGGCACCCCCACAGCACTTGAGGCGGATGATCTAAAACGGATTCTGCTGACCCTGAAAGAAACCCTACCCTTGGCCAATGATTGCGAAATTACCGTAGAAGGACGACTCAGGAACTTTGGCCCCGATAAAATGGAAGCTTGCCTGGAAGGCGGCGCTAACCGGTTTTCCCTCGGGGTGCAGACATTTGATACAAAGATTCGGCAATCCATGAAGCGTATGGCCGATAAAGAGGAAGTCCTTAAAGGGCTGACCCGACTTGCATCTTACGATCAAGCGGTCGTGATCATTGACCTCATTTACGGATTTCCGTCTCAGACCATGGAGATGTGGGAAGCCGACATCAATACGCTTTTCGAGCTGGAAATCGATGGGGCTGACTTGTATCAACTCAAAACATTCCCTGGCACGCCGTTATTTTCTGCGATTAAGAATGGAAAAATGCCGGCAGCGGCAGACCAAGACCAGATGGCCCGGATGTATGCCAAAGGCGTTGAGATGATGGATCTGGCCATGTATCGCAGACTCACCGCCAACCATTGGGGCAGGACCGCCCGCGAACGAAACATCTACAACCATATGATGAAAAGCCCGGCGGACTGCCTGGCATTTGGACCCGGTGCTGGGGGAAGCCTGCACGGACACTTTTTCTTTTGTGAATCCGATTACAGCAAATGGCGGACTGCCGTCATGGAAGAGGGCATAAAGCCCATCGCCATGATGCAGGTGCCTGCCGCTTCCAGCGCCTTGGAAAAAACCATCACCGCAGAGATGGAATTGTGCCGGATCAACCTTCAGCGCATCGGTGTTGCCTATAACCTTCCCATCGCTGAGACCTTGTCCCCACTGTATGACCAGTGGACCCAGGCCGGACTCATGGAAAAGAAAGGGGATTGGTCCGTATTGACTACCGCCGGACAGTTCTGGCAGGTGAATCTGGCACAGCTCTCCATTAATTATCTGCTCCAAACACTTCTAAAGGAGATGCCATGACGCAATTTTTACCGACTTTAAAAATCGGTTCCAGACAGGCAATGGTCAGCCTTTGCCTGTCTTTGGTCTTGTGCACAAGCGCTGGGACTGTTTTAGCTGAATCTCAAATCAAAGCGAGCAACATCGTGGTTTCGGCCACTCGAACGGAAAAGGACCTTCAGATTGCACCGTCCTCCATTTCTGTAGTGGACCAAAATCAACTCAAAAGAAGCGGGTATAACTCCATTGCAGATATGTTACAGGATGTACCTGGGGTTGAAGTGACCGACTATAGTATGGCAGGGGCCAAGCGGCTTAATATCCGGGGAGAATCAGGTGCCAGGGTGTTAATCATGGTGGACGGGCAAAAAATTACCGAACAAAAATCCATGGATGGTGCTCCCCTACTGATTGATCCCGAAATCATTGATCGCATTGAGGTTGTCAAGGGACCAGCATCGGTGCTCTATGGGTCTGAAGCTATTGGCGGCGCTGTAAACATTATCACCAAAAAAGATGGAGATCGGCCCATTCAGGGCGCGGTCTCGGCCACCTACGATACCTCCACTGACGGGCAGACAGAAAGCCTATCTGTGTCCGGCCGGGTTAGCGGTTTTAACTACAGAGTAACCGGATCCTATTCAGACTATGGCAACCGCGACACGCCCAGCGGAGAACTTCCAGAGTCAGACTACCGACGCAAATCAGGCTCCGGGTACCTTGGCTATGAGACCGATGAATTTTCTCTGGGACTGAACCTGGACACCTTTAAAAGTCAGGCGGACTCTCCGCCGAGGTTAGTGGATGGACGACCATTTAATCTCAACATCCCTGAATGGTCCAGGCAAAAGGGTAATGTGTCACTTGCTTTCAAAGAGGTAACTGCCATCCTGAAAAAAATTCATATCGACGCTTTTGTCCAGAAGACCAAAAAGGATTTTGCGCAGGAAAGTGTTCTTCCTGTGTCTCTCCAAAATTTAGATACCTTCAACACTCAAAAAACCTATGGCATCAATACGCAGATTGATCTCATTGCCCATCCCGACCACTATCTTGTGGCAGGGTACTCATACACTCGTGACACTCTGGATGCAGAAACACAGGTCACTTTTAGCAATCCAGTTATAGCGGCCCTTGCCAATACTGAATACTTTTACAACGCCACCATTGGGACCCATGCCGTTTTCATTCAAGACGAATGGATGTTGCCCTATGATTTAATTTTTACTTTTGGCGGGCGCCAGACCTGGATCTCTTCAGAGCTTGAAGATACCAATGATCCGAACGCCACTATAGCTGACGTAGAGGATTCACAGCCAGTAATCAGTGCCGGACTGACCTGGAGCGGGATTGAAAATCTGACACTCAGGGGCCTGGCCTCCCAGGGCTACCGGTTTCCGACGCTCAGTCAATTGTATCTTGGTACCCGGCACGGTGGTGGGGAAACCCTTCCCAATCAAGAATTGACTCCGGAAACCTCTAAAAACTTTGAAATCGGTGCCAGGTTCAACAACGATATCTGGAATATTGACATCACTGCGTTCATGAGTAGTGCCAAAGATTATATCACTGATCGATATGTCACGAGTATTAGCAGACCGCCCAGGCCCGGTTTAATCGACCAATATATGTACACCAATGTAGACAAAGCCAAGACTCACGGGGTGGAAGCCCATATTGCCTATACCTTCTTTCCAGTAAACATTACCCCCTACGTCACTGGTACATGGATGCGCAGAAAATATGAAGACCAAAAACTTTCAACCTGGGATACCGGTACCCCTGATTTTTCAGGCCGCCTGGGCCTTCGCTGGCAAAAAGAAATAATACACCGCGATATGACCCTATGGGCAGACGCGTGGATGCGAGCAGCCACAGATGCCGTTGATAACACGCTCCGTAACGGCATAAGAGAGAAAACCACCACTGACAGTTGGCAGACTGCCAACCTGGCCATGGGATGTGAATTCGGTCAACAGCGTCAATATAAAGTCTCTTTGAATCTGAACAATATATTTGACCATTCGTATCATACCGTCAAAAACTTAATAGATGAAGCCGGATTCCATGGTGTTCTGAGGGTGGATGTCGCGTTTTAAAGAAAGACTGATAGTGACTTAACACAGGTCATCTTGAAACCTATGCCGGACAGAGTGTGATTCACCGCCTCTGTCCGGTTTGCAACAGGAACGATATAAAATGAAAGAGAAACAGCCATACTGGAAAATGCGGGAGCTTGTGATTATCGGCGTTTTTGCTGCGGTCATAAAGGTCTCCAGCATTCTGGTGGCCTTGGTAGGTGGGGGGATGAACCCACTGACCTTGATCCTTAAAAATCTATTATTCACCACTTTGACCATTGTTCTTTTGTATAAAGTGCGAAAGTTCGGGGCATTGACCCTGTTTTTGCTGGTCAACGCCATTGTATCCATGCTTCTTATGGGAGGGGCCGTGTTCCTCATTCCGCCCATGATCATTTCAGGTCTCATTGCCGAAGCC
>PDWI01010295.1_pt1 | contig 10502 bp, 9 predicted proteins | sample 1430891 | NCBI WGS metagenome assembly PDWI01 (sample SAMN01162508, study PRJNA174530) | Oral metagenome, whole genome shotgun sequencing project. | biome: Marine environment; feature: Marine mammal; material: Swab sample of the gingival sulcus; isolation source: swab sample of gingival sulcus... | reverse complement strand
TACCCAGAATGTAGGCCGGGAAATCCATGTGGTTGATTACCACGAAGATAGCGGTGAGGGTTTCGAGTATTATGCCCATATGCTCAAGGAGAAAGGATATGTTTACGGCCAGCATCACGCACCGCATGATATTTCTGTCCGGGAATTGGGCACCGGCATTTCAAGATGGGAAGCAGCAAGGAAGATCGGGATTGATTTTACCAGGATCCCCAAAGTGAGAAACAAGATTGATTCCATCAATGCCGCCCGAAGGATATTGGATGTATGTTGGTTTGATGAGGAACGGTGCGCTGCTGGGATAGACCGACTGGAAGCGTATCGCAAGGAGTGGAATGAGCATTTGCAGACATATAAACCTACGCCTTTACACGATGAGAACAGTAACGGTGCAGATGCTTTTCAAACTTTGGCTACGGGGCACAAGTTCCATCGGGCACCGGGGGTGGCATTGAAGACGAAAACAGTATCAGCAGGGGGGTGGACATAGATTATGCCGATGGTGGAACTGATACCAAATCAAGAACTGGAAGCCCAGGAAGATCGAGAAGCGGATTTTCAGGCGGATGTCCGGGAACGGCAAAATCAGCCTGTGATTACCAGTCTTGCGGCTTATGTTCGGCAATGTTGGCAGGCGGCGAAAGATGCCAAACAACCCATTGAAGAAAAGATGCTGGCGGCATTGCGGGCAAGGCGAGGCGAATATGACCCTAAAAAACTTTCCCAGATCCAGGACTTTGGCGTTTCCCAGATTTATATGATGCTTACGGACGAAAAGTCTGCGGCAGTAACATCCTGGCTGTCAGATATTTTGTTTCCGGCTGGAGATAAACCCTGGGGGATCAAACCAACGCCTGTGCCGGATATTTCTCAAGAACAGGAGCAGGCTATCAAGGCAGAAGTGATTGGTCAGGCACAGGGTAGCCTGAAACAAGAACTGACCATGATGCTGCAAAATGGGCAGATTACCGATGAAGATCAGGCTCGGCAATTTATGCTCCAGGGGATGCAAGAACAGGCGGAAGAACTTGGCAAAACCATCCAGCAAAAAATGGAACGGGCAGCAAAAGAAGCCCGTGACCGCATCGAAACCAAACTTCATGATGTGGTAATCGAATCCGGCTGGGAAGAGGCTATGCACGATACCATTGATGATATCGCTACTTTCCCGGCAGGGGTTATCAAGGGACCTGTTCTCCGGTATCAAAAATCTTTGAAGTGGCCAGGAGAAGGTCAGGGGGAGATTGTTGGTCAAGCCCAGATTTCAAACGAGGTAAGGATAGAGTTTAATCGCGTTTCTCCTTTGGATATTTACCCAATGCCCAACGCCAGGAAAGCAGAAGATGGCATTCTCGAGAGACACCGCATGACCCGGAAATACCTGGCTTCCTTGATTGGTGTGGATGGTTATGACGAGGATGCTATTCGATTGGTATTGAGTGAATATGGGCAGGGGAGCCTTGGGAATTGGTTGAATGCCGGTAATGACACAGTGCGGCAGGAACTGGAAAATCGCTATAACGAAGATATTTCCCCGGAGGCCAATATAGATGCTTTACAATTCTGGGGGAATGTTCAGGGCTTGAAACTTCTGGAATACGGCATGTCTCCCAATTTGATTGATGATCCGCTCAATGATTATGCCGTGGAAGTGTGGCTGATTGGCAATTATGTAATCAAGGCCCAAATTAACGGAGACCCATTGGGGCGTGTGCCATATCATTTTGCATCATTCAGGAAAAGAAACGGCTCAATTTGGGGTGCCGGTGTTCCGGAAATTATTGCAGACGTGCAAGAAGCCAGTAATGCGGCGGCAAGGGCACTGGTAAATAATATGGGAATTGCATCCGGGCCGCAGGTGGTTGTGGATGTTGCCCAGTTACCGCCGGGAGAAAATATTACAGATTTGCATCCATGGAAAGTCTGGCCGATCAATTCTGAAAAAGTCATAGGAGCAGCAGGAACCAGAAAGCCGGTTTCTTTTTTTGCACCGCCTTCCATGGCATCAGAACTTTCCAGTTTGTACCAGTTTTTTTCCAACGAGGCGGATAATAAAACCGGGATTCCCAGATACAGCTATGGCTCCGGCGATGTCCGAGGTGGAGCATTGGGCACCGCAACCGGACTTTCCATGATGATGAGCAATGCCAGCCGAGGCATCAAGAATGTTGTCAGGAATATTGATAACGGAATTATTAAACCGTCTATTGAGCGGACCCACGAATATCAACTTCTTTTCTTTGATGACCCGGAATATCTGCAAGGCGACGTGAAGGTAATCGCCCGTGGTTCAACTGCTTTGATTGCCAAAGAACAAGCTGCGGTTCGTAGAAATGAACTGCTGCATATTGTTGCCGGCAGTCCGGCGGTAATGGAGATTGTGGGAATGGATGGGCTTGCTTCTATTCTTAGAGAAATTTTCCAGGGGGCAGACTTTCGGGAACAAATTGTACCGGAGAAGCAAGAAATGCAAAGGCGTGAGCAAGAGCAACAAATGATGATGCTACAGCAATCCCTGCAAATGCAGGGGCAGCAACCACAAGGACAACTTCCGTTGAACCAACAAACCGACCCGGCAGGCAATGTCATGGGCGGAACTGATGCGAGGGCTTTTTGATGGGTGTTTATAACAGCGACACAACTCTTGGTGACCTGAATCGACTTGACCGGGACAACTACAATCACATTGATAACAAAGAAGCTCAAACCTATCGCTTCCCAAGTCATTCTGCAGCATTAAAGTTTGTGAATCAATGTATAAAAAAAAGCCTTGAGCGGTGTGGTGTGAAAATGCTTCCGGGGAACGGCGAAGAGATGGAAAAGGTTATGGATGCGAAAAATATTCGGGTTGAGCATAGGGATTATCCGCCAGAGGAAGAATTGTATATGTCCGGCTGGTTTATCTATGACAATCGGGAAATTTCCGCCTTTATTTCCAACCCTTTTATTTACAAAACAGATTTTGCTGCGAATCAGGATTTTTTTGTTCGCACGACAGTTAAAGGAGTGTTTTAAGATGATCGAGCCGTGGAAAGAAGATGCGTACAAGGCGGTTGCTCGCCTTCATCATAACGATGATTTCAAAATATTTATGAAATACCTGCAAAGAAAACTGGATATTTGCAGGAAAGAAAATGACAGACAAACTGCTGTGATTTTACAATGGAATCAGGGCAAATGTCAGGCATTACAAGAGATTTTAAACTTGCCTGAAATGGCAAGACAGATATTAAAAACATTTTAAGAGGATACTTCCGCAAAGACGGGAACCCTCAAAAGGAGAGCATACTATGGAATTACCCAGAAGTGTGGTTGATCAGGTAGAAAGAGCTGAAAAGCTGCAAAAGGCATTGATGCAGGAGAAGCCCCAGGGATCTCAAAATGTTGCGGCGGATACAAAGGATGTCCAGACCGAACAGGGAGCAGGGAACGAAAGGGATACTTCTCAAGCACAGAATACCGGACAGCCAGGTGGAAATGATGACCATACCCGGGAAACGGGCGGTACACAAAAAACCGAAGAACAATCACAAAGCACGGAGCAAGACCATAACGCTCAAAAAGCTCAAGGCGTAGAAGACGGGGACTGGAAGCAAAGGTATTTTTCCTTGCAAGGGAAGTATAAGGCCGAGGTGCCTTTGCTCCAGAACCAGAACAGGGAACTTCAAAAAGCTCTGGGGGAATTGCAGGAGCAAGTACGTAAATTAAGTCAGGAGCAGTCAGACAAGGCGTTTGATGCTGACCTGGAAAAATTTACTGAATACGGTGATGAGTTTGCTGAACTTGCGAAAACCCTGAAACAGATGCAGGAGGAAAACAGCTCTTTGAAGCAGATCGTGGCTCAACTGCAAGGAGATTTTTCTTCCGGTTTCCAGCAGCAAACCCAGACGGATTATGATCTTTACCTGGGCCAGGTAAAAACAAAACTGGTGGAGATGGGGACAAATTATGAAACCATCAATTATGATCCGGGGTTCCTTGCGTATTTGCAAGAAAAACCCCAGGGGGCAGAGCACACCAGACATGAGCTTTTACTGGATGCAGAACAACGTCTTGATCTGTACACAACCATTTCAATTTTTAAGGACTATTTACAAACAACAAAAACCAATTCGCAATCCCACGACCAGTCCCGTGAGGATAAGCCCAAACCAAATATCCAGCCACCACCTGTGAATACGGGAGCGGATAATGAGACTCAGGGTGGCACAAAAGGAAAAATCTGGACCAGGGAGGAAATTTCTCAATTTTACAGGGATAAAACCGCCGGGGTTTACCGGGGAGAAAAAGGTCGAGAAAAGGCTGCCGCAATAGAAGCAGATATTTTTGCGGCACAGACCCAGGGAAGGATTGCGAGCTAGGAATAAAGGAGATTTATCATGGCTTTTCCTATTGATTCGTCTTTAACAAGTGCTGGCTATACCGGAATGTCCGGGAATTATGTTCCCGAAATCTGGACCGGCAAGCTGCTCGAAAAATTTTATACAGCAACGGTGTTCGGCGCCATTGCTAATACCAATTATGAAGGGGAAATCACCAGTCATGGGGATAAGGTCGTTATTCCTACTATACCAAATATGGTAATCCGGGATTACAAAATCGGAGTAGATTTGGAATACGACAGGCCCAAGGGTGGGAAAGTGGAGCTGCTTATTGATAAAGGTAAGTATTATGCCTTTGGTATCAATGATGTCGAGAAAAAGCAGTCCAAAATAGAATATATGGACGAATGGAGCGATGATGCCGGCCAGCAACTGAAAATCAACATTGACTCGGATATTCTGGCTGACATTCCGGCATCGGCAGGGACATACAACTTTGGACAAAATGCAGGTAAGAAATCTGGGGGTATTGATCTTGGGAGTGCTGGCCACGCTGTTGTTCTCAACAAAGAAAATATTGTTGAAAGAATCATTCAATGCGGCCAGGTGTTGACAGAGCAGGATGCGCCTGAGACAAACCGCTGGTTTGTCCTGCCTTCGTGGGCATCTACCAAAATCAAAACTTCCGAGCTTGCCGATGCTTCTTATTCCGGTGACGGAAAAAGCATGAAACGGAATGGCAGGATTGGACTGGTTGATACCTTTGAGATGTTTGTATCCAACAATGTCCATACAGCAGACGATGGAGGGAAAAAGGCCGCAAGTTTTGTGTTTGGTCACAAGTCTGCTTTGACCTTTGCCTCCCAGCTGGTAGAAAACGAAATTATTCCCAATCCAAAGGATTTCGGGAAACTCATCCGTGGGTTGCAGGTTTATGGTTATGAAGTAATCAAACCTGAAGCCATGGGGCATCTGTACGCTACGGCAGCGTAGTGTTTTTTCATTTTTTCTCCTTACTCCGGGGTGGGGCAACCTGCCCCGGTTCACACCTCATACAGGTCTGTGCATTGAAACATAAAAAATAAAGGAAACTCCCAATGGAATATTTGAAAAACAAAAAAACAGGGCAAGTTTTGGTGGCGAATCCAATTTTGAAAGAGCGGAAGGATATGGTGCCGTTTGAATCGGACGATGATGTGAATGCCCATGGAGAATCAAACGAAGACCGTGAGCATGATTTAATGCGATACAAAAAAGACGAGTTGGAAGAAATTGCCCTTGGTCTTGGCCTTGAAGTCCCTGAAAAAATACACAAGGCCGATTTGATTGAGATGATTATCCAGGCACAGGGGGAGTAATCCATGACTGGTTTGGAATTGATGGAGCAGTTAAAGGGTTTGTTGATGGACCCTTTGGATGAAATATGGAGCAAAGACCTGAAAGAAGGCTTCATCAATGAGGCCATGGGAACCATTGTGTTGTTACGGCCCGATGCCACGGCAAAAGTTGCCGAGCATACCCTTGTTGCTGACACACCCCGTCAGTCTATCCCAGAGGACGGAAATCGATTCCTGTATCTTGTAAGAAACATTGATGGCCGAGCCATTACAGAGATTGACCGCAAGGGGCTGGGTAAAACTGTGCCGTCGTGGGCCACCATTCGGGGTGGTGCTGTTGAATACTATATGTTTGAGGAAGAAACCCCAAGGGAATTCTGGGTATTCCCGGTGCCGGAAAGGGCTTTCAGAGTTGAACTTGTGTACTCAAGGCCGCACACGCCTTTTAGGGAAGAAAATGAAACCATTGGCCTTCCTGAAATTTTTACCGCTCCGATTATTGAGTATGCCCTGTATCGGTGCCTTTCCATGAATGGGGCAGGACAAAATGCCCAGAAATCCAGCTTCCATTTGAACAATTTTTATTCTGCGATGGGCAAGAAAACAGAATCTGATGTCTTGTTGGCACAAACCCAGGAAAGATAGGTGAACGACAAATGGAGCGTTTTTTTTCTCATGTACAGCCGCAAGTCCCCGGATGTCCTGCTTCCTGGATTAATCGGGCCTTGCTGATGGCAGCTGTTGAGTTTTGCGAGGATACCCTGATTTGCAGGGAAACCATTTCTGTTGGGTCAACGTCGGGCAGCGATCAGATCGTGGCTTTTCCTCCTGCCGATACAAAGGTTCTGTCTGTGAATCGGGTGGACATTCCTGGTGTAGTCATTGAAGAAACCAGCCTTGACAGGGGACGGGTCACTTTTACGCTGGCAGCTCCGGCGACCAAAGACCAGCCCGGCAAGGTGTTTGTCACGCTTGCCCCTAACCGGTCTGCGGCTACTTTGCCGGACCTTCTTTTTGATAATCATTTTGAAGTAATTTTGTCCGGGGCCCTGGCAAGATTGATGAGAATGCCGGGGTACAACTGGACGGATCAGAGGATGGCCGTCATCCATCAAAAAAAGTTCCTGCACGGCAAGGAACAGACAAAGCTGATGGAAAGTAAAAAGAATTTTCCCTCCATGACCGTGAGACAAAGACCGTGGGTGTGATTGATATAACTGCGTTTTCAGGGGAAGTGCCAAGGCTTTCCCACAAACTGCTGCCCAATGGCGGAGCAGCAAAGGCGGAAAATTGTTATTTGGAAGAGGGGAATTTACAAGCCGGGAAAGCCGTTGCAAAAGACAGCAGTGGGGATCTTGCCAATGATGCAAGGAGTATTTTCCGGCTGAAAAACGGTACATTCCTGCAATGGCCGAGCGATGTGGATGTGGTGCGGTCTTTTGTGTTCGGGGATGATGACCGGGTAATGTTCACTGGAGACGGATACCCGAAAGAAACCAGTCAGGTTTTGCATCCAGAAGCAAGACGGCTTGGAATTGCTGCACCGGAAGATCCTTTGGCGATTTCTCTGGGAGGAACCCCGGAAGGACAAGACAATCTTGAACTTTCTTATGTCTATACCAGGGTAGCCGTTTGGGAAGATGGAAGCCAGGTGGAATCTGCTCCGTCTCCTCCGACAGGGGTTGCACAGATCAAAAAAGGAGTGGTACCAACCCTGACCGGATTTGAAGAGCCAACAGAGCCGGGCGTATTTTTCACTCATTACCGGATATATCGCCTGAATGCCGGGAATCTTGGTGCCATGTATCAATATGCAGGAGAAATCCAGAGACATGAAGAAGATTTCCGGGACACGGTGGGTACGGAGGAGCTGGAAGAAACCTTGCAGACCCTGGGGTGGACAGCACCGGATGCCGGTTTGCAGGGGTTGACCGCAACATCCCACGGGCTGGTGTTTGGGTTCGTGAAAAACCGGATTTATCCGTCCCAGGTGTTTGCTCCCTATGCGTTCCCGGAGGAATATTCACTTTCTGCAGAATCTGATGTAGTGGGGTTTGGCTACACCGGATCACTGGTAGTGGTCGCCACAAAAACCACCCCCTACATGCTTATCGGCCAACAGCCGGAAGCATTGGCATTGAGACGACTTGGGTATCAGCAGCCCTGTATTTCCAAACGATCCATTGTCAATGTGCCGGGTGGGGTTTTGTATGCATCTCCTGATGGATTGTTTTTCATCAATGAAGCCGGGGCAGGCCGTTTGTTCACAAAAGAGCTCTGGACAAAGGAACAATGGGAAGAAATGGACCCTGCAACCCTTATGGGAGTCTATCATGACGGATGCTATTTCGGATTTCTGGAAGGGAAAAACAAGGGGTTTTCCATTGATCTGGAAAAGGGAAATCTGAAACACCACGATTTGCCGGATAATGTGTACGGATGCCATTACTCACCATTTGACGATACCTTGTATTTGATTTTTGGGGACGGCACAAGTCGGTATATTGGAGCCTGGGGCAAGAGTGACGACTTGCAGGATTATATCTGGCATTCCAAAATTTTTTCCTGGAACGATCTGCATGCCTTCACCGCCGGAAAATTGCAGGGGGATTTTTCCAAAGGAGAAACGAGACTGGGCTTTTGGGTGGATGGCAAACCTGTTGGAGCAGAAAAAACGATTACATCTTCCACCATATTTCGTATTCCTCCCAAACTTGGGGAGACCTTCCAGATCAAACTGACAGGCCGGGCAACCATTGACAGGATAACCATTGCCGCAAGCGTTATGGATATTGCAAACAGGGAGTAGATCTTATGCCTGACCCCATCATTCCCAACATACCACCTGAAAGCAAGCCGGAAGAGGCTGGTTTTTTCACGGCTGTAAAGAACTGTCTGGAGTTTTTGCTTGGGCATGGGCGAAACCAGGAAGCAGACCGGGCTGTCCGGGTGGGAGAGCTGGAGAAATTCAAACTATCTTTAACCGGGGAAATCGGCAGAAAAATTGAAAGCGGTGAGTTTGCATCCCAGGAATTTCCAGACCCTCCAAGAAATCTCACAGTAACCAAGGGCATATTCACTCACAATTTATCCTGGGACAACCCTGACGATGAAATTGTGTCATTCATTGAAATCTGGGTGGCCCAGGATTCACAAAATCGGGATGAAGCCCGAAAGGTGGGGATTGTCACCGTTTTAAAAGACGATCTGGGAAAAAGAGATTCCTGGGTTCACGCCGGGTTTCATCCAACAAGAACGCAGGTGTACTGGATCCGTTCTGTTTCCTACGCCGGGAATCATAGCCCCTGGTGTCCACCGGATGACCAGGGGGGATATGTGGTTCCGGGCGATGAGTCCATGGAAGAATTTACGCAAAAAGTGCTGGATGTTTTGTCCGGACGTATCCGGGAAAGCGAGCTGTATCAGGACCTGTCTGAAAAAATCGACAGGATAGAGTTTAATGCGGAAGATATTGCCAATGAAATCCAGGCCAGGATTGATGCTGTCAAGGCATTGGATGGCAAGATTGCCGCTGATATCCAGACAGAAAAAACTGCACGGGAAACAGAAGATGAGGCACTGGCAAACCTGGTTGAATCTCTGTATGCAAAATACGAGGAAAATGTTGCAGCCATACAGGAAGAATCCACAGCAAGGGCAACCGCTGACACAGCCTTCACCAAACAATTTGAGGCTGCCTTTTCTTCCATTGATGATGCCCAGGCAGCTATTACCCAGGAAAAAAACACACGGATAGAAGAAGATGCTGCGATAACGCAAAGGGTAAATTCTGCCTTTACAAAGATTGGGGCAAATCTTTCGGCTATACAGACGGAATCGACTACGAGATTAACAAAAGACAAAGCTTTGGCCCAGGAGATTGATACGAAATATGCCCAATTAAATAATAATATTGCCGCTGTTCAGCAGCAGGTAAACACAATGTCCGGCCCGAATACTGCCATGGCCCAGCAGATTACAAACCTGCAAACCACTGTGGATGGGCATACTTCAAGCATTCAGCAGAATTTGCAGTCTGTGGATGGGTTAAAGAGTAAGTACACGGTGAAAATTGACAATCAGGGGTATGTCTCTGGATTCGGGTTGATGTCAACGGCCAACAATGGACAGGTCGTAAGTGAATTTATTGTAAGGGCCGACAGGTTTGCTGTGGGAGCACCGGGCAAGGACGAAAGGATCCCGTTTGTTATTGATAAAGTCGATGGCAAATATACTGTGGGGATAGATGGGCAAATGGTTTGTGACGGGACAATATATGGCAATGCCATAAAAGCCGGTTCCGTGGAAGCCATGCATCTTGCTTCTCATCAGATCCTTGTGGGTCATACCATTAAAAGTGAAAATTTTTCTGATTCTCACCGTAGGGGCTGGAAGATTGACTATAACGGAAATGCCACCTTTTATGGAGGAAAATTTACGATTGGGCATGGCAGTACCGGATTTGCAAACCTCACAGACAGACCAACCTCTCTGGCTGAACTGGATGGAAACGCCGGGGCCAAACTGGACAGCATTCAGGAGGGAGCAGACAAAACCAGTGAAAATACAGCCAAAGACGTAAAAAGAGTTGCAGGGATTAGAGCCGTAACCCTGACAGAATGGGCACGAGCAGGCTATCAGTTAGCCTTTGAAGTTCAAGACTGGGCGAAGGAGGAATCTATCAAGGCAGCCCTAGAGGGCGAAACCATTATGCAGGGAGGGTATATCAATACCCAATTTATCAGAGTCGGCACCATCGCTGCGGACAGGATTGTTGTGGGTTCTATTCTGGCAGACCGGATAAACCGCAGAGCAGGACTAAAAGGTGGCCAGATCGGTACGATTT
>PDWI01010294.1_pt1 | contig 10502 bp, 8 predicted proteins | sample 1430891 | NCBI WGS metagenome assembly PDWI01 (sample SAMN01162508, study PRJNA174530) | Oral metagenome, whole genome shotgun sequencing project. | biome: Marine environment; feature: Marine mammal; material: Swab sample of the gingival sulcus; isolation source: swab sample of gingival sulcus... | reverse complement strand
TTTTCCCACTTCAAATTGAGGCTTAAAAAGTATGATTATGTCACTTTTTGCAAACTTATCTATGCTACTTACCACATCTTTAAAAGCGATAAAACTAACATCGCAAGTAATTATATCAAATCGTTCGTTATATTCAAAATCTCTTATATCGGTTTTCTCATAAAGCTCAATTTTAGGTTCATTTTTTAAACTGCTATGTAGCTGCTCATTTCCCACATCAACTGCCACAACTTTTTTAGCCTCATTTGCAAGCAAAACTTGCACAAATCCGCCCGTACTACTGCCAATGTCAAGGCAAGTTTTACCGCAAATATCCAAAGGATAATCTTTTAAAAATCCAGCCAATTTCTCCCCAGCACGGCTAACATAAATGACGCTTTGTTTTATATCTATTTTATCATTTTCGTCCACTAAAAATGATGGCTTTAAAATAGGTTCATTACCAATCAAAACCTCGCCTTTTTTGATTAGCTCACTTGCTTTATTGCGACTGATATTTTTAAGTTTACTAACACATACATCTAATCTCAAAACTAACCTTGTAAACTCGCCATATAGTCATCAAAACTCAAAGTCTTGACTCCCAGTTTTATGGCTTTTTCATATTTACTTCCAGCGTCACTTCCAAAAATAACTAAATCCGTCTTAGCTGAAACACTTCCTGTTACTTTAGCCCCAAACTCTTCAAGCTCTTTTTTTATCTCACTTCTTGGTCTATCCATAGCACCCGTTAAGACGATAGTTTTTTGAAAATATGGACTTTTTTTGTCGATTTTTAACTCCAAAATTTGCGGATTTATTATATTTATTAGATTTTGCACTACAAAAGAGTTTACCTCTATAAACTCTTCCATGCTTTTTGCCATCTCTATACCAAATCCCTCTAAACTCTCATACTCTTCAGCACTTTTTTGTAAAAATTCCAAACCAAAACTTAAAGCGATTTTTTTAGCAGCTACTTCTCCTATGTGTTCAATTCCAAGCGAAGTAATGAATCTATCTAGTGGAGGCTTTTTGCTATTTTCTATGGCATTTAAAAGATTTTGTATTTTTTTATCCTTAAAGCCCTCAAGTCCTGCTAAATCTTCATATTTTAAGCAGTATAAATCTTCGATTTTTTTAACTTTTTGTTCATTAAAAAGTTGCACGATGATTTTTTCTCCAAGCCCATCTATATTTAAACATTTTTTTGATGCAAAGTGGGCTAGAGAGTTGATGACTCTTGCGTCACATGTGAGATTTTGACACTTAAGCAAAGCTCCATCATCAAGTAATAATGAGTTACACTGCGGACAATTTGTAGGTTTTTTTATAGCTTTTTCATCGCCATTTCTTCTATCTTTTAAAACTTTTGTGATTTTTGGTATCACATCGCCACTTCTTATGATGATCACGCTATCGTTTATATGCAAATCTTTTCTGCTAACTTCATCAAAATTGTGTAAAGTTGCCCTCTCAACTGTAACTCCTTCGATATCAACTGCCTCAACTACCGCAACAGGCGTAATTGCACCACTTCTGCCAACTTGAAAAATGACATCTTTTACTTTTGTAACTTTCTCAATAGCTGGAAATTTATAAGCAACCATCCATCTTGGATATTTTACAGTATAACCAAGTTCATTTTGAAAAGGAATATTATCAACCTTTATAACCATTCCGTCCATCATCATTTCGATTTTTTCTCTGTTTTCTATGAGCTCTTTATAAAGCTTTTCAGTGTCCGCAAGATTTTTACAAATAAGCCTTTTTGGCGGTTTTAAAAATCCTAAACTATACACAAAATCCATAGCCTCACTTAGCAAATCAAACTCAAGGGAATTTTCGCCAAGCCCCCAAGTGTAAAAATAGAGTTTTCTTTTAGCTGTAATTTTTGTATCAAGCTGCCTTAAACTCCCAGCGGCCGCATTTCTTGGATTTGCAAACGGCTCTTCGTCATTTTTTAATCGCTCTTCATTGATAGCAAAAAAATCATCTTTTTTGATAACCACTTCGCCTCTAATTTCGATTAGATTTTCATAATCAATGCTGAGTGGAATTGAGCGAATTGTTTTTATATTTTCAGTTACATCCTCGCCAACTCCCCCATCTCCTCTTGTTATGGCTTGTTTTAAAACCCCGTTTTCATAGATTAGATTTAAACTTGCCCCATCAAACTTTGGCTCACAATAAAAGCTAAAATCCTGCACTTTTTTAGCAACTCTTTGCTCCCAAGCTTTAAGTTCATTAGTATTAAAAACATCTTCCATACTCCACATTCTTTGTATGTGATTTGCCTTATTAAAGCCATCAAGCACAACTCCACCGACCCTTAAAGTGGGTGAATTTTTAGCCTTTTTATCTGGATTTTGTCTCTCATATTCAACAACCTTTTTATAAAGTGTATCATACTCTTCATCGGTTGCGATTGGATTATCATCTACATAATAAGCATACGACCACTTATTTAAAATCTCTACATTTTTTAAATATTCTTTCATTTTTTCTCTTTTTAAAATTTTTAAGCATTGCTTTGCTTTAATGCCTCATAAACTCTGAGCATCTGCACATGCTCGTAAACATCATGGCATCTTATGATGCTAGCTCCAAAATCAAGGGCTTTTAAATGAAGAGCCAAAGTACCTGCAAGCCTATTTTCTATCTCGCTTGGGCTTATCATATTGATTAATGATTTTCTACTAGCACCCACTAAAATTTCATATCCATGATAAGCAAAATGTGAACTTGCTTTTATGAGTTTTAAGTTATGCTCCAAGTTTTTTCCAAAACCGATTCCAGCGTCAAGTATGATATTTTTAATGCCAAAATTTTTCGCCTTTTGAATGCGGATTTTAAAAAACTCATCTACTTCATTTACCACATCTTCATAACTTGGATTTTCTTGCATGGTTCTTGGGTCATTTTGCATGTGCATAAGACAAACTGTTGCGTTGTATTTGGCACATATTTTTGCCACTTCGTTATTGCTAAGTGCTGTTATGTCGTTTGCGATTTTAAAGCCGTGATCAAAAGCGTACTTTAGACAAAGTGGCGAGTAGCTATCTAGGCTAAAAATCATTTGCTCGTGGAGTTTATGTTTGTAGATTTCACTTATGATTGGCTTTAATCTTTTTAGCTCTTCTTCATCGCTCACCCCCTCGCTTCCAGGTCTTGATGAAACTGCGCCAATGTCGATAATATCTGCGCCGTCATTAATCATTTGTGTAACTCTTTTAATAGCATTTGGTTCATTAAATCTGCTATGCTGATAAAAACTATCTTCATTTGCGTTTAAAACGCCCATAATTTTTGGTTTAAATTCTTCTGTTTTTAAATGTTTAGCTAAAATGACGCTTAAATTTTTTAATCCAAAATCTTGCATGGATAGCTTTTTTATTAAAAATTCAAGTCTGCTTTCATTTATCATCAAAACGCCATCTATAAACTCGTTTTCATAAACTATCATTCCCTTTGGCACTGCAAAATCTGCTCCTAAGCTTAGTGCTTCTTGTTTTAGTATGTTTGCAGCTGGGGTTTTTAGTTTTTTGATTAAAAAATAGTGCATTTTAGCTTTTTTGTTCATTATCTCAACACCCTTGGCGGTTGAGCCGATGCTAAAAAGAAGTTTTTCTATTTGCTCGTAAGCGGTTAATTTTTGGCAAGTCATTTAAGAAACCTTTGTAAGAATTGTTAAAAGTTGAGTTGTTAAAAGATTACCAGCCCTTGAGTTTAGAGAGGCAAGTTTAAGTAAATTTGCAAACAAATCAAGCTCTTCGTGGGTAAAATTTATCCCTTGTTTTATCGCTTCTTTTGTGATAGTCTCTATTAGTTCCATACTCTCATCTTTTGATAAATATTTTTTATCTTTTAAAAAAATATAAACATCATTTAACGACAAATTTTTAAAATCCAACCCTGTGCTTATCGGCTCTTTTTTACTCTCATAAATCTTAACACAAAGTCGTGAGCGGATAGTTGGAAGTAGGGCAGATTTATTTGGAATGGCTAAGATAAAACAGATATTGTTTGGTGGCTCTTCAAGCACTTTGAGCAGAGCATTTTGAGCGTAAATGTTTATCCTTTTTGCTGCTAGCAAGATGATTTTAAGGCTGCTTTCAGCTATATAAGCCTCTTTGATAACCGCTTTTGCGTCTTCTGTTAAAAAATCATCTTTTATAAAGCTAATTATCCTAGCCTCGCTAAACTCCTCTTTTAGGCTATCTTGCAAAGTTTCAAAATCACTGCTTATAGCGATAAAACTTTTTATATTATTCGTCATTATTTGAAACTTCTCCAAAGAGTAGGGCGTTTATGGTTTTATCAAGCAAGGCAAAAAGTTGGATAAGCTTGATGTCTAAATTTTTATCACTTGGATTTAGATGAAAACTATTTTGTATCTCTTCGCCTATTATCCACATTAAACTATCGTTTCTTTTGTTTGCTAGTTGAAAATTGATATTTTTATTTTGTCCCACATAAAAAAATACATGACCGTTTGGAAATGCGATTGATAGCATATCTTCTAAAAGCTCAATATCTTCATTTATTTTAACATTTTGCAAATTTGGAAAAAATGCCTTTAATGATACAAAAGGAAGATATGGTCTCTCATTTGTTTTTTTGTTTATATTGCTAAGGATATACTCGCCAAACCAGTTTCTTTTACTGTCAGTTAAAACCACAAAAGTTTTACCATCTAAAAGCATATTGAGCCTTGAGGCGACTAGTGGCACCCACTCAAGGCGTCTTTCCTCCATCCAGCTAAAATATGAGCCATCTTTTCTGATGGCATCAAGCGTCCATTTTAGCATTATTTATCTAACTCGTAAGCTTTGTGTAGTGCTCTTACAGCCAATTCTCCATATTTTTGATGGATTATCATGGATATTTTTATCTCGCTTGTACTTATCATTTCGATATTGATATTCTCTTTACTCATTACTTTAAATGCCGTACTAGCAACCCCGCTGTGGCTTTTCATACCAACACCTATTACAGATACTTTAACTATCTCATCATCATACTCTATCATTTTAGCGGGATTGATAGGGCTTAGGGCTTCTTTTGCGATGTGTAGTTCATTTTCTGGGATTGTAAAGCCAAGATTTGTTGTGCCGTCAACTCCTACATTTTGAATTATCATATCGACATTTATGTTTTTTACTGCTAAGGCTGAAAATATTTCAGCAGCAATACCAGGCTTATCCACAACACCTCTTAAAACAACTCTTGCTTGGTTTTTATCTAATGCAATTCCACTAACTATCGGTTTTTCCATAATATTTTCTTCCTTTGTTATTAAAGTACCTTCGTTTTTGTTAAAACTACTTCTTGTTATCAAGTTTACATTTAGTTTTTTTGCCATCTCTACTGAGCGAGTCTGCAAAACTTTTGCTCCAACAGAAGCGAGTTCTAGCATCTCGTCATAACTTATTTTGTCAAGCTTTTTTGCTTTTTTTACAATCCTTGGATCAGTCGTGTAAACTCCGTCTACATCTGTATAGATTTCGCACTTATCAGCATTTAAAGCCCCTGCTAATGCAACTGCGCTTAAATCGCTTCCGCCTCGTCCTAGAGTTGTAACATCACCATGTTCATTTATGCCTTGAAAACCAGCAACTACTACGATTTTGCCTTTTTTTAGTTCATTAGTGATGCTTGTTGTATCAATGTGCTGTATTCTAGCTTTTGTGTGAAACTCATCGGTTAATATGCCAGCTGCTCTTCCTGAAAAAGAAACACTCTCATAGCCCATTTCATTTAATGCAATTGCTAAAAGTGAGCTAGTAACTCTCTCACCTGAACTTAAAAGGATATCCATCTCCCTTGGATTTGGATTTTTTGAGAAATGATTTGCAAAATCTATTAGTTTATTTGTCTCCCCTGCCATAGCTGAGACCACAACAATCACATCGTTGCCGTCTTTCTTGCATTCTATCACTCTTTTAACTACCGCTTCAATTCGCTCCAAACTCCCGACACTTGTGCCTCCATATTTTTGTACTATTAGCATTTTACAAATATCCTTCATTTTTAAAATAGTATAAAACTTTTTTATATACATTTAGCTTAAATGGTGTGATGTTTTTAAACAACTCTTTTTGTTTAACAAACTTAAAATCGCAAAACTCTGGATGTTTTGTTTTGATATTTATATCAGAGTTTGATTTTAATCTAACCAAAAAATATTTTTGTATCTGCCCATCATAAGGATACATTTTTTTAGCAATTGTATTTGGAAAATCATATGAAATCCATTCGGGGTATTCGGCAATTATCTGTATATTTTTTGTACCAATCTCCTCTTTTAGCTCCCTAAAAAGTGCCTCTTTTGGACTCTCACCTTCATCAATGCCACCTTGAGGAAATTGCCAAGCTCCATTTATGTCATTTCTTAATCCCAAGAAGAAATTACACTCAAATGGATACTCATTTGAAAGTACAATAGCTGCAACATTAGGTCTATAACTTTTTTTATTTTCTTCCATAATTTTTGCCTATTTTATTTATTTATGTTAATATATTATCAAATTTTCTTTTAAACCCATATTATAACGGATCAAAAATGTTAGTTTATTTACATATTCCTTTTTGTGATAGCAAGTGTCACTACTGTGGTTTTAACTCATTTTCATCGCTTCATGAGCTAAAAAACTCTTACTCTTTAGCGATGATTAAGCAATTAAAAAATCAAATCGAGCTTTTTAATTTGCAAAAAAATAGTGTCAGTAGTGTTTTTATAGGTGGTGGCACTCCTTCTTGTATGGAGGCTTGTTATTTTGAGAAGTTTTTTAAGATTTTAAATCCATATTTGGCTGAATTTTGTGAAATCACAACTGAAGCAAATCCAACTTCAGCCTCAAAGCAGTGGCTTTTGCAGATGAGAGAGTTTGGAGTAAATAGAGTCAGTTTTGGAGTGCAGAGTTTTTATGATGATAAGCTTAAATTTTTAGGTAGAAATCATAGTAGCGATGAGGCAAAAAAAGTAGTACAAAATGCCAAAAATATCGGCTTTGAAGATATATCTATCGACCTTATATATGGCAGTAAATTTGATGATAAAAAAAGGCTCTTAAATGAACTTGACTGTGCCTTAAACTTACCAATAAATCACTTAAGCGCATATAGCTTAACGCTAGAAGAAAATACACCATTTTTTGGAAAAGAGAAGTATTTAAATAGAGATTTTAGACTAGGTGAGTTAGTAAGTGAGCAGATAGTAAAAAGAGGTTTTGAGTGGTATGAAGTTTCAAACTTTGGCAAAAAAAGATGTAAGCACAATTTTGGATATTGGCAACACAAAAACTACCTTGGCATCGGAGCAGGGGCGGTTGGATTTAAAGATGATTTTAGGATTTACCCAACAAAAGATGTAAAAGAGTATATAAAAAATCCTTATGTTTTTGAAAAGGAGCATTTAAGCAAAGAAGAGTTGCAAATAGAAAAAATCTTTTTAGGATTTAGAAGTGTAGTTGGAGTTGAAAAAGATTTGCTAAATGATGCTCAAATACAAAAAGCTGATTTTTTAGTAAAAGAAAAAAAGCTCTTCTTTAAAAAGGGCAGATATTTTTGCAATGACTTTTTTATTGCCGATGAGATAGCTTTATATTTGATGCATTAGGTTTTATCGTTACTGCTTTTTATTTGCCAAATCTTCAGCTACTTGTGCTGCCTCTTTTAGTCTGTTGCTATCAAAATGAGTGTAAATCCTTGAGGTATTTAAACTTGCATGACCTAGAGCTTCTTGAACCAAGACTATATCTTTTCGTTTTTTGTAAAGTAGGGTGGCAAAAGTGTGGCGGAGCATGTGAGTGCCATTTTTTTCTTTTCTTATACCAGCTTGAAGTAAAATTTGCTCAACCACTCTTGAGACATAAGCTTGAGTAAGTTTGCCTCCTTTTTTGTTGCAAAATACTAAACCGTCATTACACATGCAAGTTTGCAAAACATTTTGAAGTAGGGCAGATATTAGATGTTGTTTTATCATGACAACTCGGTATTTATTTCCTTTGCCTCTAATCCTAATGATAAAATGTTGTTCATCTTTTGTAATATCTTTATGTTTTATATTCATCGCCTCGCTAACTCTTATGCCTGTATATACGATGAGCTTTATGATGAGCTTGTTTCTATCGGAGTTGGTTTTAAATTTGGCTTCATCGATTGCAGTTAAAAATCTATCAAGTTCGGTTTCGCTTAAAAATTCGGGCAATTTTTCACCACTTTTTCCACTCAAACCTCGCCAATGTTTTAAACCAATGTCAAATACATGAGCCTTGCCATCTTCTTCATTTTGTTTATCAAGATAGCTAAAAAATGATAGTACAGCTATGCGATAATTTTTTTTAGTAGCATCACTTAGCCCGCCTGTGCTACTAGCTAAAAAATCACTTATCAACTCTTCGTCGATTTGTTTTAGTGAGTAAAGATTTTGTAAACAAAACATTTGTGTCATTTTTTTAAGTGGGTTAAAATATGTGTTAATGCCAGTAAGTCCTGCGTTTCTTGCCTGTTTAACCAAAGTGTCAAGTTCGTCAATATTTTTTACTCCTTTAGTAAGGGTAAAAATAACTTTTGAAAGAGCAGGGGGGTCTTTTAGTTCTTTATTTGAAAGTGAGTTTAGCTTGTACTTAACAAATCTGCAAAGCCAAAATATTAATGAACCCTCAACACTCTGCTCGCAATCTAATGGATACTTCATTTTTTACCTTTATAATAAAATAATTAATTTGATTCATTAAACATGAAATTGTATTGCATTTTTTTAGTACTTAATAGTTCATTTTTTATGTTCCTAAAAAACAAAATTATACCATAAAAAAAGTTTGAAAACCAAATTTTACTAAAACTTTATCTAAAAAGCAAAAATTGCTATAAAATGTTACAATAAAGGCTTTCAAAAAGTAAAAATTGTTATTTTAGTATTGAAAACTTAAATTTTCAAACTTTAATATATTTGCCCTTTTTTTTACTTTACTTTATTATAAGCAATAGCTAAATACTGCATACTACATATAAACATAAAAGTATCAGATAGTAAAATAGTAAATATGTTTTTTTGTGAAATTGTAACTGGCTGTTGTCAATAAAAAAGATTTGCTAGATAATATTATAAAAGATTATGTATACACTTTTAATGAACTAAACATAACAATGTTTGGTTTATTAAAAAAAACAAATCCCAAATATATATTTGGGATTTGTTAAGAAGTTATCTCCAACTATAACTTATGCCACCGCCTATCATAGTGTCACTGTTGAAACTTGTGCTTCCAGAGGCTTTTAAAACCCATTTACCATTGTCTGAAATGGTAGATACTCCGATTGCAACTGCACTTGTGCCTTTGTAGTTTGCAACACCCATGGCTAATGAAGTTCTACCTGGCATAAACTCTTGAGGCAAGTTTGCAACTGCACCTGCTACTGCTATGCCAGATTTGGCTTTGTTATCTATATCTTTTAGTTTTGCATCGATACTAGGTTTTGCATAATAATGATCGTCTAAGTATCCCTTAACTGTTTTTCCAGTTACTATCCTAGTATCATCATTGGCTATATTGCCATCGGTTTTTACTTCTATTTGAATATCGCCTAAAAGTTTATCTTTGCCCTCCCCTGTTACGCTTATGGTATTTGAAGTTAAACTGCCTTTCATATCGGCAATATTTACTTTTTTATCAAGTTTATTATCTGTTTCATTTTTTGTGTAATGATTGTTATCTAGGTAGTTTTTTACAGTTCCTCCAGTTACTATGTTTGTATCGCCATTTTGAATTTTTCCATTAGCATTTGCTTCTATGTTTATATTTCCTAGAAGTTTACTAGCGCCTTTACCAGTTACAATCAAAGTTTTTGATGTTAATGTACCATTCATGTCCGCAGAATTAACTTTTTTAGCGATTTGCTTTTTATTTTCAGCAATATCTGTCTTATTTGTATTAACTTGATTTAATGTTGCTTGAACATCATCAGAAAGTTTTGCTTTGGTTACATTTTTATCTGCGATTTTTGTAGTAGTAATTGCATCATCAGTAATCGATAATTTAACATCTTTAAAAGTAGATTTGTCTCCACCTTTAACATTTATGCCTTCTCCAGTAATACTTCCAGTTGCTAAATCTTTTTTAAGTGCATCTTTGTCTAAACCTAATTCATAACTGTTTGGCTCAACATCATCAGATTCAGTTTTCTTAATCGTTAAATAAGTGCCTGTTGTTGAGACTTTTGTTTTTGCATGTTTAATTGCATCGAAAGCCACATTCCCTGTGATAGTATTTGAATCTCCACTCGTAACTGTTCCTGCTCCAACTTTTGCTAGAGTTTCATTAGTTGTTTTATCTAATTGTGTCGCTCCAATGCTTCCATCAACTACTGAAAATTCAGTTTTACCATCTTTTTCAGTTAAGGCAACAGTCGTACTACCTGCTAAATCTGTTTTTGATAACTTACTGTTGATTTTGGTATTGAGATTTGTATCTAATTTATCAGCAGTGATTGAACCATCTTTAACTTCGATATTCACA
>PDWI01012090.1_pt1 | contig 10503 bp, 13 predicted proteins | sample 1430891 | NCBI WGS metagenome assembly PDWI01 (sample SAMN01162508, study PRJNA174530) | Oral metagenome, whole genome shotgun sequencing project. | biome: Marine environment; feature: Marine mammal; material: Swab sample of the gingival sulcus; isolation source: swab sample of gingival sulcus... | reverse complement strand
ACCTTATCTTCTTTCTCACTCGTTTGCTGAACTTTTAAATAAACCTCAGCATCAATAATTTTATCATAAAACTTTTCAAGTTTTGATACCCTTTCTTCAATAAATTTTACTAATTCAGGATCTGCCTTAAAATTAACCGATTGTGTTACTACTTTCATAATTATAATTTTTTATCACTCCTCGGGTGAGCTTGATTAAACACTTTTTTTAACTGTTCCAAACTATTATGTGTATAAACTTGAGTAGATGCTAAACTTGAATGCCCTAACAATTCTTTAACCGAATTCATATCAGCCCCCTGATTTAACAAGTGTGTCGCAAAGGTATGTCGTAACATATGCGGACTCTTCTTCTCTTTCGTTGATACGGTACTAAAATACGAATTTATAATTCTATAAACAAGTGATTCGTAAATTTTAACACCTTTTTTAGTAATAAACAAATAATTCTTATCAAGTGCATACTCTTCTTTCAACTCCAAATAACGATTCAAAGTCTCTTTAACCGAAGACAATAAAGGTACAAAACGCTCCTTATGTCTTTTCCCTAACACTTTTATCACATTATTATAAAAGTCTACATCACATTCTTTAATATTAATAAGTTCTGCACGGCGAATACCCGTTGAATAAAACAATTCTATAATTAATTTATCACGAACACTCGTAAACTCATCTTCCCCTAAATCTAATGCCATAGCCTTCTGAGTTTCTGCTTTCGTAAAAGGTATTTGAACTTTCTTCTGAACTTTCAAAGGCTTATGCTTAGCCAAAGGATTTAACTTAATCTCCCCTATTTTCTGCAAAAATTTATAAAAACCACTTAAAGATGACACCTTTCTATTAATACTTCTATTTGAAATATCAGCCTCTGCCAAACTCACTATCCACGAGCGAATTTGATTATAGCCTACATCTATAATACTATCATCATCAAAGGTAACAGCACAGAAATCTCTAAAACTAATCAAATCATTCTCATAAGCAGTTATTGTATGCTCTGAATAGTTTTTCTCGTATTTAAGATATATTATAAATTTGTCTATCATTTTTTTACACTAGTTCTAAACACAAATATAATAAAAAAATCCTACACCAAAAAGGTATAGGATTTGATAGAAGGTTTTGTATATTGCTTGCGATCACGTAATTGATTTAATGTCTTAGTACGACTAAATTTTCTTTTATAACGTTTTAACGCTCTATCAATATTCTCTCCATCTTTTACTGGAATGATTAACATCTGTTAGCACCTCCTTTCATATATAAGTATATTTTGTGATTTACCTATTATGGTAAATGTGTTATCTATTTTATTTGAGAATGCAAATATATAAACTTAATTTTAATATTTTAGATATTAATTTATTTTTTTAATAGTAAGTGTAAGTAAACTCTTTATAATTGTAAATCACTCCTTCTTTATTCTTAGCAATCTTAAGCCCAAAATTACCATGAGTATCAAACTTATCATAAGAATAATTATACACACTCTCATAAGAATACTCTCCTTCATCCTTGTTTACCTCTTTTACACATAAACCGTTATCATTATACTCATAACGCGTAGTACTTCTCAATTCATTTTTTTCACTATATTCCTTCTCCTCTATTTTATTACCTTTAGTATCATATTTATAAGTATAACGTCTCGCTAACATTAAACTCCCTTCTTCATTATTATATTCTTCATATTCAGTTATTCTATCACCTGAATAAGCATATTTATACATTTCTTCATAACCACTTTTTTTACCATTTTCATACATTGAACCACTTCCTTTTACACGCTGACCAGCACTATCATAAGTGTTTTCAATACGAAATTCTTTCTTTACACCTTCTCTCTCCCACACAACAGTTTTTATATTATTATGGTCATCATAAAAAAATTGTCTCTTAGAGGTATCAACTCCATCTGTATTATAAAACACACTTTCTGACATTGTCATCAAACCTCTTCTATCAAAAGTTATTTTATTTTCATAAATCTTTTTACCTTTCACATATTCACCGTCCTTTAATTCTGAATCATAAGAAATTTCTGTTTGAGTTTTCACTTGACCTTTAATACCTTTAAAGGCTAAAGATGCGGGGTTAGATGCAGGTACAGTTGTTGTTCCCTCTACCTTATCATCATTTGAGCAACTCATCACTAAAGTTGCTAAGATTGCTAAACTTAATTGTTTAAATTTCATTGTAATTTGGTTTTGTAATTATACCCAACCCCAAAGCATAGATTAATACAATAAAAAAAGCGTGGGATTGTAACTTTTTATGATATTCACTATAACGAGGTTCTGACAAAACCGTGTAGTATGAATATAAATTACCAACCCACGCCAAAGGCGTGAGCGATAGTCTTTATATCCTGTACTACTATTGAAACTGTCAGATTTCGTTATAACAGAATAAAAGCTAACGCTTCTTTATTTCCGATATGTTAATGCGACAAATTTATAAAAATATTTGAATAGGCAATAAAATTTCATATAAAAAACATCTCAAATAATTTCAAAATAAAAAATCTTAAATTATTATCATATTCATAAACTGCCATTTTCATACAATTATCACACAAACAACGAAGAAATAACGAAGGAAAGACATCTAAACGTAAATACGATATATTCAATAAAAAACACAAAATAATAAATATTTGATTTTTTACCTTGAAATTATTTAGAATTATTCTATATTTGTATTGTTATTAATATTAAATTTTTGTTGATATGAGAAAAAATGTATCACTACTTAAGTTAGTCTTTATTCTAACTTTTATGGTTTCTTGTTCGCAACAACAAAAAATGGCTGATTATTCTTTAAGTAAAAAAGAAAAACAAAAAATAATCAGGATATTGGAACGTATTCCATTTAATGAACAAAACGAAGAGATTAAAAACAGAGGTAGTCTGTGGCTAAAAGTCAAATCTAGCGAATTGCAACAGATTAAAGGAACTTATTATTTAATTTCTAAGTATCATAATTCAGAAAGAGTATCCAGAACATTGTTAACTACTGAAAAAGATAAGAAATCTTTGCTTTATGGAGGAATAACTTGTACAACAACGGCTTGTTCAGAGAGTGATGGTTGTTTACCTATAAAAAACAGTCTAAAATGCAAGCCTTGTGCTGTAAATTGTACTAGAACGGTTAGTTTTTAAGACAAAATAAAATAAGGAAGAGAATAAAGGAAGGTGTAATTAACCTTAGAAAATAAATATATTTTTAATATAATTATCTTATTTAAAAATAGTTAATAACCTACATTACGAAATATAATATTAACGCCTTTCAAGTTCAATAACCTCCATATTTCTGATATCGCCGTTATCAAGTTCAAAACGTAACATAGTGCGTATGGTATGGAAACCATACTTACCACAAGCACCGGGGTTAAGATGTAGAACACCTAAGGTGTTGTCATATTGTACTTTTAAAATATGAGAATGCCCACAAACAAAGAGTTTAGGTTTGTGAGTTTGGATAAGTCGTTTGGCTCTTACGCTGTATTTAGTAGGATAACCCGCAATATGTGTCATAACCACTTTAATATGTTCAATTTCAAAAATGTTATTTAAAGGGTATTCAACACGAGTTAGCTTATCATCAATATTACCATAAACAGCACGCAAAGGTTTGAGTTTAGAAATAGCATCTGCTACTTCCAAACTCCCTATATCTCCTGCGTGCCACACTTCATCTGACTGCTTCACATACTTTAAGATTTGCTCATCTATAAATGAATGTGTGTCAGATAATAATAAAATTTTTATCATTCTATTGATAAAGTAGTTTTTTACGAATACGGCTTAACTGTACGTTTGTAATATTAAGATATGAAGCAATTTGATATTGCGGAATTAAATTCTCAATATCAGGAATATGATCTTTAAGTAAACCATATTTCTTCTCCGCAGACATAGTCAGTTCAAAAATGCGATCTTCCATAATTAAGTATTCTAATTCCATTAAAGTCATATAATTACGAGCAACTTCAATATCACTAAAAGCCAAGTTATGAAGTTCTTTACAACTGCCTACATACAACTCACAATCAGTTAAACAATCAAATTTAAGAATAGGTTTGTCACCACGAATACTTCTTATAGAGGCTAAGGGCATACCCGAAGTATATAAAGTACGTATAAATTCCTTATGTTTCTCATCTATGATATAAGATCGGATAATACCTGACTTTACAATAAAAAAAGAATCAGAACCAAAATCTTTATCTATAAGAATGTCTTTTTTTTTGAATTTTTTTAATTCCATTAATGGCAACACCTTATCAAATAAGTTGCTAGGGAAGCCTAAAACTTCCAAAAACGTTTTTTTATTTTCTTTTTTACTTTTCATAACGGCGAAAATAGTAAAAAGATTTTAGATATTATTGTATATTATTAATGTAAATTTGCAAAAAAGATTAGAAAAACACTTATTTTGAGATATTTTATAGAATTTTCCTATTTTGGCAAGCATTATCATGGTTGGCAGGTACAACCAAATGCCATTTCTGTACAAGAAAAACTGCAAAAATCAATGTCTATTATATTACGTAAAGAGATTGAAATTGTCGGTGCTGGCAGAACAGATGCTGGTGTACACGCCTCACAGATGTATGCACATTTTGATATAGACACTCCTCTTAATGCAAATTTCACCTACAAATTGAATGCTATTTTACCTGATGATATCGTAATTTACAGGGTTTTTCTCGTTGATGATCAAGCTCATGCCCGATTTGATGCTATAAGTCGCAGTTATGAATATCGTATCATTTTGGGTAGAAATCCATTTGTATTAGATACAACTTGGCAGATAACCTATGATTTAGATATTGAATTGATGAATAAGGCATGTCAAATCTTATTTGAGTATGAAGACTTTGAATGCTTTTCAAAAGTAAAAACCGATGTATTTACCTTTAATTGTACAATCACTAATGCCATATGGAAACAAAAAGGCAATGAATTGACTTTTTATATCTCCGCAAATCGCTTTTTAAGAAATATGGTAAGAGCAATAGTTGGCACTTTGTTAGATGTCGGTAAAGGTAAAATCAATTTAGACGATTTCAGACAAATAATTGAAAGTAAAAATCGTTGTAATGCTGGAGTTTCAGTACCTGCTAAGGCCTTGTTTTTAACTGCCGTAAACTATAATTTCGTGTAACAATGTTAGGAAAAACCTTTGATTTAGATATTTTTAAGCGTTTGATTGCCTTTGCAAAGCCCTATAAACTGAAATTCTTTATAGCATCATCCTCAGTGATTTTGTTAGGAGTGGTATCCTCCTTAGTACCTTATACGATGATTCTTACTGTTGATGATTTTACGATAACTAAAAATGCTGATAGACTTCTAAACTTTACTGTCATATTATTCACTTTATTGTTTTTACAAGTTTTCTTACAGTTTGTGTTTATCTATTTTGCAAACTGGGTTGGGCAACATATCGTAAAAGATATGCGTATAAAGACCTTTGATAAAATCATTAACTTTAAAATGCAGTATTTTAATACAAATGCTATTGGTCGCTTAGTAACTCGTGTAGTATCTGATATTGAAACAGTTGCTAATTTCTTTTCACAAGGGCTTTTTACAGTGATTAGTGATTTACTAAAAATGTTTTTAGTCATTGTTTTAATGTTATACATAAACTGGAAATTAGCTTTAATTACTTTATCTGTATTACCTATTTTACTGTATGCAACTCGTTGGTTTCAAAGATCTATAAAACTAACTTTTCAAGAGGTCAGAAATCAAGTTGCCAACTTAAATACTTTTGTTCAAGAACGAATTACTGGAATGATGATAGTTCAGATATTTAACCGTGAACAAATTGAGTATGATAAATTTAAAAAAATCAATAAAAAGTTTAGAGAGGCTAATATTAAAACCGTTTGGTATTATTCTATTTTCTTTCCGATAACGGATATATTATCATCCATTGCCATTGGGCTTTTGGTATGGTATGGTGGAGGTCAGATTATTGAGAATCAAGGTGTAAAAATAGGAGCGATTATTGGTTTTATTTCTATGGCACAGATGATGTTCCGCCCTTTGCGACAAATAGCGGATAAGTTTAATCAACTACAAATGGGAATAGTCTCAGCAGAGCGGGTCTTTAAGGTTTTAGATACCGATAGTTCTATTCAAAATTTAGGGCTATTGTCAGCCGATGAAATAAAAGGAAATATTCAGTTTAACAATGTCCGATTTAGTTATATAGAACAACAAAAGGTTCTAAAAGGAGTTAGTTTTGATATTCAGGCAAGTAAAACAGTAGCAATAGTTGGCTCAACAGGAGCAGGTAAATCTACAATTATTAATCTTATTTCAAGATTTTATGAAATTGATAGTGGAGAGATTTTAATTGATAAGGTACCTATAAAAGATTATGAATTGCATTCATTACGCAAGAAAATAGCAGTGGTTTTACAAGATGTCTTTTTATTTTCAGATACAATTTTGAATAATATTACCCTAAATACCCCTAATATTTCATTTGAAGAAGTAGTTGAAGGTGCAAAAAAGATAGGTATTCATGATTTTATAATGAGTTTACCTAATCAATATAACTACAATGTTAAAGAACGTGGTGGAATGTTATCTTCTGGTCAGAGACAATTAATTGCTTTTTTACGTGCTTACGTAAGCCAACCAAGAATATTGATTTTAGATGAAGCAACATCATCAGTAGACACCTATTCAGAACAAATGATTCAATATGCTACAGAAAAATTGACTAAAAATCGTACATCAATAGTTATCGCACATCGCTTAGCAACTATCAAACAAGCTGATTCAATTATTGTAATGGATAAAGGTCTAATTGTAGAACAAGGAAATCATAATGAATTACTAGCCTTGAAAGGATTTTATTACAATCTATACAATAAACAATTCAAAGTATAATAAAATCATATAAAAAATATTTTTTGTATCTTAAAATCACATATATTTGCGTTATAATTATAAAAATATAAAGTATGAAAAAAGTAATTTTATCAGTATTAGTTGTTGGTTCATTATTAGCAACATCATGTAAAAAATTAAAAGAAGGAGCAAAATCAGTAAAAGAAACTACAGAAACAGTTGCTGATAAAGCGACAGAGGTAGCAACTGATGCAATAGCAGAAACTAAAGGTGCTGTTGAAGCTACTACTGAAAAAACTACAGATGCAGTGAAAAACCTTGTAGGTAATATTGCAATACCTTCATTTGGTAATGAAGAAGTTGACAGCTATGTGAAAAAATATGCAGAATATGCTCAAGAGTATATTGCCGCTAAAGGAAATGTTTTAAAAGGAGATTTAGCTAAAAAAGGTCAAGAGTTAGCAACTAAAGCACAAGGTATCACAAGTAAATTAAATGCTGATGATGCTAAGAAATTAAACGATTTCTTATCTGGATTACAAGCTAAAATGGTTGAATCTACTAAGAAGTAATTAAAAAGTTTATAGAAAACAAAAAGAGTGCAAAATTGCACTCTTTTTTGTTATCAATTATCTATCTGTAAGGCATATAATCTAAGCCTTTTGCTATTTGTAATAAGTCATTTTCTAATGAACCTTTGGTTGTACGTTCTATAAAGCGACCTATTTCTTTGCCGTTTTTATATAAAATAAAAGTAGGTACAAAATTGATATTTTTACCTTCTTCAAGCCCGTTAGCCTTTTTAGAATAATCTACTACAATCATTTTAAAGTCCGTAAACTCAATAGCATCCATAATTTTATAAAACTTAGGCACTTCTCTTTTGCTATCAGTACACCATGTTCCCATAAAACCTTCAATACTAATATCTTCTAAGGCTACTTTTAATTCTTTTAGAATTTCTGAATCAGGCTCATAAGATTTGTATTTGTCATTAAACCAATAATATTCAGTAAAGTCATTTTTTAAACCTACTTCTACTGATTTATTAGTGTTAAAATCTGAATGATCTTCATCAGTACATGAGATTAAAAATGTACTGATAATTAGTAATAGTATTTTTTTCATTTTTTTGTATTTAATATATTTAATATATCATCTTCTATTGATGAATCTTGTTTAGGGTGTTCAATTATACGTCCGATTTCTTTGTTGTTTTTTAGAATTATAAAAGTCGGTACTCTTTCAATATTGTAGCCTTTTTGCAAGCCATTAGCCTTTTTATTACGGTTTACGGCTATTGTTTTAATATTTTTAGAGTTGAAGTTTATATTATCTGTCACTTTATAAAAACAAGGTACTTCTTCTTTGCTATCTCCACACCATGTTCCCATAAAAATTAATATTTTTATATCAGATTTATCAAGTTTGTTTAACTTTTTAATAGTTTCTTTATTTGTGGTGTAGTGATTGTAATTAATATCAAACCAAGAGTAATTTTCTTTTAAAATAATGTTATCAATTACGCCTACAAAATCTCCTTTTGAGTTTCTGTAGGTTTTTGTTTTCGTGTTAGTTATATTTATAGAGTGACACGAGCATAAAAGAAAAAGTAGTATAAAATAATAAGTTTTCATAAGTGTTATTTTATTTATTCTTCTCAGTATTCTTGAAATAGTTCTTAATATCTTTTAATAGATAAGGTAGTGCTATTATTCGTTTATTTTTATCTAAAATAAAATAAGTAGGAGTTTCGTTAATCATATACTCTGAAACTGTTTTATTGTCAAATTTATTACCTTTTGGGTTAGTTCCTACGGCGTTATGCCAAGTGTAAATCTTATTTCTGTTCCAGTCGTTAAAGTCTAATAAATCATCTTCAATAGCGAAAGTGACTACGGATACATCTTTAAATTGTTTCATATAGTCATAAAGTTTTGGAATTTCTTTTACACAGTGTGAGCATTGTGTACTCCAAAAGATTAGTAAGTATTTTTCGCCATCATCTAATGAGGCTAAATCCATTGTTTTATTGTCTTCTTTCCACGAGAAGTTTGGGGCAATTCGCCCAATAGAAACCCTTAACGCCTCTAAACATTTACGCTTAAATTCGTTATCTATTAAATTTGCAGGAAGTTTGTCGTAATATTGTTCAATTATCCAATCTACAATTTGCGAGTTGTTCTTTGTTGTAAATGCGTCAATTATATATTCCGAAAATATCTTTTTAAGTTTATCAGATGTTGCTTTGTCCATTATTGTTTGAATAGACTTTTTATACAACTCTTGTTGTTGTTTGGTGTCTTCTGTAATATTAATGTAAAATATATATTGATATATTTTATTAATTAAAAACAATGAATTTTGCAAAGTGTCGTTATTAAAATCAATGTTTTTTAAAAAGGTATTAATAGTATGTTGATAATAGTCATCAGCAGATTCAAATGGCAATAACGGATAGTCATATTTTGATGAAGTAATAAAAGGGGATATATAATACTCCTTAGTTTTTTCTTCATAGTCCTTTTGAATAGCCTCTAAAAGAGTTACATCTTTTTTATAAAGTTCCTTTAATTCTTCGTTAGGTTGTTGGATGTATTTATATTGAATAGAATCAATTTTTTGTTGAATTACATCTTTGTCATTGATGTATTCTGTATAAATCTCGTTATTAAACGATTTTTTATACTCTATATATTCAGGTTCAAGAGGATTGATGGTCATCTCTATATCTTCATTTGAGAAGAAAAAATCAGCATAACCATCTTTACCATAGATGATACGATATGCCCCAACCTCTGTGTTTTCATCCATGTTAAATTCAAACGCTCCAATTTCTTGTTCAGTACCATTAGTTTTTTTAACTGATTTGTTTATAGGTTTATAAGTGATAAACTTAGGTTTAGCATTTTTAATTTGGTATAATGCCACCCACAAGTTATCCTGAGGAGGTATCATTTTTCCTTTAATTGTATGTTGTGCATGTAAAAATGATGTAGTTAGTATTAATAAACTCAGTAATTTCTTCATGTTTTATATGTTTTATATGTTTTATTGTTATATCTATACTCAATAAATGTACCAAAGTTGTGATTTTATATTTTAGTCAAGTAAAAAATGGTTATTAGATAAAATCTATATTCTCAAAATAGTTAATAATTGCTTTTTTGATTAGAATATTTTGCTCCCCAGGTTTTAAGCGAGGTAATTCTGTTACGATTTTATAGTGTGGCCAACCATCATCATCAAAATAGTCAAATTCATAATAACCATAAGGTTCTAATAATTTACATACAGCGATATGAATTAGATTTATTTTTTCATCTTTTTTAAAGTTTTGGTAATCTTTACCAAGTTCTTGAACGCCTATTAAATATAAGATAGCATCTAAGTCCATTTCTTCGCCTTCTGCAAATTGTTCGGATAATTGATTAACAATTTTTGTCCATTTTAATTTTTCCATAGTAATGGCAAATTTATAAAAAATAGCCTTTATTTTATTAAAAAATGATGATTTGTTTAGGTGCGTAGATTCAACAAGCAAATGCGACAGTTTTATAAAATATGTCTTTTGGACACTTAAAATTTAAGTTTTTCCTTGGTCTTCTATTAATTTTATATTG
>PDWI01010293.1_pt1 | contig 10503 bp, 10 predicted proteins | sample 1430891 | NCBI WGS metagenome assembly PDWI01 (sample SAMN01162508, study PRJNA174530) | Oral metagenome, whole genome shotgun sequencing project. | biome: Marine environment; feature: Marine mammal; material: Swab sample of the gingival sulcus; isolation source: swab sample of gingival sulcus... | reverse complement strand
AACTTCCAACTCCTAACTTCCAACTCCTAACTAAAACCTAAACATTAAATCTTATATTTAAAATGTCTCCGTCTTCAACTACATATTTTTTGCCTTCTACATGAAGTTTGCCCGCACTTTTACAGGCATTTTCAGAACCAAGTTCTATAAAATCATTGTATTTTATCACCTCTGCTCGTATGAAACCTCTTTGTAAATCGCTGTGAATAACACCCGCCGCTTCGGGTGCGGTTGCACCTTGCTTTATTGTCCATGCTCTTATTTCTTTTGGTCCAACCGTAAAAAAAGTTTCTAATTTCAACATCTTATATGCAGCTCTAATCAACTTATTTACACCGGGTTCGCTTAACCCTGCATCTTCCAGAAATTCTTGTTTATCCTCATCGCTTTCCAATTCGGCAATTTCCGATTCTATTTGTGCTGCTATTATCAATATCTCGGCATCCATATCTTTAAAATGCTCTTTTACTTGCTCAACGTATTTGTTGCCCGTTGCTGCCGACGCATCATCAACATTGCATACATACAAAACAGGTTTGCTCGTTAGCGTAAATAAATCGCCTACAAGCTCTCGCTCTTCTTCACTTATTTCTAATGTACGTAAATTTTCAAAGTTTTCTAAATGTTCCTTTAATTTAGCCAATACTTCTAATGATTTTTTAGCTGCCTTATCTCCCGTTTTTACTAATTTGGTCTGACGCGCTATTTTCTTATCAACGGATTCTAAATCTTTAACCTGTAATTCTAAATCAAGAACTTCTATATCTCTCACGGGATTTATTGAACCCTCAACATGAGGTAAGTTTTCATCGTCAAAACATCTTAGAACATGTATTATTGCATCAGTGTTTCTTAACTCGCCAAGAAACTGATTACCAACTCCTTCGCCCTGATTAGAACCTTTTGCCAAGCCGGGCAAATCCACAATATCGACCACAACTTGCACTAATTTGTCGGTAGGTTGCAACTTTTCCAACTCATACAAACGAGGGTCGGGTACTTTTACCATGCCCATATTCGACTTTGATGTACTAAAACTATAACTTGTTATTTCTGCTTTTGTATTTGAAAAGCAATTAAAAATAGTAGATTTCCCTATATTGGTTAAACCGATAATTCCACAACTTAATCCCATTTATTATATTGTATTTTATGTTTGAGACCACAAATGTATATAGTTATTTCTTATCTTGTAAAGAATTTTTTGCAAAATAATTACAAAAATTATATTTTTAGATGTTCGTTTATTGGAAGTGTTTTGTTTACCTAAAATAAAATAATTTTAAGTTCCTGATTATTAGTATTTTAAAACAACAGATATGGAAAAAAATTTAACAAACAGAAGTATTTAGATTTATTATAAATTAAATTTTTCGGTTATTTTTTCCGTAAATCATGTTTTTAAAAGGGCATAATATCAAAAATTGCTGTTAATTTGCAGTTTTGTAGGCTCTGCCAATCGGACACTTTTACTAAGCAAAGACCTGTGTAAGCTTATGAATGACCAACAAAATAATGATTGAAATAATACGTTGTCTTTATAATAGTCTTTGCAGTAAATTTGAAAATCTAACAACGTTTTGATGATTGTAAATGAAATATATCGTATAAAAAAATCAATCAGAAATGTAAAACCTCCTTGTATGTGGCAATATTTTAATAATAAAATCACGAATAGATTTGCAGGAATTAAAAAGTTAAGTGGTTTATCGGGCACATTTACAGTAATTTTGTTAATATTGTCGTTAAATTCGTCATTTTCGCAGGAAATTACTGATAATTACAACAGATATGAGATTAATATTTCGCCGCGAATAACAATAGGATATACCTTTGGCGGAGGTGTTAATTGCGGTTTCGACATAAGTTCCAGCGTGTATAAATACAACGACATCATGTTGGGCGTGCACATAAGTTATTACTTGGTATTCGTAAAAAAGGGAGGCATACATAGAATAAGAGGTTTACTGTTATCAGCTGAAACACAATATCTTAGTGGCAGAATTGGTTTTGGTGGAGTTCGCAGGTCTTGGGGACTTAGAAATGTAAACCGAGCGGGTGCAAAGGGTTTAATGGTAGATATTGCAGCGGGTGTTGATGAATATAAAGCACCTTGGCTTGGTCTGAAAAGTTTCATTTTCAACAGATCTAAATGGAAATACTATAAGTTGCCTGCCTATACTTCAACTTACATTTATTTTAAGTCGGAAAACATCGACGTTTACAAGCAACCGCCTCCTCCCGTAATTGAAGAAGATGATGAGGAATAAGTTTTTAAGAAAAGTAAAAGTTTAAATCACTTCAAAAAATACAAATGAAAATGAAAAAAAATACACTCGTTTTTCTGATACTTGTTTTTTTACCTTTAAATATTGTTGCCCAAGAATATAAAATATCCTTACAGGTTAAAAATCTGAAAGATACCATGATGTATTTGGGTAGTCATTACGGCAGCGGAACTATTTTGCAAGACAGTGCAAAACTCGACAGCAACGGTAAATTAGTTTTTCAAGGCAACAAAAAATTAGACGGAGGTTTGTATTTCATTTTGTTTCCCAACGGCAAGTTTTTCGACCTCATTATTGATACAGACCAAAATTTCGATATAAGTTGCGACACAAGTAACTTCATCATGACGGTAAAGTTTGAAGGTTCTGTGCAAAACAAAATGTTCTATACATATCAGCAGTTTCTTGCGCAAGAATATAGAGTTATAGCCATGTTTAAGGAAAAACAAAAAAGCTATCTTGCCAATTTGGATTCTCTAATGATTATGGAGGATAAAATTCAGCAACGACAAAACAGAATGTATCTGGTTAAGGAAGATTTAATTGCAAAACACCCGGATTCTTTGCTTTCGGCATTAATAAAAGCGGGTTTGCCCATTGTTCCGCCACCGCCGCCGAGAGATGAAAAGGGTAATTTACTTGATTCTGCTTTTACATACAGATACATAAAAAATCATTATTTCGATAATATTGATTTTTCGGATAATCGATTGATAAGAACTTACAGCTTGGAAAATAAGATAAATACTTATCTTGGCAGTATGGTGGTTTACACCGAAGACAGCATTAAAAAAGAGGTTGATATGATTATGAATAAAGCAAGTGCAAATAAAGATGTATATAAATTTGTACTTGGTAATTTGTTTAGGTTTTATAATCAAAGTCAAGTAATAAGCGATGAGAATATATTTGTATATATTGCCGAAAAGTATTATCTCAACGGAAAGGCGGATTGGGTTAGCAAGGAAAATTTGGCAAAACTTAAAAGGAACATCGACAATCGAAAACTGTCTTTGATAGGAAACATTGCTCCTGATTTCAGCATGAAAAACAGAAAAGGTAAACTTATAAATCTTCGCAATATAAAAAGCAAGCACACAATACTGTATTTCTACGATATTAATTGTGAGGTATGCACGGAGCTTACTCCCAAATTAGTAAATTTTTACAGAATTATAAGGGATAGAGATGTTAAAGTTGTCGCAATATATGTGGGGACTGATAAACGAAAGTGGCATAAATACATTGAAAACAACAACATGCAATTTCTAAATTTGTGGGACGCAAAAAACAATTCCAAATTTAGGAAAAAGTACCGACTAATGAACCGTGTGCCGCAGTTTTTCCTTTTGGATAAAGAGCAAAAAATTGTGCTTAAACGCATAAATATTAATCAGCTTATGCAATATTTTAATGTTGTTAAGGATTAGAAAACCGTAAATAGACACGGAAATCAAAAGCCAAAGATGTTTGTCTCAACTTCCGACTTTGGTCGTCCGCCTTGTTTTTCATCTGAAAACCCAAATTACTACATTATAAAGTAATGGCAAAAATTAAAACAAAAAATAGAAAAACATCTGCTCCAATTAAAAAAATTAATGGCAAGAAATTAATTGCTTTTGGTTGGTATGGCGGCAAATTTTCTCATTTGGATTGGCTTTTGCCGCTTCTGCCCGACACAAATCATTATTGTGAACCATTTGCAGGTTCCGGTGCAGTTTTGTTTAACAAAAAAACATCTCCTGTTGAAACCTACAATGATTTAGACGGTGAAGTAGTAAACTTTTTCAGAGTTTTACGACAAAACAAAGCCGAATTATTAGAATTAATTGCACTTACACCCTTTTCAAGGGAAGAATTTGCACTTGCGTGTGAAATAAATAGTGAATTATCGAATATTGAAAGAGCCAGAAGATTTTATGTCAGGGCAAGACAAGTCAGAACGGGTTTGGCTCAAACGGCTTCCGTCGGACGGTGGGCTAATTGCAAAAATACAAGCAGATCGGGAATGAGTGGCGTAATAAGCAGGTATATCGGCGGTATTGAAAAATTAGAATTTATTGCAGACAGATTATTGCGTGTTCAAATAGAAAACAGACCTGCAATCGATGTTATAAAACTATATGACAGTGCAACAACATTGTTCTATTGCGACCCGCCTTATGTTCACTCTACGCGCGGCGACAGTAAAGCATATAGATATGAAATGACAAATGAACAACATAGGGAGCTTGCAAATGTTTTAAACAAAGCAGAAGGAAAAGTTGCAATTTCAAATTATGAATGTGATTTGATGGAAGAACTTTATCCGTCGCCAAAATGGATAAAACATTTAGGACCCAATAAAACAACTCATACTACAAAGACTAAACGTCAAGAAGTTTTATGGACAAATTATAAACTTACTGCCAACGGAACAAATAAAACATTGTTTTGAATGAAAAATTTATTGGAAATTTTAATAGCACATACAATTGAAGCTGAAAAAAACGAAAATGAGTTTATTAAGGACAAGGAAATAGTTAAAAAAATTGAAACTGTATGCAGTAACATAAGGATAAAAGCACCAATACGTTTTTTACTGTCTTGTTGCATTGCAAAAATGGACAATCCCGAAGTTGATATAAGAAAACCTTACACTGAAATAAAGGGAAATGATACTTTTTCGGGCAGAAGTTATGATGAAAAATATGTTCAGCATATCATAGAAGAATACAATTTACCTTGCAATTCAACAACTGCATTTTTAACACCTGCATTCAGAAACAGAAATTCAATAATGTTATCGAATACAGAATTGGTCGGGCGCAATCCCGCCTTATATAAAACTGCTCTTGAATTATTAGAACTAACTCATAATGAAACCATTAGTCCGGAACAATTATTTAAAGAAATTATAAAACAGTTATTTTTAATAAGAAATCAAAATGCTGATAGAATAAAACAACTTATCAAAAGTTTGCAAGGCGATAATTCTGACAATTTTTTGTCATCGGAGCAAATAATTACACTTTTAAAACAACATTTAGCTTCTAAAAATTCAAGCCGTTTACCGGTGTTAATTGTTGCAGCTGCATATAAAACAGTGTCAGATTTAATAGATGAAGATATAAAACCATTGCAGTCTCATAATGCGGCAGACAAACAAACAGGTTCTTTTGGTGATATTGAAGTAACTTTATCGACCGAAAAAAATATTGTAACAAGTTATGAGATGAAAAACAAAAAAATTACAAAGTCGGATATTGAAACAGCCTTAAAAAAAATTGCAAAATCAAAGACTAAAATCAGTAACTATATCTTCATTACAACTGATATTATTGAAAAAGAAGTAAGCGATTATGCAAAAACGATTTACGACATTGCAGGAATCGAAATTGCAATATTGGATTGTATTGGATTTATACGGCATTTTTTGCATTTTTTTCACAGACACAGGACAGAGTTTTTAGAAAAATATCAGGAACTCGTATTGGCAGAACCTAATTCTTCGGTTAATCAGCCCTTGAAAGAGGTATTTTTAACGTTGAGACAAGCAGCAGAAACGGATAGATAAAATGCACGTAACAGTTAAATAAACATGAAATCATGAAATTATTTTACAGAAAATTCGGCAGCGGAGCCCCACTAATCATCTTGCACGGACTTTATGGTTCGTCCGACAACTGGGTAACGATAGGTCGTCGATTGGCGGAAAATTACGAGGTTTGGTTATTAGACCAACGCAATCACGGCAATTCGCCTCACAGTGAGGAACATAACTATCAGCTTATGAAAGATGATTTGTTGGAATTTATGAATGATAATGATATTGAACAAGCAATTTTAACAGGTCATTCGATGGGCGGAAAAACCGCAATGAGGTTTGCAATGGAACAACCCGCACGACTGAGCAGCCTAATCGTGATAGATATTGCTCCTAAGTCTTACGTATTTGCCAATAACCATCCTTCAAACACTTTAAACCATAAGACTATTATGGAAAGTATGATGAAATTGGATTTTAGTAATATTAAAGACAGAAATGAACTTGAAATTTTGATGTCGGAAAAAATAAAAAATAAGAAAATTCGACAGTTTATTTTAAAAAACGTTAAACGTAACAACGAAAATTCGTTTTCTTGGAAAATAAATATTCAGGCTTTATATAACAATTTGGAACATATTTTGAACGGATTTTCAAGTGATGCCAATATTGGTTACGAAATAACGGGTTTTCCGGTATTGTTCGTAAAAGGCGAGCAGTCAAACTACATAACACAAGACGACAAAGATAAAATACAGTCAGTTTTTCCTTATGCTGAAATTGAAACCATAAACAATGCGGGTCATTGGCTTCACGCCGAACAGCCTGACGAACTTATTAGAATAATTAACGAATTTATATAATAATAACCCAAAACATGAAACACATATTTATTGCTATTGTAACCATTTTACTAATTTCCAATCAAACAGTTTTTGCTCAAATACATGATATAAAGAAAAAATCGGATAATAACAGTAATTCTTCCGACGGTTCGCTTTTTGACGGAGAAGAGCTTGCGGAAGAAGCTCTTGCTTGTTGTGTCTCAAATTTGGTTTATATGCTTGTAGATGGTTGTTTGACAAATATAATTTCAGGCAATAATAAATCGAAAGTTCAAGAAAACGATATGCCTTTGGAAGAAAATGAATATGCAGATTTACAATTGAACAAAAGGTCAGATAATGATTATGTTTACAATGATAATTATAATGATAACAATGATTATAAAAGTGATTTTTATACCGACGTAAACGCCTTATTGGATATTAGTGGACATAAGGGTTTGGATAAGAATTATTTACACATTAATTATTTGCCCGGATTAAGAGTAAGTTGGCTTTATCTTATGGCTGATTTCAGATACAACATTTTAACTCAAATCGAGAACTTAGATGCGTTTAAATCGTGGGAGTTATTGTTTATGTTAAATCTAACCAATGAAAAAGAGTATAGTGTAATATTGGGCACAGGCATGCAGAAAGAGCAATTTCAAGACGATAATGTTTTTAACGAGTTTACGGTATCAACGATTTTCCCTATTAATAAAACAAACAAAATAGACATAAGCAGCAGATTTTCAGTGGATTTTGATAGTGAAGCGTTTCCTTTTTTTGAATTTAACACTACTTACAAACAGCGTTTATTTTACTTCAAAAATCTTGATACTTACCTTGCAATTGGTGCTACATATCAAAATTATTATGAGTCTTACGATATTTTAGGTTTTAGAACAGGTATTGTTATGACAATACATGATTAAGCAAACACACTAAAACGGCATCAAATACAATAGAATTATCCAATAACTGAAAGGGACTACAAGTATATGATTATTCATTATATACAAAAACAAAAAAGAACAGATAGAGAGGGAATAAATGAAATAATGTATAATGTTTTTGATAAATCATTGACGGAAAAGCAAAAACAGGATAAGGTTAAAAATTTACTTTACAAACTATCAAAAGACGGATTAATAAAAAATATTTCGGGCTCACGAAGAAAGTCTATTTGGATACTTACAAATTAGCTTCAAAGAAATAAAAGAAATAAAACACAAATCAATAAAAAGTATAACTACCTGAATAGTAACACTATCGCAAATATAAAAATATAATAAGATAAAGGATTTAAGAAATAAAACCGCTAACACTGTCCTCAATGCAATTTGCTGTGCGTGTGATAATTTGCTTCAATGGTTGTTCATCAAGTCTCTTAGTCTTATTTTTGCAAGATGTTATACTCAAAAAAAGCAAAGCTATAATTGTGTACAAAAAAATTGTTTCATTTATATTTGTTTAACTTATGTTTTTTTATTCTTTGCTTATATGGATTAAAACTATGTATATGTATTATAAATAACATTCTTGACAATGTGAAAATAAACAACTTAGAAAATAATCTAACGATAATTAAAAAACACAATGTACTTATTATTTTGTAACAATATAAAGCAATTCAGTTTTATCAAGTCGATAACGCTCCGCCAAATACGCATCTATTTCATTAACAAAGTTGTTGGCATCTACATTTAAACCCGATTGCGCAAGTCTTTTTCCGTAATCCTTACCGTATAACCTAACGTGGTCGTATTGACCAAAATGTTTTTCACGTTGTTTAGGGTCTGTAATGCTCGGATTTTCATAAGTAGTATTCAAAGAAGTATCCAAAGGTACTTGCAAAATAGCCCAAGCTCCTTTTTTCAACACTCGGCGAATTTCCGATACGGCTTTTTGCTCATCGTCTATATGTTCCAACACATGATTGCAAAGCAATACATCAAAGCTGTTATCATCAAAAGGCATATTTCTTATGTCCATTTTCACATCGGCAATAGGCGATTCCAAATCAGCAGTTACATAATCTAAATTTTGCATTTTTTTAAACTTGCCGAGAAATGTCTGCTCAGGAGCTATGTGTAATAATTTTAAGTTATCTTGAAAAAAATTAGTTTTTTGTTTCAAGTAAAGCCAAATAAGTCTGTGTCGTTCAAGCGATAAACATTTGGGACACAAACGATTATTCATACCTTTCGGTCCATAAGGCAAAAACTTGCTGAAATGATGCTCACATATCGGGCATTCTACATTATTGCCTCTGTAAAATAAACGAATTATCCAGCTAAACATATAACTGAATTTTATTAGTATGGGACGCGGAATTTTACGCACTAAAAATTTTATTATTGTTCTCATATTTTGATTTTTGTTAATTGGTTTCAAGTATTAGTATCATCTAAATAAACTATTCATAATGCCTAATTCGTAATTAGAACTTTTTTTGAACCGCAAAGTGCGCAAAGAAAGTTCCGCAAAGGTCGCAAAAAAGACTGAAACTTAGCGTTCTTTGCGAAAAACTTAGCGTTCTTTGCGGTTAAATTAAGTCTAAATAAATTACTCTGAACACTCCTAATTCGTAATTTTAAATTCGTAATTCTCAGTTCTTAAACGGGTGCAAATTTATAAAATTTGTCTTAGAAATTTACAATAAGATTATCAAGTCAATAATTATTTTGAAGAATAATAAACTTTACCTTAAATGAAAATGTAAAAATTCCACAATAAAATCACTCAAATTGCTAATTGCCAAAGGAATATTCCAAGTTTCTCTATTATTTTCTTCCATATAGTTTGAAATTGAACGAATTTGCAAAAATTTAAGCCTTTCATTTAAACAAACATAAAAAAAAGCAGCTCCTTCCATAGTTTCAATATCGGCATTGTATTTATTTTCCATATTTTTAATAGAACTTTTAATTGCGTGAGCCGTATTTGATGATATTGCACTCGCATTTTGTAAACTATCCAAATACTTATGATTGAATGAGTTATTTATTAATTTGCCCGATTTAAAAGGAAAGTCATCTTTTTGAGCAAACCCCAAATCAAATATTGTTTTAAAACCATCTAAACGCTCTGCACCAATATCGGCAAACTCATCTTGACTGACATTTACAACTTGACCAATTTTTAAACCTCTGTTAAAACTGCCCGCAATACCTATATTAATACACAAATCATAGTGTTTTTGGCTCAATGCTTTGCTAAGATTGTAGCTTGTAAAAACCAAACCCACTCCACTGATTAATATGTCAATATTATGATTTCCAATACTAATGTTGTTTAGCCTGTTGTAATTTATTTTTGATAATAAATTATTTATTTCCAATTTAGTAGCCGCAATTATTAATATATTCATATTATTTTTGTTTTTGTTTTTAACAACTCAATACAAGATAATACATTAATTTTCAAATATTTAAAACAAAAAAACACAATATTTTTCAAACAAAGTTTTGATTTGTTGTTTACAAAATTATTCAAATTAAGTTAAATTAAAAAAAATAAAATGGCAAAGACAATGATACACAAACAACCTGTTGCCGATAATTCGCAATATGAAAAATTAGAAGTATTCGATGATTATTCAACCAAAGAATTAGCAAAACGATACAAAGAAACATTAGATTTATTAGGCGAAAACTCAGAGCGAGAAGGCTTGCTGAAAACTCCCATGCGAGTAGCTAAATCAATGCAGTTTTTAACGCAAGGATACAGTGTCAATCCCGTTGAAATACTAAAAAGCGCAATGTTTAAGGAAGAATATCGACAAATGGTTTTGGTTAAAGATATTGAGATGTATTCCTTATGCGAACATCATTTATTGCCGTTTTTCGGTAAAGCTCAT
>PDWI01010292.1_pt1 | contig 10505 bp, 10 predicted proteins | sample 1430891 | NCBI WGS metagenome assembly PDWI01 (sample SAMN01162508, study PRJNA174530) | Oral metagenome, whole genome shotgun sequencing project. | biome: Marine environment; feature: Marine mammal; material: Swab sample of the gingival sulcus; isolation source: swab sample of gingival sulcus... | reverse complement strand
GGGCGGGCTTGAAAACCTGCCCGCCGAGACCATCGCCTTTTCGGAAGCGGTGGAGACGGTGCTGGCCTGGGGCGAGGCGGCCTTTGCCGAAAGCGCGCCCGTGGCGCGGCATCCGCAGACCGGGGCGACGGTGGTGAAACCTGAGATCGCCGCGGTGATCCGCGCGGCCTATGACCCTGTGCTGCCCGACCGGGCGGAGGATCCGAGCCATGCCTTGCGGCTGTTTGCGCGGATCGGGCGGGGATGATGCGGGTCTTCGTGGCGCTCGATCTGCCCGGGACCATGCCGGGGGCTCTGGCCCGGTTGCAGGCCGGTCTGCCGGTGGGGCGTGCGGTGCCCGAGGAGAACCTCCACCTGACGCTCGCCTTTCTGGGCGAGGTGGCGGAGGGCAGGGCGGAGGCCGTGGCCGAGGGGCTGGAGGCTGTCCGGCTGCCGGCGGTGGCGCTTGCGCTCACGGGGCTTGAGCTTTTCGGTGGGCGCGGGTCGAGTGGGCATGGGCCGAACCTGCTCGCGGTCGGGGCCGGGGGTGCGGGGCTTGAGGCGCTCCACGGCAAGGTGATGCGCGCCGCGCGCGAGGCCGGGGCCGTGCTGCCCCGCCGCCGCTTCCGGCCGCATGTGACCATCGCGCGTCTGCCGCGCGTGCTGGGGCCGAAGGAGGAGCGGCGGCTGCGCGATTTCGTGGCCCTCAACGGCCGTTTCGCCCTGCCGCCGGAGCCGGCCGGCAGCGTCAGCCTCTACCGTTCCCATCTCAGCCACGAGGGCGCGCAATATGAGGCTCTGGCGTCTTTCGCGCTGAGGGTCTAGGGGAGCGCCATGACCGACACTCTCTCCTTGCGCATCTATTACGAAGACACCGACCTTGCGGGGATCGTCTATTATGCCAACTACCTGAAATTCATCGAGCGCGGGCGGACGGAATATGTCCGCGCGCGGGGGATCGATCAGGCGGCGCTGATGCGCGAGGGGGGGATCGTATTCGCGGTGCGGCGGGTGGAGGCGGATTATCTGGCGCCCGCGCGCTTCGGCGACGATCTCGAGGTCGAAACCGAGGTCGAGGCGGTGAAGGGCGCGAGTCTGGTGATGCTTCAGCGGGTCTGCCGCGCGGGCGAGGTGCTGTTTTCCGCCCGGGTGGTGCTGGTGGCGATCGACAGCGCGGGCCGGGCGGCGCGGCTTCCGGCGGATATCCGCCGTTTGCTCGGCTGAACCCGTCGCCGGATCGCGGCCAATGCCGGTTTCATTGGAAAATGGTTGCGTGATCGGCTAGGCTCTTGAGAAATGGCCCTCCGGCAAACGAGGGGGTTCGAAACCCGGCAGTACCGGGGCGTTATCGGGCAATATCGGGCACAGGCATATGGAAACCGAAACACTTGCAGCCGCCCAAGCGATCGACTTTTCGATCTGGGCGCTTTTCTTCCGCGCGACGCTGGTCGTCAAGCTTGTCATTCTGCTGCTTCTGGCGGCCTCGTTCTATTCCTGGGCGATCATCGTCACCAAGTTCATCCAGTATCGCCGGGCGCGCGCCGAGGCGGCGGTGTTCGACCGCGCCTTCTGGTCGGGCAACCCGCTCGACGAGCTGTTCGACGAGGTCGGGGCAGCGCCGGCGGGGTCTTCGGAGAAGGTCTTTGCCGCCGGGATGCTGGAATGGCGCCGCTCGCACCGGCCCGACGGCGGGCTGATCGCCGGGGCGCAGGCGCGGATCGACCGCTCGATGGATGTGGCCATCGCCAAGGAGGCGGAGACCCTGAACCGCGGCCTGCCGTTCCTCGCCATCGTGGCCTCTTCGGCGCCCTTCGTCGGGCTGTTCGGCACCGTCTGGGGCATCATGCACAGCTTCATCGAGATCGCCCAGCATGAGAACACCAATCTCGCGGTGGTGGCGCCGGGCATTGCCGAGGCGCTGTTTGCCACCGGGCTCGGGCTGCTGGCGGCGATCCCGGCGGTGATCTTCTACAACAAGCTCACCGCCGATTCGGACGGCATTGCGGCCGGCTGGGAAGCCTTTGCCGACGAGTTTGCCACCATCCTCAGCCGCCAGCTGGACAGCTGACATGGGCGCGAGTGTCACCCCGCAGACGCGCCGCGCCCGCCGTGGCCGCCGCCGCGGCAAGCACCGCGCGATGATGGCCGAGATCAACATCACGCCGATGGTGGACGTGATGCTGGTGTTGCTGATCATCTTCATGGTGGCGGCGCCGCTGATGACCGTCGGCGTGCCGGTGGAATTGCCCAAGACCGCCGCCACCCCGTTGCCGGCGGTGGAGGAGGAGCCGCTGAGCATCACCATCGCCGCGGATGGCGCGATTTCGCTGATGGAAACGCCGATCGCGCGCGACGATTTGATCGGCAAGCTGCGCGCCATCGCCGCCGAACGCAATGACGACAAGGTGTTTCTGCGCGCCGACGGGCAGGTGCCCTACGAGGCGGTGGCGCAGGTGATGGGGGCGCTGAACGCCGGCGGGTTTTCGAATATCGGCCTGGTGACCGACACCGGCGGGCCGGCGATGGACGGGCGATAGGGCTTGCCTGCGCAAAGGTGGATACCGGTTTTGTGCATTTCGACATGCGAAAACAGACGATAGAGCGGGTGGCGTGAATGCGGATGAACGCGACATGCTCAAGCCTCCGGGGGTCGATGCGCACGGGCTACATGATCTCAGGGATCGGGCACGGGCTGCTCCTCCTGTGGCTGCTCGTCGGCGGGCTGTTTGCCTGGCGGAGCGACGAGCCGATGCTGCGGGTGGCGGAGGTGTCGCTGGTCTCGGGCGCGGAGTTTGCGGCGATGACGCAGGCGGCCGACAGCGCCGATGCGCCGGCGCCGCCCATGAGGCCGGCGCCGCGTCCGTCCCGGCCTGAACCTGCGCCTGAACCGGAGCCGGAACCCGCGCCCGCACCGGAGCCGGAACCCGCGCCTGAGCCGGCGCCCGAGCCCGAACCGGAACCGGCGCCCGAGCCAGAGCCCGCAACCCCGCCTCAGGCCGACCGGATCACCGACAAGGTGGTCGAAGCGCCCGAACAGCCCGCGCCGCCGGGGCCGGCGCTTGTCGAACCCGCCGATCCCGAGCCCGTGCCCGGCGCCGAGCCCCCTCCGCCACGGCCCGAACGTGCTCCCGAAGCCTCGACCACCGAGATCGTCACCGAGGCCGAGACCCCGGACCTCGCCCCCGTCACCAGTCCGCGTCCGAAACGCAGGCCCGCCCGGCCCGCGCCAACACCCGCGCCCGAACCTGAGCCCGAACCTGAGCCCGAGCCCGCCCCGCAGGACCGCGACCTCGCGATCGAAGACGCGCTGACCCAAGCGCTGGACGAGGCCGCCGGTGCCGCGACGGGCACTGCCACGGGTGCCACGGGCGCCGCGTCCGGCCCGCCGCTCACCCGCGGCGAACGCGACGGGCTGCGCATCGCCGTGCAGCAATGCTGGAACGTCGGCTCGCTCTCGACCGATGCGCTCTCGACCACGGTGGTGCTGCTGGTGCGCATGGCCCGCGACGGCAAGCCCGAAAGCGTCGAGATGGTGTCGTCCGACGGCGCCACCCCGGCGGCCACCCGTGGCGCCTACGAGGCCGCACGGCGCGCCGTGATACGCTGCGGTGCCGCGGGCTTTGCCCTGCCGGCGGAGAAATACGACCAGTGGCGCGAGATCGAAATGACCTTCGACCCCTCCAACATGAGGGTCCGGTGATGTGGGGGGCGGCCCGTGTATCAGGGGAAAGGGCTTCGGGGAAAGGGCTCTGCGGGTTCCCCTGTTTCCCGTGCCCGCCGTGCCTCAGTATCGGGAAACCCCGGAAAACCGCAGAAAAACCCCGAAAAACCCAAGAAAACCCGGGCAATCCCCGGCAAATCCCCGCCGCCTGCCGCTTCTGCGGTGGAATCCGCACCGAAACCCGACTAGGCCTGAGCCCAGACCCCGTGAGGACCAGATGACCCCATTTCGTTTCTTGACCCTGACGCTTGCCCTTCTCGGGCTTGTCCAGCTCACCGCCCCGGCCCGCGCCGAGCCCCTGCGGATCGTGATCGATCAAGGCGTGATCGAACCCTTGCCCTTCGCGATCCCGGCCTTCACCAGCGACGGCGCGGCCCGGCAATATGCGACCGAGATCACCCGGGTGATCGCCGCCGACCTCGCCGGCACCGGGCTGTTCCGCGAGATCCCGGCGGCGGCCCATATCACCGCCGCGCCGCGTTTCGACGCCCCCGTGGCCTATGCCGACTGGAAGGCGATCAACGCGCAGGCGCTGGTGACCGGCGCGGTGCTGGTGCAGGGCAGCCAGCTCACGGTGAAATTCCGGCTGTTCGACGTGTTCTCCGACACCGCCCTCGGCGACGGGTTGCAATTCACCGGCACCACCGCCGGCTGGCGGCGGATGGCGCACAAGGTCGCCGATGTGATCTATTCCCGGATCACGGGCGAAGGCGGCTATTTCGACAGCCGGGTGGTGTTCGTCAACGAACAGGGCCCGAAGGACGCCCGGGTCAAGCGGCTGGCGATCATGGATTACGACGGCGCCAATGCGCAGAACCTCACCGACGGGGCGGCGCTGGTGCTGAAACCCCGGTTTTCGCCCACCGGTGACCGGGTGCTCTACACCTCCTACGAGACCGGCGCGCCGCAGGTCTTCCTGCTGGAGCTTGCCAGCATGCGCAAGGTGCCGCTCGGGGGGCTGGGTGGCAACATGACGAGCTTCGCCGCGCGCTTCGCGCCCGATGGCCAGTCGGTGGTGTTTTCGCTCGAACAGGGGGGCAACACCGACATCTACGCCATGGCGCTCCCCGGCGGCACGCTCCGGCGTCTGACCGACGCGCCCTCGATCGAGACCACACCTTCCTTCAGCCCCGACGGCCGTCAGATCGTGTTTGAAAGCGACCGCTCCGGCAGCCCGCAGATCTATGTGATGCCGGCCGGGGGCGGCGAGGCGCAGCGGATCAGCTTCGGCGAAGGCCGCTACGGCACCCCGGTCTGGAGCCCGCGCGGCGACTATATCGCCTTCACCAAGCAGAACGCCGGCCGGTTCCACATCGGGGTGATGCGCACCGACGGCTCCGAGGAACGGCTGCTCACCGCCTCCTTCCTCGACGAAGGCCCGAGCTGGTCGCCCAACGGCCGGGTGATCATGTTCACCCGCGAAACCCAGGGGGCCAGCGGCGCGTCGTCATTGTTCTCGGTCGATATTTCGGGGCGCAACCTCACCCGGGTGGGCACCCCGGGCGCGGCCTCGGATCCGGCCTGGGGACCGCTTCTCAACTGACGGTGAGGCGGATTCCCAAGCCCGCGCGGCTCTGGTAGACTGGTGCTCAGGATAACGACCCGAGCAGAAACAAAGGCACAGGATGGCCATGATGAAACATCTCGCAACCGCCACGCTCCTGATCGGAGCGCTTGCGCTGACCGCATGTGACAAGAACAACCGTTTCGGCGATGACCCGGCCGGGGGCGCCGGGCTGAACGGCGCGCTGGGGTCGGTCTCGGACCCGACCAGCCCGGCCTATTTCAACCAGGTCGTGGGCGACCGGGTGCTGTTCGAGGTCGACCAGTCCACCCTCACCGCCGAGGCCCAGGGCGTGCTGACCCAGCAGGCCCAATGGTTCGGCCAGAACCCGGAATACACCGCGATCATCGAAGGCCATGCCGACGAGCAGGGCACCCGCGAATACAACCTCGCCCTGTCGGCCCGCCGCGCCTCCGCGGTGCAGGCGTTCCTGATCGACCGCGGCGTGGCGCCGTCGCGGCTGAAGACCATTCCCTATGGCAAGGAACGGCCGCTGCAACTGTGCTCGGATGAAAGCTGCTACAGCCAGAACCGGCGCGCGGTGACCGTGCTGAGCGTCGGCGGGATCAGATAACCAGACCGGGGGCGGTGACATGAGGCTGAAAACACTTGCCTTTTCGGTGGTGCTGGCGGCGTTGCCGGTGGCGGGCTACACCCAGGGTGGGGCGCAGGATCGGGCACAGACGCTGGCTGACATCCGCCAGGAACTCACCGTCCTCTATGTCGAGCTGCAACGGCTCGGCACCGAGCTCAACACCACCGGGGCGGCGCGGGTGCCGGCCGGTGGGGGCACCACGCTCGACCGGGTGAACGCGCTGCAAGCCGAGATCGGACGCCTCACCGGCCAGATCGAGCAGATCGAACACCGGGTCTCGGCGCTGGTGCGCGACGGCACCAACCGGGTGGGCGATCTCGAATTCCGGCTCTGCGAGCTTGAGGCGGAGTGCGATGTGTCGAGCCTTGGCGAAACCCCGGTGCTCGGCGGCGGCACCCTGCCGCAGGTGGCGGCGCCCTTGCCCTCGGCCATGCCGACCGACCCGGGTGCGGCGAGCATCGGCGGCGGTGAGCTGGCGGTGGCCGAACAGGCGGATTTCGACCGCGCCAAGGAGGCGTTCGACGGGGGCGACATGGTGGCCGCGGCGGAGGGTTTCCTGCGGTTTGCCGAGACCTATCCGGGCGGGCCGCTGAGTGCGGATGCCAGTTTTTTCGCCGGCGAAGCGCTGACGCAGCAAGGCCGTATCGCCGAAGCCGCGCGGGCCTATCTCGCGGCCTACAGCGCGGTGCCGCCGGGGCAACACACCACGCAGGCGCTGCTGAAACTCGGCGCGGCGCTGGGGGAGCTTGGCCATGTCACCGAGGCCTGTGTGATGTTCGACGAACTCATCACCGCGTACCCCGGCTCGGCGGAGGTGAGCGCCGCAGAGGCGGCGCGGATGGCCCTGTCCTGTCCGTGAACGCGCTCCGCGCCGGGATCCGCGCGGCGCTGGCCGGGAGCCATGTGACACGGCTCGGTGTTGCGGTCTCGGGGGGTGGCGATTCGGTGGCGCTGTTGCATCTGCTTGCGGATTGCGCAGGCGATCTCGGCGTGACGCTTGAGGCGGCGACGGTGGATCATGGCCTTCGCGTGGGGTCCGAGGGCGAGGCTGTTTACGTGAAGAGCGCCTGCGAAGCCCTTGATTGCCATCATGAATCCTTGCAATGGGAAGGTTGGGACAAGAGCGGAAATCTGCAAGCCGCGGCGCGGCGCGCGCGCTACCGGTTGCTTGGCGACTGGGCCCGGCGCCGCGGCCTCGAGCGGGTGGCGCTTGGCCATACGCTGGACGATCAGGCCGAGACCGTGCTGATGCGGCTGGCGCGTGCGGCCGGGGTCGACGGGCTGTCGGCGATGGCGGATCTGGTGACGCGCGACGGCGCGCTGTTCTGGCGGCCGCTGCTCGGGGTGGCCCGGGAGGCGCTGCGGGCCGACCTCATCGCGCGCGGTGTGGTCTGGTGCGAAGACCCGAGCAATGACGACGCGCGGTTCGACCGGGTGAAGGCGCGCAAGGCCCTCGCCGCGCTCGCGCCGCTTGGCATCGGCCCGGCGCAGCTGGCACAGGTCGCCGCCAATCTCGCCTCGGCGCGGGCGGCGCTGGAGCGCTATGCCCGCGAGACCGCGGAGCAGATCGCGCGGGAGGATAGGGGCGACATCGTTTTCGACCTGCCCCGGCTGCGGGCCGCGCCCGGGGAGGTGCAGCGCCGGCTTGTGGGGGCGGCGCTGTCATGGGTGTCGGGGGCGGAATACAAGCCGCGCCGCGCCGCGTTGGAGGCGGTCCATGCGCAAGGCGGTCAGCGCAGCCTGCACGGCTGTCTCGTGTCTTGTGACACAAAAATCCTGCGCATTGTTCGCGAATACAACGGAGTGAAACAGATCCGCGCGCCTCTGGACGCGCTGTGGGACGGGCGCTGGCGGGTGACGGATGCGCGTCCGGCCGGCACCGCTCCCCACCCGCCCGGCGCGGAAATCCGTGCCCTTGGCGAGGCCATCCGCCTCTGTCCCGACTGGCGCGCCACCGGCCTGCCGCGCGCCTCGCTGATGGCGAGCCCCGCCGTATGGCAGGGCGACACGCTCATTTCCGCCCCGATTGCGGGGTTTTCCGGCGGTTTTTCGGCCAAATTGGTGCATCCGCGAGGTGATTTCGCCGCGAGCCTTCAAACGCATTGAACCCGCGCACATCATCCCTATTTTAAGGGCAACGCGCGCCCGGGGGCGCCAGGAGAATTCTGAGGAGACCGAAGCTTTGGGCAACGCGAGAAACTTCGCCTTCTGGATCGTGCTGTTTTTGCTGATCCTGGCCTTGTTCAATCTGTTTTCCAACAATCAGGCCGGGGTGGCGTCGCAGAGCGTGAACTATTCCGAGTTCATCGCCGCGGTCGAGGGCGGCGAGGTCAGCCAGGCGGTGATCGACGGCGAAAACGTGCGCTACACCGGGGCCGACGGCAAGACCTATGCCACAGTGGTGCCGGGTGACGCGCCGGTCACCGGGGTGCTGCTCGCCCATGACGTGGTGGTGAAGGCCGAACGTCAGGAACAATCGGCCTTCGGTGCGATCATCACCATGCTGCTGCCGGTGCTGGTGCTGGTGGGGCTGTGGTTCTTCATGATGAACCGGATGCAGGGCGGCGGACGCGGCGGGGCCATGGGCTTCGGCAAGTCGCGCGCCAAGCTGCTCACCGAGCGCGAGGGCCGGGTGACCTTCGACGATGTGGCCGGCATCGACGAGGCCAAGGAGGAGCTGGAAGAGATCGTCGAGTTTCTGCGCAACCCGCAGAAGTTTTCGCGGCTTGGCGGCAAGATCCCCAAGGGCGCGCTGCTGGTGGGCCCGCCTGGCACCGGCAAGACGCTGCTGGCGCGCGCCATCGCCGGTGAGGCGGGGGTGCCGTTCTTTACCATTTCGGGGTCGGATTTCGTCGAGATGTTCGTGGGCGTCGGCGCCAGCCGGGTGCGCGACATGTTCGAACAGGCCAAGAAGAACGCGCCCTGCATCGTGTTCATCGACGAGATCGACGCGGTTGGCCGCCACCGTGGCGCGGGCTATGGCGGCGGCAATGACGAGCGCGAACAGACGCTCAACCAGCTGCTGGTCGAGATGGACGGTTTCGAGTCCAACGAAGGCGTGATCATCATCGCTGCCACCAACCGCAAGGACGTGCTCGACCCGGCGCTGCTGCGTCCGGGCCGGTTCGACCGCGAGGTCACGGTGTCCAACCCCGACATCAAGGGCCGCGAAAAGATCCTCGCCGTCCATGCCCGCAAGACCCTGCTCGGCCCGGATGTGGATCTGCGGGTGGTCGCGCGCGGCACGCCCGGGTTCTCCGGTGCCGATCTCGCCAATCTGGTGAACGAGGCCGCGTTGATGGCCGCCCGCGTCGGGCGCCGTTTCGTGACCGCGGAAGATTTCGACGCCGCCCGTGACAAGGTGATGATGGGGCCCGAACGCCGCTCGATGGTGATGTCGGATCAGGAAAAGGAAATGACCGCCTATCACGAGGCGGGCCATGCGTTGCTGGCGCTGAAACTGCCCAAACACGACCCGATCCACAAGGCAACCATCATCCCGCGCGGTCAGGCGCTCGGCATGGTGCAGCCGCTGCCGGAAACCGACCGGCTGAGCTGGCATAAGGACGAGATGGAACAGAAGATCGCCATGGCGATGGCCGGTAAGGCGGCCGAGATCTTCAAATATGGCGAAGACGAAGTGTCGGGCGGGGCCGCCAACGACATCATGCAGGCGAGCCAGATGGCGCGGGCCATGGTGATGCGGCTCGGCATGTCGCCGAAGGTCGGCAATGTCGATTATTCCGAGGCCGCCGAGGGCTATTCGGGCAATACCGGCGGGTTTTCGGTCTCGGCCAAGACGAAAGAGACGATCGAGGACGAGGTGAAGCGGATCATCGACGAGGGCTATGACCTCGCTTATGAGACGATTTCCGGCAATGCCGAGGAGTTCGACCGGATCGCCCAGGGGCTTCTGGAATACGAGACCCTGTCGGGCGAGGAGCTCAAGCGGGTGATGGCGGGCGAGCCGCCCCATGTGGACCCGGACGATGACGCCACGGCCGAGGCTGAAGAAGAGACCTCGGTGCTGGCGATCCCGAAGACCAAACCGCGCCGGAAGCCTTCGGGCGACAGCGGGCTGGAACCGGAACCCACGGCCTGAGCCTCGGGTCCGGGAAAGCTTTACGGAAACACGGCGTCCCGGATCCGGCGCGGGTCCGGGCGTTGTCGTTCGATGGTGGGACGGTGAGGCGGGTGGGGCGACCGCGATCGTGGCACCCGTTCTGCGGACCGGGCGCAGGCTCAGGCAACAGGGTCCGGCAAAGGGCGGAACACCCGCCCGAAGGGTCGGATTCACGCCTGCTCACGCCACCCACAACATGTATGCCGCCATATATGCCACCCCATATCCGCCAGTGGGACAAACGCGCGCAGGGAGAATGCAAGTGACCTTCAAGACCGATATCGAAATCGCCCGCGAGGCCCGGAAAAAGCCGATCCAGGAGATCGGGGCCAGCCTCGGCATTCCGGCGGAAGCGCTGCTGCCCTATGGCCATGACAAGGCCAAGGTCAGTCAGGATTTCATCAATTCGCTGGAAAGCCGCGACGACGGCAAGCTGATCCTCGTGACCGCGATCAACCCGACGCCGGCGGGCGAAGGCAAGACCACCACCACCGTGGGGCTGGGCGACGGGCTCAACGCCATC
>PDWI01012156.1_pt1 | contig 10510 bp, 9 predicted proteins | sample 1430891 | NCBI WGS metagenome assembly PDWI01 (sample SAMN01162508, study PRJNA174530) | Oral metagenome, whole genome shotgun sequencing project. | biome: Marine environment; feature: Marine mammal; material: Swab sample of the gingival sulcus; isolation source: swab sample of gingival sulcus... | reverse complement strand
CCCGTTACGGGCTGGATCTTCCAGCAATTAACGATGTCATCTAACCTTCAATCAAGGAGTGCAAGAAAATGAGTAACAGTATCTTTACATTACCCCAGCACTATAACGAACCTGTCAAATCCTATGCACCGGGATCCCCGGAACGGGCCACACTTGAAGCGGAGCTGGACCGCCAGATGGGCATTGAAGTAGAGGTGCCCGTGGTGATCAACGGAGACGCCGTATATACCGGCAACGTGCAAAACATTGTCTGCCCCCATGACCACGGTCATGTCCTGGGCAAGGTGCACATGGCAGATGAAGACCATATCCGCGCGGCTGTGGATGCGGCCATGGCAGCCAAACCGGCATGGGAAACCATGGACTGGCAGGAACGCGCAGCCATCTTCCTCAAGGCCGCAGACCTGATTTCTCAAAAATATACGGCCAAGCTGAATGCCGCCACCATGCTGGGCCAGTCCAAAAACGCATTCCAGGCGGAAATTGATTCCACCTGCGAGCTGCTGGACTTTTTGAGATTCAACGTCAAGTTCATGGAAGAGATCTATACCAATCAACCCACATCGGAACGCGGGGTCTGGAACCGTTTGGAATATCGCCCCCTGGAAGGGTTTATTTTTGCCTTAAGCCCCTTTAACTTTACCGCCATTGCCGGCAACCTGTGTTCCTCACCGGCCATGATGGGGAACACCGTGGTATGGAAACCGGCCACCACTGCGGTGCTTTCCGGCTATTACATCATGGAGATTTTCAAGGAAGCGGGCCTGCCCGACGGCGTCATCAACTTCATCCCCGGCCGCGGCGCCCAGATCGGCAATATTCTCTTGTCCCACAAGGACTTTGCCGGCATCCATTTTACCGGCTCCACCGGCGTGTTCCAGACCCTGTGGCAAAAGTCTGGCGAAAACATCGATACCTATAAATCCTATCCCAGACTGGTGGGGGAAACCGGCGGCAAGGACTATATCTTTGCCCACCCCTCAGCCAATGTGGATGAACTGGTCACCGCCACCGTGCGCGGTGCCTTTGAGTTCCAGGGCCAGAAATGCTCGGCCTGCTCACGCCTCTATGTGCCCGCCTCCCTGTGGCCGGAAGTAAAAGGCAAAATGAAAGAAAACATGGCATCCATCAAAATGGGTCCGGTGACGGATTTTAAAACCATTTCAGACTTTATCGCCAGGGCCGAAGCCTCTGAAGATGCTGAAATCATCATGGGCGGTAAGCGGGATAAGTCCAAAGGCTATTTCATTGAACCCACCGTGATCCAGGCCAAGGTCGCAGATTACGAAACCATGGCGGAAGAGATTTTCGGCCCGGTGCTCACCGTATTTGTGTATGAAGATCAGGACCTGGACGCCACCCTGGATCTGCTGGACACCACCAGCACCTACGCACTGACCGGCGCCATTTTTGCCAGGGAGCGCGGGGTGATCAACACCCTCATGGCACGGCTCACCCACACGGCCGGCAACTTTTATGTCAATGACAAGCCCACGGGTGCGGTTGTGGGCCAGCAGCCCTTTGGCGGGGCCAGAAAGAGCGGCACCAACGACAAGGCCGGCAGTTTGCTGAACCTGATCCGTTGGACATCCCCCCGGACCATCAAGGAAACCTTTGTACCGCCCACAGACTACCCTTACCCGTTTATGGATTAATCCATCACCCGATTTTGGAATAAATTAAAAGCGCTGAAAGTCAAATTCAATTGATTTTCAGCGCTTTTTTTGCCGCATTCTCCCTTATCTATTTTTTTCTGCGAATTGCAGCTAAGCCAGCGATACCCGTAGCAAAGAGCAGCATACTGCCCGGTACGGGAACAGGTGAGGATGTATAGGTGTTTGATAATTCAAAGGTCTCGCCATCCGCAAGGAGAAAGTTCCATTGGAAGACAAATTTTGTATCGCCTGTGCCATCCGGTACAAAATATGACATTTGCGGCAGATCGGTTTGCCCTGGTGCGGCAAATTTTTTAAAATAACAATTTGCACATCCCTTGTTCCATGCAATCCAGAAATGTGCCATCTCTTCCATTGAGATTGTCACCTGGCCCTCATCATCCCATATTTTTGCCAGGTTTTCGTCTGCGATGACCTGGGCGTAATCGTCTGTCCAGTCGTCTACCGCGTCCCCGGCGTCTATTGACTCAATACCGATGTCAAAATTCTGGATCTGAAATGCGGTTAAGTCCATTTCGACGCCTGAGATGTTTTCATATGTTGTTGTGTGGACCACTTCTGATTTTCCTGATCCATCGGCGTCGCCCCGGAGTGTGTACGTCTGGTTAATTTTTAACGTCCCATCGTTGTATGTGATGCTGAACCGGTCATCATTTCCATCGCCATTGGTATCGGCAGTATTCCAGGCCTCAACATTTAACAAGGGGTATAGATTCTGGCTTTGAACCCGCGAATCCGTGTCCCAGTTAAAGTTGGGATCATTAAACATGGCGTTGTCGCGGTAGCACATCTTTGACGTATAACTGACAGGTGTCCCATCGACTCGCCAACTGTCCTCACCGGCCCACCATCCATTGAATTCATAGGATTCACCGGTGTCCTTCTCTTTTACGCCACTCTTAAAGACCATGGTGGAATTTCCATCGGCCAGCGTAACATTACCAATGGGCACGGCCAATGCCGACGCGGTAAAAAACAGTGTGGTTGCGATGGCAAACAGCATCTGCCTTAAAACAAAATTTTTCATGACATTCCCTCCGTAATAAATAAAAGATTGAAAGGCTCGGAACCGTCTGCAATATACAGACGCCAATTCTATATTACGCCAAAAATAGATTGTCGCAACTAAAAAAATAAAAAAACCTAATTTTTATGATGGGTTAACTTTTTTTCTATCGTAATCGTGTCGCCGCCCGTCGAAAACGCATCGAATGAATAAGTTCAATTGCTTTTTTCATAGATTGCGTTATCTTAAATAATATTGATCAGGCCAACCCGGACGCATTGTTCGGGCAGGTATTAACGTTAACCAGGCCGGTCCCGGATCAAAATGAGTTGCCACAGGGGCCTGCTGCAACCACTGGAGCGACTATGAGTAAAGTAATTGCCATGGCGGGCAAAGGCGGCGTGGGGAAAACCACTGTTTCTGCACTGATTACCCGATATTTTGCAACGCAGGATACAGGTCCTGTTCTTGCCATTGATGCGGATCCTAACTCTAACCTGGGGGAAACCTTAGGGATGAAAATTGAAAGCACTGTCGGGGATGTCAGGGAGAACTTCATGCGGGACCCCCAAGGGGTGCCTTCGGGCATGGACAAAATCGTCTACCTTGAAATGCTCATGAACCAGGTCCTCATTGAAGATAAAAATTTCGATCTGTTGGTGATGGGACGCCAGGAAGGCCAAGGCTGTTACTGTATGGTGAACAATATCCTCAACCGGTTTGCCGAAGAGCTGGAAGGCAATTATAAATATCTGCTGGTGGACAACGAGGCCGGTATGGAACATTTAAGCCGGCGGACCAGCGGCAAAGTGGATATTCTGCTCATGGTCACCGATTATGCCCTTCGGGGATTGCGGGCCGTGGGACGGATTAATGATATGCTGGCCGACTTGAAACTGGACGTGGCACACAAGGGGTTGATCGTCAACCGGGGACCGGCAACCCTGGGCCAGGCGTTCATGGATGAAGTGACGCGCATTGGCGTGCCCATTATTGCGACGATCCCCGATGACAATAACCTTCTTGAATTTGATATGGCACAGCGCTCCTTGATGGAACTGCCCGATGATTCACCCGCAGTGACAGCGGTGGATCAGCTCATGGTCAAAGTTCATGAGATGATTGATTAACGCCCATGGGATATGTGTTCGATTTCCAGCATGCCGGCAGATACGATGCCTGGTTTGAACGGCCCAGGCCCCGGCACGGGTTTGCCCTTGAGATCGGACTCATCCGCAAACTGATGGCGCCCAAACCGGGACAGCGCTTGCTGGATATTGGCTGTGGCACCGGCATGAGCCTGGTGCCTTTTCTGGATGAAAGGATGAGTCTGACCGGCATTGATCCGTCTCCGTATATGCTGGATGTGGCCGCAGCCAAACTGGGCGACCGGGTGGATCTGCACCGGGGCGCTGCCGAAGACCTGCCCTTTGATGATAACGCCTTTGATACGGCCCTGCTGTTTACCAGTCTGGAGTTCACCGAGCGGCCGGCCAAGGCCATTGAAGAGGCCTGCCGGGTGGCCAAGGATCAGGTGCTGATTGGTGTGCTCAACCGATACGCGCCCCTGAACATCGGGCGGCGCGCCAAGACCTTTGTGGTGCCGAGCCTGTATAGCCATGCCCATTTTTTCAGCATCTGGGAATTGAAGATGATGCTGCAATCGATTCTGGGTCGGGTGCCGGTCAAATGGGGCACCACCCTTCAATTTCCGTGTTTATCCGGTTCCTGGGTGGCCTGGGTTGAGAATTTAGGCCTGGTGCAGAAAAATTATTTTGGCACCTTTATTGGCATGTGCATCAAACCCGTGCCCAAGTTCAGAACACGGCCCCTGGCGCTGAAAATTCGTACCCGCAAAATCTACAAGCCCGCCACAGGTCTTGTGACGGGTCTCAGACAGCAGTAATGGAACAAGCAAAAGAGGCATACCTATACCAACGCCTGCCCCATGATCGGGTCCGGTGTCAGGCCTGCCACCATTATTGCGAGATTCCACCAGGGCGGCAGGGCCGCTGCCAGGTGAGGGAAAACCAATCCGGCACCTTGGTTTCCCTGGTGTACGATAAGGTGGTGGCCGCCTCGGTGGACCCCATCGAAAAAAAGCCCATTTTCCATTTAAAGCCGGGCTCCACCTCTTTTTCCATTGCCACAATGGGCTGTAACCTGAAATGCCGGTTCTGTCAAAATGCCGATATTGCCCACCCCAGGGCGGCTGGCGGGGCACCCAAAAGGCCATACCTGGCCGGCAGGCCCTTCAGTCCGGAAGATATCGTGGAGCAGGCCATGGCCCAAGGCTGTGACAGCATTGCCTATACCTATACCGAACCGTCGGTTTTTTTCGAGCTGGCATTGGATACGGCCCGGCTGGCCAACGCCAGGGGATTGTACAATATATTTGTAACCAACGGATTTATGAGCCCGGACTTGATTGAGATGGCAGCACCGGTGCTGGACGCGGCCAATGTGGATCTCAAGGCCTTTACCGATGGGTTTTATAAAACCTGTTGCAGTGCCCGCATTGAACCGGTAAAAGAGACATTGCGATTGATGAAAGCCAAGGGCATCATGGTGGAAGTGACCACTTTGGTCATCCCAGGGCTCAACGACGACGAACGGGAACTGGCCCAGGCCGCAGAATTCATTGCGGGTGACCTGGGGCCGGAGACCCCCTGGCATCTTTCAAGGTTTCATCCGGCCTATAAACTGCAAGACCGGGGTTCAACCCCTGCCCCCACCTTGGATATGGCCTGTGAGGCGGGTGAAAAGGCGGGGCTGCACTATGTGTATACCGGCAATATCCGGGGGGCGCGGGAAAGCACCCGTTGCCCGGACTGTGGGGCCCTGGTGGTGCAGCGGCACGGATACCGCGTGACCCATCGAATACGCCCAGACGGGGATTGCCCGGAGTGCGGTTCCCGATTGTATGGCATTTATTAAAGCGTGTTTCGTACCCAACACGCTCTTTAGGTATTTCAATACAACACAAACACAATGAACACCGGCATACGACAAACGCTGACACAGAACACCCGAATTTACGGGAAAATGATCAAGTTTACCCATTCGATCTTTGCACTACCATTTGCCTTGTCTGCGGTGGTGCTGGCCTGGGAAACCTACCCGCCCTCGGTCTGGGATCTGGGATGGATTTTAGCGGCCATGGTCACGGCCCGGTCTGCGGCCATGGGATTCAACCGTATTGTGGATGCGGCCATTGACAAACAAAATCCAAGGACCGCGTGCCGGGAGATTCCTTCAGGCGCCCTGGCCCTGAAAGACGCCATTTTTTTTGTCTGTATGTCTGGCATTGGATTTATCGTTTCCGCGGCCATGCTGTCTCCCACCTGCTTTTTTTTATCCTTTCCTGTGCTGTTTGCCCTGTGTTTTTATTCCTATACCAAGCGGTTTACCCCGTATTGTCATCTTTATCTGGGGTTTGCCATTGGCCTTGCGCCGATCGGCGCATGGGTGGCGGTCACCCATACCCTGGCACCCGGGGCGGTGTTTATGGCCGTGGCCCTGTGGACCTGGATGGCAGGATTTGATATTTTGTACGCTTGTCAGGACATGGCGTTTGACAATGCGCAGGGGCTGTTTTCCCTGCCGGCCGTGTTGGGACCCCACAATGCCATGCGGGTCTCCAGTGTATGTCATATGATGACCATGGGATTTTTTATGGCCATGTTTTTTGCCTTTTCCATGCACCCGGTGTTTCTGGTATTCCTGACCGCCATTGGGGCGGCCTTGTGGATTGAACACCGGCTGGTGGACCCGGATGATTTGAGCCGGGTGAATATGGCCTTTTTTCGGATGAATGCGGTTGTGTCTGTACTCTTGTTTGTCGGGGTGCTGGTGGAGACGGCATTGCGTTAGGCGTTTCATGGACGTTAATCAGGGAAAAATTTATGTGGTGGGGATCAGCGGGGCTTCTGGGGCCGTTTATGGGGTCCGCCTGGTCAAAGCGCTGGCTGAAACGGGGGCCCGTGTTCTTGTGGTGCTGTCCAATGGCGGGCGGCAGGTCCTCGCCCATGAATTGGGGATGACACCCCAAGACTCATTTTATGATGTGCTGGCACGGTACGGAGCGCCAGCCGATTCCATGGATGCAAACTGCCTGGAGTGGATCGAGGTGTTTAATCAGGATGACATTGCCTGCGCACCGGCTTCCGGATCCTTTCTCCACCATGGTATGGCAGTGGCCCCCTGTTCAATGAAAACCCTGGCGGCTGTGGCGTCAGGATACGCGGACAACCTGCTGACCCGGGCCTGCGATGTGACCCTTAAAGAGAAACGGCCGTTGATCCTGGTGCCCAGGGAAACGCCGTTTAATTTGATTCATCTTGAAAACATGACCCGGGCCGCCCGGGCCGGGGCCGTCATTCTTCCCCCGTCTCCTTCATTTTATACTGCGCCCCAACGCATTGAAGATCTGGTGGATACTGTGACGGCAAGGATTATGGACCATCTGGGAGCACCCCATGATCTGTTGCCCCGCTGGAATGGAGTGAAATAAGGCCATGGATGATGTCAGTGCGGCGTTGAATGCCGTGACCCAACGACCAGACATCCGCCTGATTCTGGATCGTCTTGTCAATGACGGGCATCGGGCAATGCTTGTGGGCGGGGCCGTACGGGATGGGTTGCTGGGGCACCCCCCAGAGGATGTGGATATTCTCACGGATGCGACGGCGGTAACGGTGGGGCAATTATTCCGTGACCAGCGTACCCGACTGGTGGGCGTTAGTTTTCCCGTGACCCTGGTGAATGGGGTGGAGGTGGCAACCACCCGGACAGACGCTGATTTTCCAGCATCAGACCTTGGCCGGCGGGATTTGACCCTCAATGCCATGGCATGGGACCCTGTGACCCGATCCCTTGTGGATCCCTTTGGCGGGCAGCAGGATCTCAAGGCGCGGGTGATCCGGTTTACCGGCGATCCCAAAGACCGTATTGCCGAAGATCCCATCCGCATGGTTCGGGCCTGCCGATTTGCCGCCCGGCTGGGCGGCACCATTGAACCGGCGTCTTTTGCAGCGATCTGTGAACACCATGCCTGGATCACCCAGCGGGCCGCTGGGGATCGGTGCCGCATGGAAGTGATCAAGGCCATGGCCATGGCAAAACCGTCTGTGTTTTTTACCCTGCTCTATGATTCAGGGTTGCTCTCCCATATTTTTCCCAGTCTTGCCCGCTGCCATGACCTGGACGGCGGGCCCCACCACGGTGAAACCGTATTTGAACATTGCCTGCTGGTGGGGGATGCCCTGCCGGCCCGCCGGCCCATGCTGCGCCTGGCTGGCTATCTCCATGATACGGGAAAGTTTGATACGGCCGTCATCAAAGAAGGGAAATTGACCTTTGCCGGCCATGAAAAATGCTGGGACGCCATGGAAAAAGATCTGGTGGCATTGCGATTTTCCAACAAAGATATCGACTATATTCGCGCCATGTTCAAAGGCCATATGCGCCCCCTGTATCCCGATTCCACGCCCAGGGCCGTGCGACGGCTGATGGCCATGCTGGATGAACTGGGGCTGACCCACGACGATTTTTTGCGCATGAGAATTGCCGACAGAAAAGGCAATCTGGCCAAACCGCCGTATACGTTTTCAGAGATCCGTGTCCGGCTGGAAAAAATAATGGCGACCCAAAATCAACAGACCGCCTTTAATATCAACGACCTTAAAATTTCAGGAACCGAGATTCAAAATATTCTGGAGCTGGCACAGGGGCCTGAGATTGGGCGGATAAAGGCACAGCTGTTTGAGATGGTGTTAGAAACCCCGGCCTTGAACACCCATTCAAAGCTGGTTCAACAATTATTCAAGATCAAGCATGGGAAAACCAATGGGTGATATTGTTCTTATTAACATAACCGGCAGAGACCGAACAGGACTGGACGCCAAATTCACAGAAATTTTGGCACAATACAATGTAACGATTTTAGATATCGGTCAGTCCGTGATTCATGAATACATATCTTTAGGGATATTGGCAGAAATTCCATGTGGCAAGGATTTTTCCGCCATATTCAAGGACATGCTCTTTGAGGGGCATCATCTGGGCCTGTCCGTGGATATCAAACCGGTGGACCCGGATCATTATGAAACCTGGGTGCATGTCCAGGGAAAAGAGCGCCACATTATCACCATCCTGGGCCGGACCATCACGGCCCGGCAGATTGCCGCCGTCACCTCGGTGATTGCGGACAACCACCTGAATATCGACGCCATCACCCGGCTGTCCGGGCGACGCTCCTTGAAACATCCCAATCCCGCCTCCAGGGCAAGTATCCAGTTTTCCGTATCCGGCGTCCCCACAGATATCCCCGCGATGCGCGGCGCGTTTATGAACATTTCCCAAACCTTGGGGATCGATATCTCCTTTCATGTGGATAATATCTACAGAAAAAACAGGAAACTGGTGGTCTTTGATATGGATTCTACCCTGATCCAGGCCGAAGTCATTGTAGAACTGGCAAAGCTGGCCGGGGTGGGAGATGAAGTGGACCGCATTACGGCGTCGGCAATGCAAGGCGAAATGGATTTCAAAGAAAGTTTCAGCAGGCGTGTCGCCTTGCTCAAGGGACTCAAGGAAGCCGATATCCAGGGCCTTGCCCAGCGTCTGCCCCTGTCTGATGGTGCGGATCTGGTCACCCGTACCCTTAAAAACCTGGGATATAAGCTTGCCATTCTTTCCGGCGGCTTCACCTTTGTGGGGGAATATCTTAAAGACCTGTTGGGCTTCGATTATGTTTACGCCAACGATCTGGAAATCAAAGACGGCGTGGTCACAGGGGAGGTCAAAGGCGATATCATTGACGGCCAAAAAAAGGCGGCATTGCTTCGGGAAATCGCCCAGAAAGAAAATCTTTCCATCCAGCAAACCATTGCCGTGGGCGACGGGGCCAATGACCTGCCCATGATTTCCATTGCCGGGCTTGGTGTTGCATTTAACGCCAAGCCCGTGGTCCGGGAAAAAGCCTCCAACGCCATTTCAACCATGGGGCTGGACGGCCTGCTTTATCTTCTAGGGATCCACGAGCGGGAGATTAGCCAGTCCAACGGTGACGCTTGATTCTGGTGTTTCGGGCCACTGTTCCCATACAACTTCCGTGACATTTTTTTCGTTGCGAAACAATTCAATGCCGATCGGGACAATTTAACAATATCAACGTACTTTTTGAATATACTATTATACACTCATAATAGATAAGAACTTGATTTTTTTCAATATTTTTAGAATGAATCTTGCGTAATCTGATAATGGAAGGTATGAATAGTATTTGAATGGCCTGATATAAAGGGCCAGCTCAAGGCGTGAAACCTGACTTGAAGTCTGACTTTCAGGCGATAGATACGATACGTCCGGGCAATTTTTGTTCAAATACAACAATTTTTATAGACACACGGAGGGTGCAATGAATGTTCAATTTTTCAACAAACCATTGATCGTTATTTTTACCTTGTTACCGTTATTGCTTGGGCTTCCCTGCATATCAGGTGCAGTCACCACGACCTGGCGTCCAGGTCCGGGAAACTGGAATGATGTCTCGAACTGGGATACCGGTAATGTTCCGGGCACAAATGATGACGTGATTATCGATAACGCGCCACAAACCGACTCCATCGTAAATTTGAATGTCAACACCACCATAAAAAGCCTTACCCTTGATGCTGGAGATCAATTATTACAACAAAATGCACGTCATTTGACAATCAACGGGGATGCCGTCAACAACGGGACCTGGCAGCTTAATTCAACTGGAAATTATACGAGCATGATCTTCAATGGGGATCAAACCTTGTCCGGGACTGGGGAAATCATT
>PDWI01010290.1_pt1 | contig 10510 bp, 9 predicted proteins | sample 1430891 | NCBI WGS metagenome assembly PDWI01 (sample SAMN01162508, study PRJNA174530) | Oral metagenome, whole genome shotgun sequencing project. | biome: Marine environment; feature: Marine mammal; material: Swab sample of the gingival sulcus; isolation source: swab sample of gingival sulcus... | reverse complement strand
AATGGTATAATGTTAAGTCGATATGCAACAATATATAGAAGTCAAAGGGGCTAGAGAACATAATCTAAAAAATATTGATGTTAAGATTCCGCGTAATAAATTAACGGTGATTACTGGTCTTTCTGGTTCGGGTAAATCAACTTTGGCTTTTGATACTATTTATGCCGAGGGGCAGCGGCGTTATGTTGAGAGTCTGTCTTCTTATGCTCGGCAATTTTTGGGTGTGATGGACAAACCTGATGTTGATATGATAACTGGTTTATCACCAGCGATTTCGATTGATCAAAAATCAACTTCGCGTAATCCCCGTTCGACTGTAGCAACGGTAACTGAAATTTATGATTATTTGCGTTTATTATTTGCTCGAATTGGCGTGCCACATTGTCCGATTTGTCAAAAACCGGTTTCCAAACGGACCAGGCAACAAATTGTTGATGAAATTATTACTCAATTTGATAGCAGGCGAATTATTATTTTAGCACCATTAGTTAAGGCTAAAAAAGGTCAATTCGCTCATATCCCGAGTGAGTATTCGCGGCGAGGCTACGCTCGAGTTCGGGTTGATCAAACTATTTATGATTTGGATGAATTTCCGGAACTAGCAAAGAATGACAAACATGACATTGAGTTGGTAATTGATCGTTTGGCGGTTTCTCAGGAATTATTATCGAGAATTAGTACTTCGGTTGAGCAGGCGCTTGATTTGGGTGGCGGTAATTTGCAGATTTTGGATTTTGAAACTGATCAAATTAGCGATTTTTCGCAAAAATATGGTTGTGCTGATCATCCAGAAATCCACATTCCCGAATTAGAACCGAGATTATTTAGTTTTAACTCACCAATTGGAGCTTGCCCAATTTGTCACGGTATTGGTAATCGGTTGGAAGTTGATCCAGAACTGGTTTTTAATCAAAATTTGACTATTGCTGAGGGGGCGGTTCGACCGTTTAATCGAGTTGGTTATAACGCTTGGTACGTCAAACGCATGCGAGTAGTTGGCGAGCAAAATAATTTTGATGTTGATACGCCAGTTCGTAATTTATCCAAAAAAGCTAAGCAGATTTTGCTTTATGGTACTGGTGATAAAAAATACACCGTGCCGTTGAACGAAAATAAGACTTTTCAGACGGTTTTTGAGGGGATAATTCCTAATTTGGAGCGACGTTATCAAGAAACAACTAGTGAATATGTCAGAAAAGACATTGAACGCAGTATGCGTCAACGACCGTGCCATGTTTGCCAGGGTAAAAAGTTGAAGCCAGAAGTTTTGGCGGTAACAATTAATAATTTGAATATTATCGATATTACTGATTTGAGTGTTGATAAGGCGATTGAACTGTTTGAACAGGACTTGAAATTGTCTGCTGATCAATTAAAAATTGCCGAAATGATTATTAAAGAAATTGTAGCTCGATTAAAATTTATGTCGAATGTTGGTTTGGGCTATTTGTCTTTAGGGCGAGCCGCTAATACTTTGTCAGGTGGGGAAGCTCAACGAATTCGTTTGGCAACTCAGATTGGCTCGGGTTTACAGGGGGTTTTGTATGTTTTGGATGAGCCAAGTATTGGTTTACATCAGCGTGATAACGATAAATTATTAGATACTCTAAAATATTTGCGCGATTTAGGCAATACAGTAATTGTGGTTGAACACGATGAAGATACAATTCGCCAGGCTGATTATTTGATTGATGTTGGGCCGGGAGCTGGTAAACATGGTGGTCAGGTGGTGGCGGCTGGTACGCCTGAGCAGGTGGCAAATATTTCACGCTCAATCACTGGTCAATATTTAAGCGGTCAAAAACAAATTAACCAAAAAACTAATTATCGTAAAATTAAAGCTAATCGCAAATTAGTTATCAAGGGCGCTGAAGAAAACAATCTTAAAAAGATTGATGTCGAAATTCCTTTGGGCGTGTTGACAGTAGTAACTGGCGTTTCTGGTTCGGGTAAATCAACTTTGATTAATCAGATTTTAGCTCGTAGTTTAAAGGCTCATTTTTATCGATCAAAAGACGTGCCAGGCAAGCACGATAAAATCGAAGGCTTAGAATTATTAGATAAGGCGATTGTGATTGATCAATCGGCCATTGGTCGAACTCCTCGCTCTAATCCGGCGACTTACACTGGTCTATTTACGCCGATTCGTGAATTATTTGCTGCTACGCCCGAAGCTAATTTGCGTGGCTATAAGCCAGGAAAATTTAGTTTTAACGTGCCAGGTGGTCGTTGTGAAAGCTGTAAAGGAGATGGGCAAAAGAAGATTGAGATGCTATTTTTGCCTGATGTTTATGTTGAATGTGAAGCTTGCCACGGACATCGTTACAATCCAGAAGTTTTAGAAATTAAATACAAAGGTAAAAACATTAGCGATGTCTTGGAGATGACGATTGAACAAGCGGCTGAATTTTTTGCTAATATTCCGACAATTAAGCGAAAATTAGATACCTTAATTGATGTTGGCTTGGGTTATATTGGACTTGGTCAATCAGCCACAACTTTATCTGGTGGCGAAGCTCAACGGATTAAGTTGGCGACTGAACTTTCGAAACGTTCAACTGGCAAGACATTGTATATTTTGGATGAACCAACTACCGGTTTACATTTAGACGATGTTAATCGGTTGATTCAGATTTTGGAGCGATTAGTCGATGAAGGTAATTCAGTTTTGATTATTGAGCATAATCTGGACGTGATTAAAATTGCTGATTATATTATTGATATGGGACCAGAAGGTGGCGAAAAGGGTGGTCAGGTAATTGCTACTGGTTCACCAAAGTGGATTATTAAAAACAACCAATCTTATACTGGGCAATATTTAAAGAAAATTTTGTAGTAGTTATTAAATATGATTATCTAATTAATTCAAATAAACGACATTATAATAAACTGATTAAAATGCATTTTAATCAGTTTGCAATTATCCGGGAATGTTTTGGATTATTCTATAATCTTTAAAATATATCACATATGATATATTAATAAAAGCAACTAGCGTGCTATAGTACGTCAGTTGATTAAAAATTCAGAAAAATTATCTCATATGTGATATATTATTTTTTAGAGATGGCTGATTTTTGTTGAGGTTCTTTGCGAAAAGGATTTAGCATTTGTTGAGCTTTGAAGCGGTTGTCCTGTTTAATTTTTTCAAATTCGTCTTCAATGATAATTTTAGTGTCTGTAACGTCAATAATCATATTGCGATCAATGATTAATTCATCGTCTAAAATTTGTTTCCAGCCACTTCTTTTGACATAAATTTGATAAACCATAAAAAGCCCATAAATAATCGTAAAATCACTAACATCACCAACTAATTTGCCTGATTTTGTATAAACCTTTAAATTGATAAGATTGAAATTTCTATCAAGAATTTTTTCTAATTTAATCACATCACTATAGCCAACAATTTCGTCAGCTGAATCGATTACCATGCCGATTTTGTGATGTTCTCTAATACTTTTGGTTAAGACAAAAGACCTTTCTTTACTAAAAAAGCCATTGTCTAATTCCAAGGCAATAATTGTTAAATCTTTTGGATCGATAATTATTTGTTTTAAGGAACTTAACGGACCGCCTAATTGTAGACTTAAAATAGGTTGGTTAAGCAATTCTTGTCTGGATAATAACATAATACTATTATATCATATTAATAAATTTCGAATGGGTCGCGTCTGCCATCTGGCAAAATAATTTTATCTTTTTCTTGTGAAACTTTTCGTATTTTTTTAATCGAATCTTTGTTGAAAAAATTAGAAACATTATCAGGTTCATATTCTGAAGTACTGGATACGTCTTCAATCATTTTATTAATTTTGTAAAAATAAATATAAGAAAAAATAATTGATAAGAAAATTGCTAAGATTAAAATAATCTTCATTATTAATAATGTAACTTTATATTTTGGCTGATTATTAATTTTTTTCTGCTTATCTTTTTTATTTAAGGTAAACTTTAAGTTGGATGTTGCTGACATTAACTACTCCTTTATTTTGCTCGCCGTCTATATTAGTAATCGATAAATTTGTGATTTGCATGCGTAATAAACTGCTTTCTGTTAGCGCAATGAAATTCATTAGGTTTGAATAATTCATTCGAGATTTGAAAGATAAATTTAGTGAAGCCGTTTTTACTCCGCCATTATTTTCTACGTCATTAAAATTGATTGAAATTAATGCCAATCCTGATTTTTGAGCAAGGTCTTTGATTGTATTAATTATATCTTCTTGATAAATGTTTTTTTCTTCATTTGATGTCATTTTTTTAATATCAACTTTAACATCTTTTATTTTGTCTAATTGCTTTTTGATTTGCTCTAATTTTCTGCCTCTGTTTTCACTTTTTTTAACTTTTATGGCTGATTCCTTGACTAAAGCTCCTTTTTGACCTAATTCGCCTTGAGAAAAAATTATTAATGCTATTGTACCAGTAGTAATTAACACTGTTAAAGCAAGGAGAATAATCATTGTTTTTTTGGGGTTGATTTTTACCATTTTAGAACCTCGTTTACGCCATTCTGATCAAACTCTAATAACATTAAAGTATCTTTTGTAACAGCTTTTTCTTTGTTAGTTACTGATCTAATATCGACGCTTTTAATTAAACTTGATTTTTCTAAATCATGTTTAGCCTTTAGGATAGTTTCATAATCGGTGGTGTGAATAATTACTGAAGCTGGAGATTGTACCATGTCTGGTGAAATACTAATTTGATTAATTTCAACGTTTTTTGGCAAAGACTTAGCCAATTCCGTCAAAAAAACTGTGTAATGCTTTTGATCTGTAAAAATTACATTCATTTTTTGGATATCATTTTTTAATTGATTGCTTCTTTTTTCTAACCCATTTAATCGAGCAAATTTGCTGCTACTTAATTCTAATTGAGACTTAAAAAGTTTATCCTGATTAGAAAGTTCTAAAAATTCTAAGCCAAAGATGCCAGAAATTGTTAATAAAGTAATGATGGAAATAAATAACAATTTTAATAACAAATTATTATAAAATGAGATTTTTAGTAATTTAACATTTTCTTTCGGTAATAAATTAATCATTAATTACCTCCTCTGATTTTAAATTTGCCATGCCAGCTACTGTTAAATATCGAGCAATAGTGTTTTTGTTTGGATGGTCTACATTTCTAAAATCAAAATTTTTCCATGGGTTAGCAATTCGAACCGGCATCATTAACTGATTAGTTAGCCAATCTCCAAGTCCAGCGATATTACTGCTGATGCCCATAACTAAAATTTGTTCAATTGGCTCACCACCTAAGCGGTTGTTGTTATATCTAATCATTTTTTTGATTTCGGTAATAATTAATTTTAGAGCTTTTTCTAAAGCTTGAGTAATTTCTTTTTGTTGTGGACTTTTAGTGAAGCCTTTTAAGACTTTCAATTGATGAGCTTTTTCGATTGAAATGTTCAATTCTCGAGATATAATTTCTGTAAAATAATTACCACCAAAAGGAACGCTGTTGGTGATGCGAATTACCTTGTTTAAAATTGCGATATCAGTGTAATCAATGCCAATGTCTATGATTAAAGTATTGATATTAGCTTCTTCATAAGCCGTCAGTAGACGGGCGATTGAATTCATACTAGGTTCGATTAAAATTGGCTCTAATCCAACTGATCTTGAAGCACTAATTACTCTATCAACTGTTTGTCTAGGAATAGCGCTTAATATAATATTGATTTTGTCGTTAACTTGATTGATAATTTGATAATCATAAATTAATAAATCCTTAGGAATTGGAATGTATTGCTCAATTTCTAAATCAATTAATTGGTCAATTTCTTTTTCTGCCTCCAAGGGGATTTGGACTGTTTTAGAAAAAGTTTTGCCACTAGGAACCGAGATACAAGAATAATTTGAATTTATTTTTCCTTGTTTGGCTTTGATTAATTTTGCCATTTGCTCTTCTAGATAACCATCTTCAGTTTCTAGGGAGCTTTTAGTTCTGGAAGAGTCCAATTTAATGGCGGAAAAAGCTTCTACTTTGGCTTTGCTTTTTTGCGGCCCAAAAGCCATTAATGTTAGATCATTAATGCCAAAATTTATTCCCACAATTTGATTTGATTTAAAAAATGATTTCATTTGCCCACTTGTTTTTATTACTTATGCTTTTATTATTGTACATTATTGAATGTTTTTTGACAAGCTTGCGATTGGGCTCATAACACTAGCCGCAATTACACCTACCATTGACCCCATAATTACAATCATAACCGGTTCAATAATTGAGTTAATTTGGTCGATTGCTAAGTCAACCTCTTCTTCATAAAAATCTGCTACTTTAGTTAAAATTATTTCAGTATTACCAGTTTCTTCACCAACTGCCACCATTTGTACTACAATGTCTGGCCAAATTCCTTGTTGCTTTCTTAGGATCTCTGATAATTGTTTACCATTTTTTACACCTTTAACCGCATCGGTTAAAGCTTGCCTGTAGACTTCATTTCCAACTGATTCAGATGTGGTTTTTAGAGCATTAACGACTGAAACTCCGGCTCCCATTAGGGCCGAAAAAGTTCGAGCAAAGCGAGCTACTACAATCTTTCTAATAATCGGACCTACGCCAGGAATTTTTAAGATAATTTTGTCAAATTTCGGTCGTCCCTTTGGTGATCTTAAATATTTAACTAATAAAGCGATTAAACCTAATATAATTGGCGCAACTATTAAGTTGGTTTTACTAGTTAAGAATCCAGAAATGTTTAACATGGTTTGGGTAATAGCTGGTAATTCAGCATCTTCTCCACCTAAGTCAGTTAAGATAGTACCAATTTTTGGGATGACGAATAGCATTAATCCAAAGAATGAGGAAATGGTGATGATGATTAAAACTGTAGGGTAGGCCATGGCTGATTTTATTTTTTTACGAATAGTGTTTGCTTTTTCTTGTTGAATTGCTAAACGTTTTAAAATGTCATCTAAGATACCAGCTGATACTCCTGCCTTAACCATGTTGAGATAAATATCATCAAAGATATTTTTGTGTTTTGCCAATGATTCTGCTAAAGTTGCGCCTCCTTCAATTTGGCTGATAATGTCTTTGATGGCTTTTTGTAAAACAGTTTCGCCTTTGCCAGACAACGATTCTAATGCGCCAATTAATGGCACGCTGGCTGAAATCATGACTGATAACTGTCTAGTAAAAATAGTCATTTCGTCTTGTTTGACTTTTGGTTGTCCGATTGTAAGATTAAATCCTTGATTAACTTTTTTGACAGACAAGGGGCGATAACCTAATTTTCTTAAAGAATTGATAGCCGCTTCTTTGTTGCTAGCTTCAATATTACCTTCGACTGCTTTTTGCTTTTCATTTAGTGCTTTATATTTAAATTTCATTTTAATCCTTTGTCGCTCCGAATGCTTCTTCTAAAGAAGTCAAACCTCGTAAAGCTTTAATTACGCCATCAGTACGCATAATAATCATACCTTCACCAATTGATTGCTCTTGAATTTCGTTAGCTGTGGCATTGGCGGTAATTAATTTTTGGACGGCATTTGAATTGTCTAAAACTTCGTAAATACCAACTCGACCTTTATATCCGGTATGATTACATCGTTCACAGCCGCCTTCTTTTGGTACCCAATAATGAGTAATATCTGAAGCAGTAGTACTTAATTCGTCATCTTCGCCAACTCCGTCTTTTTTGGCTTGGATTTCTAATTCGTGTAACTTTTGATTGTCAATATCTTGATTAGTATTTAAAAGCTCAAAAATATGAGTTTTCATTTCATCTGGAATTTCTTTTCGCACTCGACATTTAGTACAAAGTCGCCGTACTAGTCGCTGACCAATGACTGAGTTGACAGTCGAGGCAATCAAAAATGGTTCAATTTTCATATCTAATAAACGAGGCAAACAAGTTGCGGCGTTGTTGGTATGTAAGGTTGAAAAAACTAAGTGTCCAGTCAAAGCGGCCTGAACTGCCAAGCCGGAAGTTTCACCATCACGAATCTCACCAATCATGATAATGTTTGGGTCTTGACGCAAAAGGGCACGCAGACCAGAAGCGAAGGTCATGCCAGCCTTAGGGTTGGTTTGAGTTTGATTAACTCCTGGAACTTTGTATTCGACGGGATCTTCGATAGTTGAAATATTAACATCAGGGGTGTTGAGAATTGACAAAACCGAAAATAGGGTGGTTGATTTACCGGAACCGGTTGGACCAGTAACAAGCATAATACCGTTTGGCTGATGAATTGATTTATTGATAGTTTCGAGATTTTTGCCCCACATGCCTAATTGACGTAGGGTTAAAGCGTCAGCGCCTTCGCTCAAAATACGCATGACTATTTTCTCACCATCTGCAACTGGCAAAGTAGAAACACGAAAAGCAAATTTTTTGGAATTAAGAAAAATTTTAAAACGTCCATCTTGAGGAGCACGTTTTTCATCGATCTTCAGATTGGACAAAATTTTAATACGAGAAACCAAAGCATTAAGTGATTTTTTGGGTAATCGATTAACCTCTTGTAGAACGCCATCAATACGGTAGCGAATTTGAACGAATTTTTCGCGCGGTTCAATATGAATATCACTGGCACCAGATTTAATAGCATATTCCAAAATTAAATTGACGGTTTGGGCGATTGGTGAATCTTCGGCAATATCTTTTTCACTGACTTGTTCTTCATCGTCTTCATCGTCGGTTTGAATATCAATCACGTCAGTCAATTCTTGATTAACATCGCCTCTATAAGCTTCCAAAGCGTCTCTGATATTTGATTCGGTGGCAATGCTAATTCTTAGATTGCTGCCTAATTCTTTTTGTAAAAAATTAATAGCTTGAATATCATCTGGGTCAGATAGGGCAAGATGAATTAAACCATTTTCCTCGATTTTATAAACAATTGCTTGGTATTGTCTAGCTACTAACTCTGGAATTAAACTTAATTCTTTTGATGTAATGTTTTTTCGATCTATTTTGACGAAAGGAATGTTAGAATATGTGGAATAAGCTTTAACTAATTGTTCTTCATCAATAATTTTACGTTCAAGAGCGATTTTTTGAATTGAATGGTGGGATTTTTGTTGTTCTTTCTTAATAATGTCCAGTTGGTCTGGAGTAAAATTGATAAGTTTGCCCACTAACTTGTCTGATAAAAGCATAATTATTATTATTTTAACTTAAAAATTATTTTTTTGCTAGACCAAAATAATTTTTATGGTTTAATATAAACATGGACGAATATTTTTTGAATCAATTTGAGCTAGGAAAAACTTATGTGATAGCAGTTTCTGGTGGAGTTGATTCAATAGTTTTACTTGATAGAATGAGCAAAATTGAAGGTATCAAAATAATTGTGGCGCATTTTGATCATCAAATTCGGGGTCGGGCTTCGGCTGATGATGCGGAGTTGGTGCGGCAACTAGCTAAGCAACATAATTTTCAATATGAGATTGCGCGTGGTGGTTTAGGTGAAAAAGCTAGCGAAGATCAGGCGCGTCGAGCTAGATATAGTTTTTTACGTCAAGTTGCTTCTGAAAATCAGGCTCAATTAGTGGTGGCACATCATTTTGACGATGTGATTGAAACGGTAGCAATTAATTTGAAACGAGGTACTGGTTGGCAAGGCTTAGCAGTGATGGGTGCTGAAGATATAATTCGACCGTTAATTAATGTTACGAAAGAACAAATTATTAATTATGCTAAGGAAAATGATTTAAAATGGCACGAAGATGAGACTAATTCTAGTGATAAATATCTACGCAATCAATTGCGACAACAAATAAAAGATAAAATTCCTTTTGAAAATCGAGCAATTGTTTATGAATATTATCAAAAGCAAAAAGCTTTAAGGCGAGCAATTTTTTTTGAAGCGAGAAAATTTTATCATCAAAATCGCAAATATTCACGGTATTTTTGGATTATGATTGACCATCAAACTGCAGTTGAACTATTTCGTCAAATTATTGGAATAAGTTTTTCAATTTCTATTACTATTCCTCAAGCTGAGCAGGCGATTGTTGCTGTTAAAACGGCTAAAGAAAAAACTGTTTATCAGGTTGGTGAAGGAGTTTCTTTGAAATTTACGAAGAAAAATTTTCATATTGATTTTGATAAAAGTTAAAACTTGATTTTTGATATTTTTTTGATATAATTATTAAAGTAATTGACGCGGGGTGGAGCAGTCTGGTCAGCTCGCTTGGCTCATAACCAAGAGGTCGTTGGTTCAAATCCAACCCCCGCTACCAAGAAAAAAACTCATCGAAAGATGAGTTTTTTTCTTGTTTTTACTTTTTATTTTTTAACTTTTTACGATTTCTTTTTAAAGAAATATTGATTATGATATAACCAATTCCGAACATTAAGCTATAAAAGATTAAAACAAATGGTAATATACCGATTTTTTGACTAACTAATTCTAATACTGTGTTTCGACCACCGTTAAGATATCCATAATCATAGTTATATTTTTTGTCGACGATAAAATTAAATAATAATAGGATAAAAACGGGGACAGTAAATAAAAATTTGTCCATTTTTTGTGGGCGATAA
>PDWI01017426.1_pt1 | contig 10511 bp, 6 predicted proteins | sample 1430891 | NCBI WGS metagenome assembly PDWI01 (sample SAMN01162508, study PRJNA174530) | Oral metagenome, whole genome shotgun sequencing project. | biome: Marine environment; feature: Marine mammal; material: Swab sample of the gingival sulcus; isolation source: swab sample of gingival sulcus... | reverse complement strand
TAGCCCAAAAAGATATCCCTGACCAGAAAAATATCCTCATGATCTTTTTGACTTTCATGGTGAAAGCGGTTATTTTTCCAATGTTTTCCGCCGTTTTTTGTGAAAACAGCTGCGATGCTGCCATCTTGGGTAGCCACAGAAAAGACTCATTAATTCAAGGAATTACCGATTATGAAAGAAATAAAAATAGGAATCATTGGCTTTGGTACTGTTGGCAGCGGCCTGGCCCAAGCTCTCTATGAACAAAAAGAACGTCTCGCGAAACGAACCGGAGCGTTGTTTACCGTTGCCACCATAGCTGATACCAACGTCTCCAGCCTGCCGCCCCATATGCAGCATATCCAACTCACCAAGGATGCCGAAGATATCTTTAATAATCCAGACATTGATATTGTTGTCGAGGTCATTGGTGGTATGGAGCCGGCAAAGACCTTTATGATGAAGGCCATTGAAAAGGGAAAACATGTGGTTACCGCGAACAAGGCCTTGCTTTCGATTCATGGTAAAGAGATTTTTGATGCGGCCATCGCAAACAATGTTGAGGTGGGCTTTGAAGCCAGTGTTGGCGGCGGTATTCCGATTATCAAAACCATGAAAGAGGGGCTGGTCGCCAACGAAATTTCTTTTATCAAGGGAATTATGAACGGTACGGCCAACTATATTTTGAGCCGAATGACCGAAGAGGGCGCCCCTTTTGCCGAGGTACTTGCAGATGCCCAGGCCTTGGGATTTGCCGAAGCAGATCCAACCTATGATGTGGAAGGAATCGATACCGCCCATAAGTTGGCAATCTTGATGACCATTGCCTATGGACTTGATGTGCGGCTCGAGCATATCAGTGTCGAAGGGATTTCACAGATTGAGCCCATAGATATTCGTTATGCGAAAGAATTTGGCTATACCATCAAGCTGCTCGCCATCAGCCGCAACCACGGCGATCATGTTGAGGCCCGGGTCCATCCGACCATGGTTCCCCAAAGCAATATTCTGTCTACCATTGGCGGCCCATTCAACGGTATTCTCGTCAAAGGAGACACTGTTGACGAGGTATTGCTTTACGGACAAGGTGCCGGGAAGATGCCCACTGGAAGTGCGGTAGCCGCAGATGTTGTCGATATTGGCCGCAATATCATGGCCAAATCATTAAACAGGGTTCCGGCTCTTTCCTATCTGCCCGAAAATATCACCGCACCCAAAATCACTCCGATGAGTGAATTGGTTTGCCCCTTCTACTTCCGGGTAACCGCGCTTGATGAGCCGGGTGTTCTTTCTCAGATTACTGGTATTTTTGGCAAACACGAAATTTCAATCAATGCGATACACCAGCCAGCTCATGATAGCGGTGAGCCGGTGCATATTGTGTTCCGCAGTCACCAGGCTTCTGAAGGTGCAGTTACTCAAGCCATCAAAGAGATTGATGCCTTGAAAATCTGCACTGCGCCAACTATTAAGATAAGACTGCTTAATATGGAGTAATTTGATGAAGTACTGCATACTTGTCGGTGACGGTATGGGAGATTACCCCGTTGATGCCTTGGCGGGAAAAACCCCTCTCGAAGCAGCACATACTCCGATGATGGATGAACTCTGCCAACGGGGTGAGCTGTTTTTAAATAAAACCGTTCCCGAAGGATTTCCGCCGGGCAGCGACGTTGCCAATATGTCACTGCTCGGCTATGATCCCGCCAGGTATTATACCGGCAGAGCACCGCTTGAGGCCGGGGCAATGAACATTGATCTTCAGCCCGATGAAATCGCCTTTCGCTGCAATATGGTCACTTTGGAAAAAGATGTGAAGGGTGGCCTCACTATGGTTGATTTCAGTGCCGGTCATATCACTAACGAAGAATCCCATCAGTTGATACAGGCTCTGCAAGAAGAGTGTGACGATGAGATGTTTCACTTCTATCCCGGAGTGAGCTACCGCCATCTCATGGTTTTGCGAGGAGAGCATCCTGGCTGCACCACAGTGCCTCCCCATGACCATATCCAGCGGGATGTGACCGAGCATTTCAACGCCTATCTTGCGAATCCAAACTGGAAGGCTTTGCTGGAAAAAGTTGCAAAAGTTTTCGCCAATCATCCGGTAAATCTTGAAAGAAAGGCCCAGGGAAAACATCCGGCCACCATGGTCTGGCTCTGGGGCGAAGGAAAAAAGCCCAGTGCTCCGAACCTGCAGCAGCGCTTTGATATTACCGGATCTATGGTCAGTGCTGTGGATCTACTCAAAGGGTTGGGTGTTATCGGAGGCCTTTCGGTGATAAATGTCCCTGGGGCAACCGGCTATATTGACACCAACTATCAAGGCAAGGCCGCCGCCGCGATGCACAGCCTTGATCATCAGGATTTTGTTTTTGTCCATCTTGAAGGTCCTGACGAAGCCGGGCATAAAGGGAGTTTAGCCGATAAAATCACTGCCATCGAAGATTTTGACAGCAAGATCGTGGCTCCCATTTATCAGCATCTTACGAAGAAAAACGAGCCCTTTCGCATGGTGATTACCATGGATCATTTTACGCCCTTGGCGCTGAGAACCCACACCTCGGATGCCGTGCCAACGCTTCTCTATGATTCCCGCAAGACAGATGGCTGCGGTCGGCAATTCAATGAACGAGAGGCGTTGCAGTACGATGAGGAGGCAAACAATGGCATCTCCCAGGGGCATCTTATGATCAATAAACTTTTAGAACGATAACCACTATGGAGAGACGGATTTTTACAACCACCACTCGAGTCTTATATGGCGATACAGATGCCGCTGGGGTCGTTTATAATGCCAATTATCTTCGTTATTTTGAATATGCCCGCACCGAAATGATGCGCAACTGGGTCTGTTCGTATAAGGAGATTGAAGACCTCGGTTTCGTCCTCCCGGTGACAGAATCCTGGATTCGTTACAAGGCCCCGGCATTCTACGATGACCTGCTCACCCTGGAATGTTATATCGCAGAACTGTCTCGACTAAAATGTACTTTCAAATACAGGGTGCTACGCAAGAGCCCGGAACAGGATAAAGAAAAGCTCCTCGTCAAAGGCTATACCGTTCATGTGGCCACTACCCGCAAAGGCAAATTGATCCGTTTTCCTGATGAATTATTGGCAAAAATCACAAAAGCCTGCAATCTTGATGATGCTGATTCTGCATAAACCAGAAAAATCAATCGGATAGAGAAAGAACCTCACCAGCGATCGCCCAGACAATAAGAAAAAGCCTTGTCCCGTGCTCTTGGTTGTATTGTAGCCCCACTTAACGCGGGGTGGAGCAGTTTGGTAGCTCGTCGGGCTCATAACCCGAAGGTCGGGGGTTCAAATCCCTCCCCCGCTACCACGATATTTCAAGGCTTTGCAGTCAAAAGACTGTAAGGCCTTTTTCTTTTCCTTCCCCTACCCACTGAACCTGAATCTGGTCTCTCTCAAAAAAAGGGGATGACTTCACTTTCCAGTCATAATCTTGGTTAAGTTAAAAGTTTCTCTTTTCTCTTAACCTCTATGCTTCCCTAGACATACAGTTATCAAGAATTTTCTCTTGGTTCTTAACCGATTTTCTTTATTTTTTTTGATGTAATTAAAAGTGAGAAAAAATATCTATTCCACCTCTTGTTAATCAAAAAAATATCTTCCAAACGAAAATTTCCTCTATCAAGAACGTAATAGTAATAGAGGGGCGGCGCAATACAGAGAAGCTGACAGATTAGATACCTTGCAAACAGGAGGATTATTATGCGAAATATTAAATGGTTTTTTCTTGCAATATGGGGACTTATCTACCAACTCCCTTTGCGTGTTGTTATGACATTTGCAACGGCTCTGGTCATTTTTTCCTTGGTGCTTTTTTCCTGGCTTACAACCAGCCCGAACTTTATCGTTGGCACTCTTGAAGAAGTTACCTCAATAAATAACGGCAAAGTTGTAATAGAAGTCGATCAATATTTTTACAACCAGTCCAAAATTGCATTGGTGGAAGACGATACACTACAGGATGAGCTACCCAAAAAACTCTGGATTCTAGGTTATGGCACAGAACAAAAGACTTTAAATAATGGCCGAGTCCTGCTGCTTCTTGAATCCCATACTGTGCTGTTTGAGACAGCGTTATGGGACATGGGAGAAATAAACCAGATACTACATAAAATAAGCAACCTGCCTTATGTCGGCATTATAATCGGAGCACTCCTTATCCTCTTTGTTATGACGGTATTGCAAAGTATTACCGCCGCCATTTTTGGCATATTGACCACCGCAAGTTCCTGGCATCTGATTTATGTCGGAAATTTCCTTAACTACTGGAGTCTCAGCGACTTTGTGATCTACCCTCTTTCCGTTTTGCTGGGGGTAGCTGGTGCCGCAATTGGTATGCGCACTTCTTTTGGCTGGACAGCCTCCATCTTTCACAGGATCGCATCAGCAACCCTTATGCTGTTTATTTTTCCCAGATTTGTAAGCTATTTTGCCATCCCCGAAGGAGATATTGCCAATTCAATTATTACCGCCCTGATCGTCTCCGCTATCTGGGCACCCGCCAGTTGTATCTGTGGTGGCAGCGTGATGATCGCAGAGTATCTGCAACTTGCCCGTTTAGAAAGCATTGTTCTGATAGCGGCGGCAACACTCTTTACCCTCTGGGTAAGATACCACCAAAAACAGGAACAACAACCTCATCGGCCCCATAAAGATACGGCAACGAAAGGTAATGGAGAAATGAGTGTTAAAAACATTTTCAGAGAAGCCTGAAACCCAAATTATATATTCTCTGTTTTTTGATTTTTCTATATCTCTTTAAATATCAGGAAAATAACAACCTCAGGAGAACTATCATGACAACAACCATTTGGCTGATTGATAACTATAACTTGCCGGAATCCTTTATTTCCCTGTGTCGGGAATACTCTATTGTTACGCTGCTGCAGGCTTTGGAGCTTATTCAGCGACTTCAGGAAAATCCATCATTGCTACCGGAAAACATCACCCTCCAGATGCTTGGAGATATCCGCGCACAACTTATTGATATTATCTCTCCCGAGACCCTGGAACAACTCACCGCACCATTTCCTTATCACCCGATCAACGGTCTACTGGAAGGGCCGCTACCCAATACAATCGAAGACAGCGGCGAACGCTCTTTGTCCGACTTCTTCGAAGATGACAACAATCTGATTAACAGAAAGGAGGGCTAAAAAATGCGGATCTACTCCAAGGTAAACCTTCTGAAGAGTTCCACGCTGCCTGTACAGCTTATCAATGGTCTGGCAAAATACGGTATAGTAACAACCGTCCAACTCTTTGAAAAACTGTCAACTCAAGCAAAGCAACTTGAGACCATAACAGGTGTTGACAGTGATAAGCTGAAAAAACTGCTAAAAAAACATCTCGGCACTCCCCCTGAATTCAGCAGTTTAACCTGTAGTCAGTTTGCCTTGCCGTCGCTTACCGGCTTGATGGAATATCAACAAGATTCTCCCATTCTTATGCAACGCTGGCAGGCTATGGCAAGTGAGCGACACTGTTTGTCAGCGGCGGTACAAAGACTGGTGAAAAAGTATGAGCTTCCATTAAAAATGGATCTTACCTCGTATCTTCCTCCTATTGGGGATCAAGGCCCTTGGGGAACTTGCGTAGGCTGGGGCTCCACCGCCGCTCGTGAATTCCCTGTAGCACCGCAGTTAAGCCCCGGCTGGGCCTATCATGGTGCCAAGCAGCTTGATGGCCATCCTGATGTTGAAGGGAGTTGGCTTAATTTCGCCTTTGAATTTTTTTATAAATATGGCCATATCCCCGAAGCTATTTATAGCTATCAGGACGCCATTCAGCAAAAACCAATGGAACCCTTTTATAAAAAAGCGGCTGCCTATAAAATTGACGGATTTATCGATCTTATGTTGGATGATGAAGAGATGTATTTGATGCCTCTCCTGCTCAAAGCACTTTTATCCGGTGTGTTTTTCCCGGAGATGGGGCCCCACCCGGTAGCCATTGGCGTGGCTGTATATGAGAGCGTCTCTTCTGCCAGCACCTATCGCACAGGACTATGGACACTTCCCCTGCCGGGAGAGAAGCGAGCAGGCGGTCATGCTATGACCATTGTGGGCTATATTGATGCCTCCCATCCCGATAATCCTTTTGATGACACCTATTTTCTGGTACGAAATTCCTGGGGAGAACAATGGGCTGCCGGCAATCCTTTTGGTTATCCCGGCCATGCATTGATTCCGGCAAGATATTTTTCCGATAGAAAATATTTCTGGAATGGGATTTTTTGTATTGCTGAGATTTCTCCAATGCAGAGAGAGGGATTATTGGGTACTCTTTGGCGAAAGACCAAACAGATAATTCATTGATTATAATGATAAATCATACTTTTTTGGAGGCAATTGTTGTTTGTCTATAGATTCAAATAAAAGGATATTTCTTACCAAGTGATTATCGAATATGGTGAATAAGAGTGTAATTTGAAAGATATACAAATAATAAAGGGATTGAATTATGCCGAAGTTACCAACTGTTGATGAGATGATAGTTCATTATGAAAAGATCCCACAAGAAGAATATCTTGCCTGGTGGTGGGATAAGGGAGTGAAGTGGGATAGAGAATTAGATGATAAAGTGTATCGTTTTTTTACACTTGTAACAAAACTCTCTGATGGTTTAGAAGAAAAATTGACCAGGATTATTCAGCTCCCTGTTTTGAGTGAAAATCAAATTGATGATTTTTTGGAATCAGAAAATGACAGTCGAAGATTGGCACAAAAAATATTTGTAATAGAAATAAGAAATGATATTGATGCAGAGATTATAATCCATTTTTTTTCTGATATTTCCTTTGAAGATCGTGGACATGTTTACAACATGATTAAAAAATATTTTGAATTAAAATTACAGGGAGATAAAAGTAAGGACGACTATAAACCTGATCATGCAATATCACAATATAGACAAGCGTCATTTCTTTTGGAAGAGCCTTCATTACAGAAATATGAGTGGCTTGATCCGGATCGAGCTCTTATAACAATAAATCTAGGAGTAGTGTACGATCGATTAAAAAAATATAGCAAAGCATTAGAGGGCTATAAAAAAGCTGAGAGAATCCATGAAGGTGAATACTGTTCAAAACGTATAGAGCTTGATCCGAATCGGGCTCGTTTAGCAATAAACTTGGGAGTACTGTATAGGAAATTAGGCAAATATTGTAAAGCAAAAGAGAGTTTTAAAAGTGCTGAGAGATTGTATGAAGGTGAATACTGTTCAAATCGTATAGATCTTGATTTGAATCGAGCTTATGTAGCAATGCTTCTAGGTGGAGTGTACGCCAATTTAACCCAATATAGGAAAGCAGTAAAGAGCTTGAAAAAAGCCGAGAAAATTTATGAAGGTGAATACTGTTCGAATCGTATAGATCTTGATTCGAATCGAGCTCTTTTAGCAATGAACATGGGAGCATTTTACGTCAATTTAACTCAATATAGGAAAGCAGTAAAGAGCTTAAAAAAAGCCGAAAAAATCCACAAAGGCGAATACTGTTCAAATCGTACAGAGTTTGATCCTGGTCGAGCTCGTGTAGCAATGAACATGGGAGCAGTTTACGCCAATTTAACTCAATATAGGAAAGCAGTAAAGAGCTTAAAAAAAGCCGAGAAAATCCATAAAGGCGAATATTGTTCAAATCGTACAGAGTTTGATCCTGATCGAGCTCGTGTAGCAATGAACCTGGGAATAGTGTACGATCGATTAAAAAAATATAGGAAAGCATTAGAGAACTTAAAAAAAGCCGAGAAAATCCACAAAGGCGAATACTGTTCAAATCGTACAGAGTTTGATCCTGATCGAGCTCTTGTAGCAATGAACCTGGGAATAGTGTACGATCGATTAAAAAAATATAGGAAAGCAGTAAAGAGCTTAAAAAAAGCCGAGAAAATCCACAAAGGCGAATACTGTTCAAATCGTACAGAGTTTGATCCTGATCGAGCTCGTGTAGCAATGAATTTGGGTAATGTATACAATAATTTAGGCCAATATGGTAAAGCAATAGAGAGTTATATAAAAATTGAGAAGTTGTATGAAGGTGAATACTGTTCGAATCGTATAGATATTGATCTTGATCGAGCTTATGTAGCGATGGAGCTAGGAGCAGCTTACAGTAAATTAAGCCAATATATTAAAGTATTAGAAAGTTGTGAAAAAGCCGAGAAAATCTATAAAGGTGAATACTGTTCGAGTCGTACAGAGCTTGATCCTGATCGAGCTCGTGTAGCAATAAACTTGAGTAGTGCGTACGGTAATTTAGGCCAATATATTAAAGCATTAGAGAGCTTGAAAAAGGCCGAGAAGATCCATAAAGATAAATATTGTGTGAATCGCATAGAGCTTGATTCTGATCGAGCTCATGTAGCAATGAACCTAGGTAGTGTGTACAATAATTTAGGTCAATATATTAAAGCATTAGAAAGCTATGAAAAAGCCGAGAAGCTTTATGAAGGCGAATATTGTTTAAATCGTATAGAGCTTGATTCGAAACGAGCTCATGTCGCAATGGGCCTGGGTAGTACGTACAGTAAATTAGGCCAATATATTAAAGCATTAGAAAGCTATGAAAAAGCCGAGAAGATTCATAAAGATAAATATTGTTCGAATCGTACAGAGCTTGATCCTGATCGAGCTCTTGTAGCAATGAACCTGGGAGTATGCTACAGTGAATCAGAATTAGGCGAATATAGAAAAGCAGTAGAGAATTATAAAAAAGCGGAGAAGCTTTATGAAGGTGAATATTGTTCGAATCGTATAGATTTTGATTCTAATCGAGCTCTTGTAGCAACGAATCTGGGTAATGCATACAGAGCATTAAGAGAACATATTAAAGCATTAGAAAGCTATAAAAAAGCCGAGAAGTTATATGAAGGTAGCACTATCCCTTGGATCTTACCTTTGCTGAGAGCTCGTTTTTCTTTCTATAATGAATTTAGCAAATTAGTCTTGATGATGGATAACCCCATAGCTTGGGTACAAGATAAAGCTCAACGGATGGCAAGATTTATTGAGCTTATACCAGACAGTAAGAAGGAACAAAATCCCATCTATGAAAAGATACGTAGTAATTTTCATCAATTCCATAAAAACTGGATACATTTTGCATTAAAAACCGAACAATACTCTCAAATCACCCCTATTCTCTTTTCTCTCCAGGGCAGAGAAGTTGCCGCCGAAATTCTTGAACAAGTTACCGATAATTCAACCATATTATCACCAGATATACAAAAATATCTCGAATTACGGAAAGCTCTGCGTGAAATGGCAGAACGGGGAACCCAGGGTGCCACCACCGAAGCATATAATGAGGAATATGATCGTCTCTATCTGGAAATGGCACAGCAAAGAACCCTTGCTACCCAAGAGAAAGGATTTGAGGCTCTGGAGCTGCCCTATAGTTCTTTTGATTTGCATAATATCCAGCAAAGCAGGCAATTTCAAAACAATCAAATTCTGGTAATAATGATGGATTATCAGGATATGCAGGGAGTATTTCTCATCTTTAAAAAGGGCGAGCCCTATTTTCTTCCCCTTGATGGGCTCGAGACACTGGTAAAAAGAACAGATGCCCTTGCTCTGCGCCATCCAGAGCAGATGGGTGGTTATCTGCGGAACCTTGGCGATAAACGTCCAACCGATAAAGACATTAAGCGTCTCAGCGAGCAGGAGTATGAAAACTTCTGGCCGGATATGACCAAAGAACTTACCGAAAAGTTCTGGAATCCCTTACGAGAATGTCTTGAAACCGTTGGCGATATAGATCTCTTTTTATCTGAACAGGATAAGATCTCCTCTGCCAAAGGCGCCATTGGTAGATTCTATCAAAAATATATCGCTGGCACAGGACGGAAGGGAGCGCATAAAATAAAAGAAACCGCAGCGGGGAATACTCCCAAAAATATTTACGAACAAGGTATTGAGCTGATTATCCTGCCCCAGGGCAGACTCTATAACCTCCCCCTTGAAGTGGGTAAACCAAAAGGCTTAAAGACCCGCTATTACCCAGGACTTGTCTATTATGCGATGCAGAAAGGCATGGTGAAAACAAGCCCCGTTACTATGCCCAAGGGCGTAACACGTTATGATCTAGCCTTTCTAGCTTATCAAGGCAATGATCTGGCTGACACTATCGGCAACTATTATCAAAGCAAGCATCTGGCTGACACTATCGGCAGCTATTTTGATTCTATCTGGAAAAAATACAACAGCCAACGTTGCATAATGCTCGAGACTCCCACACCCTATCCTGAAGATCAGATGGAGGTTTCATTGCTGTCTTTTATGGGCCATGGCGATACCGACCCTGATAATCCCCATTCAACAATGATGATTTTGGGCAATGACCGACACATCCGTCATCGTGATATTATCTTGGGTAAGACGGTTGTGCGTAATGCCTTTATCAACGCCTGCATCTCTGGAAGAATAGAAGATGATAATCGAGGCACTCCTCTTGGTCTGGTTACCGGCTTTATGAGAAAGGGCGGTACTGC
>PDWI01010287.1_pt1 | contig 10511 bp, 9 predicted proteins | sample 1430891 | NCBI WGS metagenome assembly PDWI01 (sample SAMN01162508, study PRJNA174530) | Oral metagenome, whole genome shotgun sequencing project. | biome: Marine environment; feature: Marine mammal; material: Swab sample of the gingival sulcus; isolation source: swab sample of gingival sulcus... | reverse complement strand
TTTTGTTGTCCACAAGAATAACCCAGAACTCTTCATGCTCGCATTGGCCCAGGCGTGCAATGACCATATCGCTCACATCGTCAGGGCCGGAAAAAATTACTTTTTGGGCAACAGGCGTCTGAGTTGCCCTGATGCGGCATTCTTCCAGAAGCTGGAAAAAATGCTGCGTGGCATCACCAAGCCCTGAAATTGTTCTGATTACTGACTCTTTGGCCTGAAAGACACCGCCAAGGGAGCCAAACCGCTCAAGCAGCGCCTTGGCCTGAGGCTTGGTATCCTTGCGAGGGATAACATAGGTGAGCAGAAGTTCCAAAAGTTCATAGTCTGCCAGATTCGCAGCATTTTTGGCAAAGCGTTCCTTGAGCCGCTGGCGGTGGCCGTGAAAATGCGGCTGTTTGGCAGTGGGCTTTTTTGAATGCTGTCTCATATAGGTACGATTTGGCCGTGGGGCAACCCCGGATTGGGAAAAATTACGAAAACACGCACATAAGTTCGTGCAGCAGATATTCCAGAGCCTGTTCCGGTGTTCTTTTGCCGGATTTCACCGAGGTTTCAGCGTCCAGAAGGAGGTCAAAGATACGGGTAAGTCCTGCAAAGCCAAGCCGTGAGGCCATGGTTTTTTTCATGGATTTTACCGACGGGGGCAGACGAACAGCATTGTCTTCGCCAGCGGCAAGCTGCCACATGGTTCGGGTTTCCCAGGCAAGAAGTCCCAAAAAGGGGAAGAGCATATCAGAACCGGAGCTTGACTGATCCATAAGGATTTTTTTCCATGCTTGCAGGCTTTGGTTCTTGTTCTGAATAGAACGCAAAAACGCAAACATATCCATATCCAGGGGATGGTCAAACAGGGTCAAATCGGCTGCTGTAACCTCGGTACGGGAACCCAGATGCAGGGAAAGTTTTTCCAGCTCATTGTTCAGGGCAAAGGTTTCCAAGGGCAGGCTTTGGCAAAAGGCTGGAAGAACGCCAGATGCAAAGGTTATCTTTCGGGCCTTGGCCCATCGACTTACTTCGCCTGGAAGATTGTTGCGGGTCAGCCCGCCATCCTGCCATATCCACTGTTTTTGTGTGGCTATTTTCCAGTAGGGCCGTGCCTGCAAGGTTTTGGGTATGGTGGGTTTGTTTTTGGCCCATGCTCCTTCAAGGCAGAAAAAGGGCCAGATGGATTGTTTGAATCCCTTGAGATGGGTGGTGAGGTTTTTCCAGAAATCTACCTTGAGCCCATGAGCCCGCCGCAGAATCAAGGCCCGTGGCGGCCCCATAAGATTCGGCACGGAAAGGGCCTGCCAAAAGGCAGGGGGCAGGTCTTCATCAGCCCAGAAGATTTTGTTTTCCCAGGCGGTCTGAGTTTGCTTGAGAGCCTGCTGGATATGGTTTCTCAGGCGTTGCGGATCCGGGCAGATACAAAAGGAAAACCCGGGTCGCTGTAAACTGGAAGACGAGGAAGGAGGCATCACAATGTGGCCTGTTGATTGGAAGAAGGGGCTTAAGGTTGCCTGGCCGGCTTTTCTGATTAAAATGCCTGGCCCAGGCGGTCTGCAATCTTTTCTGCAACAAGGCGGACAGCATCTTTTCTGGCGTTTTGCTCGCTGGCGTAGCCCTTGAAGGAACGGGAGACATGCACGGTTCCCGATGTCCAGATTTTGGTATGGTCTTCTGCGTTGTACATCTCCACGGCAACGGACAGATTGATGGCCGAGGTTATGGTGGCGTCATCTTCTCCCTTGAGGGTACTTGCTGCATTGTAGCTGATAACCCGTACGGTAACCAGCGTCTGGGCATCAGACTTGCGTACCCATTTGACCTGCCCCCGTCTGGTAAACTCGTCTCTTAGTTCTGCTCGCAGGGAAGGTTCCAGCCAGGATTCCGTAGAAGGATTCACAAATTTGGTCATGCACAAAAGCGTCTGCCCCTGGGGCAGGCTGATGGGAGCCTGCCCGCTGAAGGAATAGCCGCATCCCGCAAGAGTACCAACAAGAATAACCACCCAAAGGGGGTTTTTAGCTGACAACCACATTGATAAGTTTCTCCGGGATAACGATAACCTTGCGGATAGTTGCATCCGCAGTATGTTTAAGGACATTGGGATCAGCCAGGGCTGCCTTTTCAATAGCTTTCCTGGAAGCCCCCGCAGGGACAGTGATTCTGCTCCGTAATTTGCCATTGACCTGAACCACGATAGTTATTTCGTCTTTAGCCAGGGCCTTGGGGTCATGATTCGGCCAGGGCTGTTCTGAAAGCGGGGTTGTATAGCCCACAGCCTGCCAGAGTTCTTCGCAGATATGCGGGGTAATGGGTGCAAGCATGGCCAGTACCGAACTGATGGCCGAGGAAAGAAGAAGCGGGCCATTGGTTGACGTTTTAAGGACTTCTCTGGATTTATACAGATGATTTACCAGCTCCATAGCTCCGGCAATGACCGTATTGAACTGAAATTTATTCTGAATATCCGTGGTGGCCTTGAGCAGGGTTTCGTGTTCCTTGCGGCGAAGGTCTTTTTCTTCGCTGGACAACGCAAGCCCTTCTGCATCTTTGGCCGGGCCGCAGGGCGTAAGCAGAGGCAGCAAATCATCCACCAACCGCCAGAGCCGGTTCAAAAATCTGGATGCCCCTTCAACACCGGTGTCCGACCATTCCAGGTCTTTTTCCGGGGGAGCGGCAAAAAGGCAGAAAAGACGGGTGGTGTCTGCTCCGTATTGTTCGATGAGATTGTTCGGGTCAACCACATTGCCCTTGGATTTGGACATCTTGGCCCCGTCTTTGAGAACCATGCCCTGGGTGAGCAGGTTGCTGAAAGGCTCATCCACGCCCTGGATTTCACCCATGTCCCGCAGCACCTTGACCCAGAAACGGGCGTACAAAAGATGCAGGATGGCGTGTTCAATGCCGCCAATGTATTGATCTACAGGCAGCCAATAGGAAAGAGCTTCCTTGTCAAAGGCAGACTCGGTTCTTCGCGGGGACGTGTATCTGGCAAAATACCAGGAAGATTCCACAAAGGTATCCATAGTATCGGTTTCGCGCCGGGCCTTGTCGCCGCATTGGGGGCAGGTGGTCTCCACAAAGGGAGCGTACTCAGGCAGGGGAGATTTGCCGTCCTTGCGGGTGGTTATGTCTCTGGGAAGTTCCACAGGAAGGTCGGTCTGTTTCACAGGCACGGTTCCGCATTGAGGGCAATAGATGATGGGAATGGGCGCTCCCCAGAACCGCTGTCTTGAGATATTCCAGTCCCGCAGGCGGTAATTAACGGTTTTTTTGCCCACGCCTTTGGCATCCAAAGCCAGGGCAATCTGCTCCTTGGCCTCTTCGTTAAACAGCCCGTCAAACTCACCCGATGCCGTGAGATAGCCAGGATCAGCATAGGCCTCGGTCATGGTGGCAGAATCAAGAGTTTCACCCTTGGGCTGAATGACAACCTGCATGGGCAGGTCGTATTTGCGGGCAAATTCAAAATCCCTCTGGTCGTGGGCAGGAACAGCCATAACAGCCCCGGTTCCATAGCCCATGAGGACAAAATTAGCCACAAAGACAGGCATTTTGGTTCCGGTAACAGGATTGATGCAATAGCTGCCTGTAAAACATCCTTCCTTTTCCATGTCTTCTGCCGTGCGAACCCTGGTGTCCATAGCATGTACTTTTTTCTGGAAGGCACGCACGGCCTCGGCCTGGGGTTTGCCCTCAATGAGGGTATCCACCAAAGGATGCTCCGGGGCAAGGCTCATAAAGGTTGCTCCAAAAAGCGTGTCCTGCCGGGTGGTGAACACGGTGATGGCCTCATCCCTGCCCTCAATGGCAAAGTCGATTTCCATACCATGACTCTTGCCAATCCAGTTTCGCTGCATGGTAAGAACCCGCTCAGGCCAGCCCTTGCCCAGGGTCGTTAAGTCTTCCAGCAGTTCGTCTGCATAGTTGGTGATTTTCAGAAACCACTGGGAAAGTTCCTTGTGAACAACTTCTGAATCGCACCGCCAGCATAACCCATCTTCTACCTGCTCGTTAGCCAAAACCGTATGGCAGGACGGACACCAGTTCACCGGAGCCTTTTTGCGATACACCAGCCCCTTTTCAAAGAGTTTAAGGAAAAAATCCTGTTCCCACCTATAGTATTTAGGATGGCAGGTGGCCAGTTCCCGTGACCAGTCATAGGAATAGCCCAAGCGCTTGAGCTGGGTACGCATGTAGTCGATGTTTTCAAACGTCCACTTGGCAGGGTGGGTATCGTGCTTGATGGCGGCATTTTCTGCGGGCAGGCCAAAGGCATCCCAACCCATAGGGTGCAGAACATGACAGCCCTGCATCCGTTTGAAGCGTGCAACAACATCACCAATGGAATAATTGCGGACATGCCCCATGTGGATACGGCCTGATGGATAGGGAAACATTTCCAGTACATAATACTTGGGCTTATCACTGGTATTTTCTACATGGAAGGTCTGCTGTTTTTCCCAGATTTCCTGCCATTTTTTTTCAATTGTTTGAGGATTGTAATGAGAAAGAGACATGAGTGTTCCTTGGTTGGTCAAAAGAATATTATGCGATACTGAGGTCGAAGTAAGTCACTCAATATGTGCTTTGGGCACGTGAGAATTTGAACTTTTTGAAGCAACAATAGAAGCAAAGAGGCAAATGATGCTTTTGGGGCAATCTGCTAAGATTCTGCCAATTCTTTCCCAACTCCATCCAAAATGCCATTGATAAAATTGCGGGAATTATCGTCTCCAAATTCCTTGGCGAGTTCAATGGCCTCGTTAATGGCAACACGGACGGGAATATCGGCAACATAGCGCATCTCAAAGACACCCAAACGCAGGATGGTCAGTTCCACCTGGGCGATACGCGAGAGCTTCCAGTGTTTGGAAAATCGGGCAATGGTGGCATCCAAATCGCCCAGATGCTCCATAACTCCATTAACAAGGCTTCGGGCAAAAGGCATGTCTGTTTCGTCTTCGGCCTCATGTTCCGTTGTCAGAAAGTGGTCAAAGGTGGCATCCACACAGTCTTTGGATGCGGTATCCTCTGCATAAACTGAATACAGAACCTGAAAGGCAAATTGACGCTCTTTGCGTCTGGAAGTTGTACCGGCCATGAGCTAAAGCTGTTCCAAAACCCGTATGGATTCAAGGGTTGCTGCGGCTGCTTCCACTCCCTTGTTACCAGCCTTGCTTCCTGCCCGTTCAATGGCCTGTTCCAGATTGTCTGTTGTCAGAACCCCGAACCCAATGGGAACGCCTGTGGCCAGGCAAGCATGGGCAATGCCCTTGGCAGCTTCCGAGGCCACAAAATCAAAATGCGGCGTAGCACCACGGATGACCGCACCCAGGCAGATGATGCCATCATACTTTTTGCTGGCAGCCAGTTTTTGGGCCACAAGGGGCATTTCAAAGGCTCCGGGAATCCTGATAATGGTGAGGTCCTCACGGGAACCCCCGTTTCTCACAAGGTAATCCACGGCTCCGCCCACAAGACGATCTACAATAAAGTCGTTGAATCGGGCGGCAACAATAGCAAACTTGAGTCCCTTGGCGTCCAGACTGCCTTCAATGGTCTTGATATGTTGCATAATACGCTCCAGTAAGAGATAAATGGTCGTTGTTTTATGACTACAGGCGTGCTGCCAGTGTATGCTCTGGCTGGCAGGATGAAACTTGCGCCGTGCCTCATACGTTGCGGCATTGCGCCTGCATGAGGTTTAGGTTGACGAACCCTTTCCTGCCGCAGCCTTTTCCTTGAGATGGAGCAAATGGCCCATCTTTTCCTGCTTGGTCAGGAGATAAAATTCATTTTCATTGCACGGGGGGATTTCAATGGCCAGCCGCTCCACGACTTCCAGGCCATAGCCTTCCAGCCCAATGATTTTTTTGGGGTTATTGGTCATAAGCCGCATTTTGGAAATGCCCAGATTGACCAGAATTTGCGCTCCAATGCCGTAATCCCGAAGGTCAGGAGCAAACCCCAATTCTTCATTGGCCTGCACGGTATCCCGCCCTTGATCCTGCAAATGATAGGCCTTGATTTTATTGCCCAGACCAATTCCCCGGCCTTCCTGTCGCATGTACAGGATAACGCCCTTGCCTTCAGCCTCGACCATACGCATGGCCGTTTGCAGCTGGCTGCCACAATCACACCGCATGGAGCCGAAGACATCACCGGTCAGGCATTCGCTATGGACACGAACCATAACAGGCTCGTCCTCTTCCCATTCTCCCTTGACCAGGGCCATGTGGGTATAATCGTCAATATCGCTTTCAAAGGCAATGGCCTTAAATCCGCCGTAGCAGGTGGGCAGATTGGCCTCGCCCACACGGTACACCAGTGAATCAAATTTGGAGCGATAGCGGATGAGGTCTTCGCAGGTGATGATTTTCAGGTCGTGTTTGGCTGCAAATTCTTCCAACGCCGGACGTCTCGCCATATTGCCGTCTTCCCGCATGATTTCGCAGATGACACCAGCGGGCTTGAGTCCGGCAAGCCGGGAAAGATCAACGCTGCCTTCGGTTTGTCCGGCACGTGCCAATACGCCGCCGGGTCTGGCCCGCAACGGGAACATGTGGCCGGGAGTGGCAATGTCCTCTGGCTTCACATCATCCTGAATGGCCGCAAGTACGGTGGTGGCCCGGTCATAGGCTGAAATGCCTGTGGTAACACCGTTAGCTGCCTCAATGGAGACAGTGAAATTGGTGCCAAACTTGGAAGTATTGCGCTGGGTCATAAGGGGAAGCTGCAACTTATCTATCATTTCCGGGGCCATAGCCAGACAAATAAGCCCGCGAGCATGAGTCGCCATAAAGTTGATAGCTTCCGGGGTAACCTTTTCCGCAGCAATGTACAGGTCGCCTTCGTTTTCCCGGTCTTCATCATCCACAAGGATGATCATTTTGCCCTGCTTGATGTCTTCCAGGGCGTCTTCAATGGTACAGGAACAAGTCTTTTTTGACATACATTACCTCTGAGGTAGATATTGGTTGTTGTTATAGAAAAATATGCTACATTTTATCACAAAGTAATTTTATGGTATAGAACATTGGTAGACCTCTGTAATAAATCAAGCAGTACCAGGGTATAAGCTTGTTTCCAAAATATAGAATAAAAATAGCGAAGAACATTTTTCATAACGCTAACCATCAGCCGTGCCGTTTTTTGGTCTCGGCTGGATGGGATTGTTAGGTTCTTTTTGATCTGCGGACTCTTTCGTATCACCTTGCAGTTTTTTAAGAAACTCGAATACACCACGCTCATCATTTTCGTGAAAGCTCATCCATTTTACAGATGAGCGGGGAATAATTAGTGTGTCGTTTTCAATTTGTATATAGACGTTATCTTGTGTTGAATATACAACTTCACCTACTATCGGTAAATTAATGCTACAGGGGTGTCTCATAAAGCTGTCCTCATGTAAATCTATAGTCATTTCCAGAGGCTTGCCGCCACCGATTTTCTTACTAATATTGCCGTAGACATAGGAGCCAAATGTTACGGCAGACAAAAGAATAAAGATTGCTGTATAGCCCAAATTAAATACGATTCTGTCTTTAGTGAGCTTGTACCTTTCGAATGAGTCGAGAACTAGATTTATATATATCGAATATCCCAAGAATGCCATAAATACGATATATATATTAATTCCAGATGATAGGTAGAAAAATGAAAAGACAGCGATTAGTTTTAAAATTCCATCAACAATCAAATGGGCAAACGGATGCCTAACATCCCAATTTGATGTATCTAAACTATAACTAAGAATAAAAACAAAAGAAAGTACTGCATAGAAACCAAGACTCTCAATTTGACCAAAGGCAAAAGTAGAAAATAAGGCGGCAGACAAGCAATGAAAGAATGCTAGCTCTATAAACATATGAATAAATGCAATAAGAGGCGAAACAGCAGGAGCATTTCTTTCTTTCAGGTGATCTATGTGCTGCCCTAGCCAGCGCTTAGATAATATTATTGATCTCCCAGCAAGTATCCCATAAACTGTTAAATACAAGACAAATACTGCACCTGCAACCAAGTACTCAGTACTAGCTATTCCCAGATCTACCACTCCATATTTATATAGGTGCGAATTTAAAGTCAAGAATCCGCAAAGATATATAACCCCAAGGAAAACTGCAGAAACTTTTCCTAGCGAATCTGCTTTCAACAAGCCAATCAAGGCTTGACTATTATCAGGGCTAATTTGTTCGACTTTGTCTGATTCCATTGTTTAGTACTGACTCATTGAACTTAACAAATTATTACATCACTTCCAGATAATCCCAAGATATGTATAACTCTATAACACTCTATAATGACAACAGACATACATCCAAACCCTACCCCCCAAAACCATTTCTCTCCAAAAATTCCATACTTATCTGGCTAGCAGGTTCCTCGCTATTCTTGCCTGTCCAGGGAGCGGTCATATTTCGGACGTATTTTCCAATAATATCTGTTTCCATATTGATAACAGAACCTGTTTTCCATGAGCCAATGGTGGTTTCCTTTTGCGTGGCAGGAATGATGTTTACTGTAAGGAACCCGCTTCCGCAATCATTGACGGTAAGGCTGATTCCGTCCAGGGCCACAGAACCCTTAGGAATAACCAACGATGAATGTTCAGGCTCAAAGCCTAATGTATAGATGCGTGATTCTCCGGCAGGCTCAATCTGTTTGACCGTTGCCAGACAGTCCACATGGCCGGACACAATATGGCCGCCAAGACGATCTCCCAGGGCCAATGCCCGTTCCAGATTCACCAGACTCCCGACCTTGAGCCTGCCCACATTGGTTCGGGATATGGTTTCCCCAGAGGCATAGGCAGAAAACCATTGCGAGGAAAAGTCTTCTACCGTCAGGCATGTCCCGTTAACGGCAATGGATTCGCCAAGAACAAAATCCCGCATCTGCTCAGGAGTGGCAATGCGAAGACGGGTTTCCTTGCCCGTTTTTTCCACGGTCTGAACGGTTCCTACTGCCTGGATGAGTCCGGTGAACATGGGATTTTCCTTTGGTGGTGTTGGGGCCAGACGCGGTACATAAGGTCTTCTCCACAGGGCGTTACCTCGCCAAGGCGCAAGGAAATCGCATCCTGCATGGACGCAATGTTCCGGCCAGAAAAGCACGCCCTTCCTTCATTGTCGCCCAAAATCTTTATGGCCTGAAACAGGATAATCTCGTCGGCCAGATGCTGCTCCAGCAAGGACATGGCAAGTGTGCCGCCGCCTTCGCACAAGGTATAAAAACAATCACATTGCTCGTAGAGATAGGTAAAGCCTTCGTTAAGATTCAGCCCTGTTCCCTGTGCTGGCAAGGAAAGGATGCGGCAGCCTATGTCCTTGAGGTATGCACCTCGCCTGGACGTTGCTTCCTGGGCCGTTGTCCAGAATATGGTTTGCTTGGGCCGTTGGGTAAGCAGGGTACAAGCCTCTGCATCTTTTTGTTCAGGAAGATGGCGGGTTACAATGATTGCCAGCGGTTGGGGGCCGGAAAAATCATTCAGTCTGCATGTCAGCGAAGGATTATCCTTTCGGAAGGTTTCTCCACCTACAATAACGGCATCTGTCCATGACCTGAGCTGCTGCACACGGGTTCGGGATGTCTCGCCGCTTACCCATGCCGCATGTCCGTTTTTCGTAGCAATCTTGCCATCCAGAGTAGCGGCCAGCTTGAGGATGGAGTACGGTCGCCTTGCGTGCTGCCAGAGGGTGAAATCAGCGATAAGATCGGTGCATTCCTGTTCCAGCACGCCTGTTTCTACGTCAACGCCATGATGTTGCAAAAAAACAGCCCCACCGCCTTGAACATGCGGGTTGGGATCCCTGGCTCCGATAATAACTCTGGGAATGCCTGCCTCAAGAATGGCCTGGGTACATGGCGGGGTTTTGCCTGTGTGATTGCAGGGTTCCAGGGTTACAAACAGGGTGCAGGCGGTAAGGTCAATGTTTTTGGCACGGGCATTTGACAGGGCTTCAATTTCCGCATGGGGGTTGCCGCACTTGGTGTGCCAGCCCGATGCCACAATATGACCATCCCTTGCCAGCACTGCCCCGACGCAGGGGTTGGGAGCCGTAGCCCCTTTGCCCTGCATGGCCAGCTTGATGGCCTCACGCATACATTCTTCCTTGAACCTCTGATCCATTTATTGTCCTTCCAGAGGGAGCAGGGTGTATGTGATTCCAGACTCTTCCAGCATTTCGCAGCCCAGTTTATCGGGGTAGCCTTCTGCAAAATACACCGTGGAAAACCGGCAGTTAATAATCATTTTGGTACAAATCAGACAGGGTTGTGTGGTGCAATAGAGTTCAGCCCCGTCAATGCTCACCCCGTGAGTAGCGGCCTGGACAATGATATTTTGCTCAGCGTGCAGGGCGCGGCAAAGTTCGTGGCGTTCGCCCGAAGGAATCTTTAATTGCTCCCGAAGACAGCCCACTTCCTTGCAATGGCGAAGCTCGGTGGGTGCGCCGTTATATCCTGTTGCCAGAATGCGTTTGTCCCGCACGGCAACAGCCCCCACCTTGCGCCTGAGGCAG
>PDWI01010286.1_pt1 | contig 10511 bp, 17 predicted proteins | sample 1430891 | NCBI WGS metagenome assembly PDWI01 (sample SAMN01162508, study PRJNA174530) | Oral metagenome, whole genome shotgun sequencing project. | biome: Marine environment; feature: Marine mammal; material: Swab sample of the gingival sulcus; isolation source: swab sample of gingival sulcus... | reverse complement strand
CAGACCAATCTGGATGTCGCTGACAACTCCGGCGCTCGCCGGGTGCAGTGCATCAAGGTCCTGGGTGGTTCCAAGCGTAAATACGCCTCCGTCGGCGACGTCATCGTCGTCTCGGTGAAGGAAGCCATCCCGCGCGGCCGCGTGAAGAAAGGTGACGTCCGCAAGGCCGTCGTCGTGCGCACCGCCAAGGAAGTCCGTCGCGAAGACGGCACCGCCATTCGTTTCGACCGCAACGCCGCCGTCATCCTCGGCAACAATGGCGAGCCGATCGGTACCCGTATCTTCGGGCCGGTTGTTCGTGAGTTGCGCGCGAAGAACTTCATGAAGATCATCTCGCTTGCCCCGGAGGTGCTCTGATGGCTGCCAAGCTCAAGAAGGGCGACACGGTCGTCGTGCTCGCCGGCAAGGACAAGGGCAAGCAGGGTGAGATCACCCAGGTGATGCCCAAGGACGGCAAGGCCATCGTTGACGGCCTCAATATTGCCATCCGCCACCAGCGCCAAAGCCAGACCGCACAGGGCGGCCGCCTGCCGAAGGCAATGCCGATCGACCTGTCGAACCTCGCGCTGCTCGACAAGAACGGCAAGGCCACCCGCGTCGGCTTCCGCATGGAAGACGGCAAGAAGGTCCGCTTCGCCAAGACCACGGGGGACGCGATCTGATGCTCGATGCCGCAACCTACACCCCGCGTCTCAAGACGCTCTACAAGGACACGATCCGCGCCGCTTTGAAGGAAGAATTTTCCTACAAGAACGACATGCAGATCCCGCGCCTCGACAAGATCGTGCTCAACATCGGCTGTGGTGCCGCCGCGGTGCGCGACTCCAAGAAGGCCAAGTCGGCCATCGCGGACCTCACCAAGATCGCCGGTCAGCAGGCCGTCGGCACCGTGGCGCGCAAGTCGCACGCCCCGTTCCGCCTGCGTGAAGGCATGGTGATCGGCGCCAAGGTGACGCTGCGTGGCGACCGGATGTATGAATTCCTCGATCGCCTGATCACCATCGCGATGCCGCGCGTGCGCGACTTCCGCGGCGTGAAGCCCAGCTTCGATGGCCGTGGCAACTTCGCCACCGGCATCAAGGAACACATCGTCTTCCCCGAGATCGACTTCGACAAGATCGACGAATCCTGGGGTATGGACATCGTGATCACCACGACCGCGTCGACGGACGCGGAAGCAAAGGCGCTGTTGAAGCATTTCAACATGCCGTTCAACGCCTGAGCCTCGGAGGAATTTGGACAATGGCTAAGAAATCCATGGTTGCCCGCGAGGTGAAGCGCCAGAAGCTTGTGGAGCAATATGCTGCCAGGCGCGCCGCCCTCAAGGAAATCATCAACGACCAGGAACGCCCGATGGAAGAGCGTTTCCGTGCGTCGCTGAAACTGGCGAAACTGCCCCGCAACAGCTCGGCCGTGCGTTTGCACAACCGCTGCCAGCTGACCGGGCGCCCGCACGCCTATTACCGCAAACTCAAGGTCAGCCGGATCGCGCTACGCGAGCTGGGCTCGCAAGGGCAGATCCCGGGCCTCGTGAAATCGAGCTGGTAAGGAGAGAGACATGAACGATCCTATCGGCGATATGCTCACCCGCATCCGCAACGCCCAGCTTCGCGGCAAGTCCAACGTCTCGACCCCGGCTTCCAAGCTGCGCGGTTGGGTTCTGGACGTGCTGGCGGACGAAGGTTACATCCGCGGCTACGAAGGCGGGACCGACGCGAACGGTCACCCGACCCTCGAAATCGCGCTCAAGTATTACGACGGCACGCCCGTCATCCGCGAACTGAAGCGGGTGTCGAAGCCGGGCCGTCGCGTTTACATGGGCGCCAGGGAGATCCCGCTGGTCCGTCAGGGCCTCGGTGTCTCGATCGTCTCCACGCCGAAGGGCGTGATGTCGGACGCAAACGCTCGCAGCCAAAATGTTGGCGGCGAAGTGCTTTGCACCGTGTTCTAAGGAGGGCATGTTATGTCTCGTATTGGTAAGAAACCGGTCGAGCTGCCCTCGGGCGTGACCGCGAGCGTTTCCGGCCAGACCGTCGAGGTCAAAGGCCCGAAAGGCACCCGCAACTTCACCGCGACCGACGATGTGACGCTCGCTGTCGAGGACAACACCGTGACGGTCACCCCGCGCGGCACGTCCAAGCGGGCGCGCCAGCAGTGGGGCATGAGCCGCACCATGGTGCAGAACCTCGTCACCGGCGTCACCGGCGGCTTCAGGAAAGAGCTTGAGATCAGTGGTGTCGGTTACCGTGCCCAGATGCAGGGCAACACCCTGAAGCTGAACCTCGGCTACAGCCACGAAGTGAACTTCGTCGCTCCCGAGGGTGTCACCGTCACCGCGCCGAAGCCCACGATCATCGTCGTGGAAGGCAACGACCAACAGGCCGTTGGCGAAGTCGCGGCGAATATCCGCAAGTGGCGCGCTCCCGAACCCTACAAGGGCAAGGGCATTCGTTACAAAGACGAATTCATCTTCCGCAAGGAAGGCAAGAAGAAGTAAGGACGCGAAAAATGGCAAACAGCAAACGAGACCTGTTCTTGAAGCGCCGCCAGCGCGTTCGGAACAAACTCCGCAAGGGCAATGTCGGCAAGATGCGCCTTTCGGTGCATCGCTCGTCGAAGAACATCTCGGCCCAGCTCATCGACGATGTGGCTGGCGTGACAGTGGCTGCGGCCTCGTCGATCGAGAAGGATCTTGGCGTGGTCGGCAAGAACAACGTGGACGCTGCCGCAAAGGTGGGCACGGCTCTGGCCGAGCGCGCGAAGAAGGCCGGCGTGGAAGAGTGCTACTTCGACCGTGGCGGCTTCCTGTTCCACGGCAAGATCAAGGCCCTCGCCGACGCCGCGCGTGAAGGCGGGCTGAAGTTCTGAGAACCTGAGGGCGGCGTTCGCGCCGCCCCGATGATCCGGGGCCATGCCGGTCACCAAGGATCGAGATAACGGCGCGTCAGGCGCGCCACCTTGAAAGGAATGCCAAATGGCAGAACGTGAACAGCGTCGCGGACAGCGCCGCGACCGCCGGGACCGCGACGAAGCGCCCGAATTCGCTGATCGTCTGGTTGCGATCAACCGTGTGTCCAAGACCGTGAAGGGTGGTAAGCGCTTCGGCTTTGCCGCGCTCGTCGTCGTGGGCGACCAGAAGGGCCGTGTCGGCTTCGGCAAGGGCAAGGCCAAGGAAGTGCCCGAGGCGATCCGCAAGGCCACCGAACAGGCCAAGCGCCAGATGGTGCGCATCCCGCTGAAGGAAGGCCGCACCCTGCACCACGACATCGAGGGCCGTCACGGCGCTGGCAAGGTCGTCATGCGCACCGCGCCGGAAGGCACCGGGATCATCGCCGGTGGTCCGATGCGTGCCGTGTTCGAGATGCTCGGCGTGAAGGACGTGGTTTCGAAGTCGATCGGTTCGCAGAACCCCTACAACATGATCCGCGCCACGTTGCAGGGTCTTGGCAAGATGGCGTCGCCGCGCACGGTTGCGCAGCGTCGTGGCAAGAAGGTCGCCGACATTCTTGGCGCCAAGCCGGAAGCCCCGGCCGAAGCCGAAGCGTAAGGAGTAGGACACATGGCCAAAACCATCGTCGTCAAGCAGGTCGGTTCGCCGATCCGCCGCCCCGCCATCCAGCGTGAAACGCTGAAAGGCCTGGGCCTCAACAAGATGCACCGCACCCGCGAGCTTGAAGACACCCCTGCCGTTCGCGGCATGGTCAACAAGATCTCGCATCTCGTGAAGATCATCGAAGAGCGCGGTTGAGTTAAGGGGCGCTTGACCCCTTCCAGAAATCCGATCACCCCGGTCCGAAACGGCCGGGGTGATCCATTTTGGCCCAAGCGATGCGCTCTGCGCATGGCTGCCATGATGGATACGCACTGGTGTCGAGGCTGCAAAACGCGTTACGCGGGATCATTGCATATTCAACGAAAGCGGACATGAACCGATGGCCTTCTTCACCAACCTGAACACCAGCTGGAAATCTTTCGTCAACAAGGTCCGCACCGGGCGCTCCGTGCCCTATTGGACCGACTACCTGCACGAAGCCTGCAAGGAAAAGTGACGCTGGCCGGTTTCCAGCCCGAAAACGCCCCGGACCGCAAGGCCGGGGCGTTTCGCGTTTCGCTGCTCTTGATCCCTGACGGCCAACAGCGTATACGCGCCCGGTGGCCCTTCGTGGGTCAGGAATCAAAACCAAGAAACGCCGTGTCTGCCCCGTTCGCTTCGGGGGCATTTCCGGCAAAGGAGAAGCGACATGAAACTCAACGAACTGCGCGACAACGCTGGCGCCACCCCGAAGAAGAAACGCGTGGGCCGTGGCCCGGGTTCGGGCAAGGGCAAGACCGCTGGCCGTGGTATCAAGGGCCAGAAATCGCGTTCGGGCGTGGCCATCGCCGGGTACGAGGGTGGCCAGATGCCGCTCTACATGCGTTTGCCCAAGCGCGGCTTCAACAAGCCGAACCGCAAGGCGTTTGCCGTCGTGAACCTCGGCCTGATCCAGAAGTTCATCGAAGCCGGCAAGCTGGACGCGGGCGAGATCACCGAAGACACGCTGCTCGAAGCCGGTGTCATCCGCCGCAAGCTCGACGGTGTGCGCGTGCTGGCCAAGGGTGACGTCACTTCGAAAGTGTCCATCACCGTGACGGGCGCGTCGAAGTCGGCCATCAAGGCCGTCGAGGCCGCCGGGGGCACACTGACCGTCACGAAAGCGTCGGCGGCCGAGTAAGGCGCTTGTTTGAGGGGCAAATGCCCCTTAGATAGCCCAAGAGATTTCCAGCGCCGCCGGGTCGGGGATGACCTCGGCGGCGCTTTCACGATCAGGGGGCCTGAATGGCATCTGCAGCGGAACAAATGGCGGCGAACCTCTCCTGGGGGACGCTCGGCAAGGCGACGGAGCTTCGCCATCGCATTTTCTTCACGATCGGGCTTCTGATCATCTACCGGATCGGGACGTATATCCCGGTTCCGGGGATCGACGCGGGCGCCCTGGCCGACTTCATGCAACAGGCTTCGGCCGGGATCGGCGGCATCCTGTCGATGTTCACCGGCGGTGCGCTGGGGCGGATGGGCGTCTTTGCGCTCGGCATCATGCCCTACATTTCGGCTTCGATCATCGTGCAGCTTCTCGCGACGATGTATGAGCCGTGGAAGCAACTTCGCAAGGAAGGCGAACAGGGTCGCCGCAAGATCAACCAATACACCCGTTACGGCACGGTGGCGCTCGCCTCGGGGCAAGCCTTCGCGCTGGCCAACTCGTTGCAGGCGGGCGATCTCGTCAGCCATCCCGGCATCTTCTTCATCGTCTCGGCGGTGGTGACGCTGGTGGGCGGCACGATGTTCCTGATGTGGCTCGGTGAACAGATCACCGCGCGTGGCATCGGTAACGGCATTTCGCTGATCATCTTCGTGGGCATCGTGGCCGAGGTTCCCGCCGCCATCGTCCAGTTCCTGAGCCAGGGCCGTTCGGGCGCCGTCAGCCCCGGTGTCATCATCGGCGTCTTCGTGATGGTCATCGCGGTGATCGGCTTCGTGGTGTTCATGGAACGCGCGCTGCGCAAGATCCACATCCAATACCCGCGCCGCCAGGTCGGCATGAAGGTCTACGACGGCGGTTCGTCGCACCTGCCGATCAAGGTCAACCCGGCAGGCGTCATTCCGGCGATCTTCGCCTCGGCGCTCCTGCTGTTGCCGACCACGATCAGCACTTTCAACACCGGTGCCCAAGGCCCGATCATGTCGACACTGCTCGCCTATTTCGGCCCCGGACAGCCGCTCTACCTGTTGTTCTACGCGGCCATGATCATCTTCTTCACCTTCTTCTACACAAGGGAAGTGGCGTTCAAGGTGGACGAGGTTGCCGACAACCTGAAGAACCAGAACGGCTTCGTGCCCGGCATCCGTCCCGGCAAGAAGACCGCCGAGTATTTCGACTACGTGGTCACCCGCATCCTGACGCTCGGCTCGATCTATCTCGCCGCCGTCTGCCTGATGCCGGAGATCCTGCGGTCGCAGCTGTCGATCCCGTTCTACTTCGGCGGCACCTCTGTGCTCATCATCGTCTCGGTGACGATGGACACGATCAACCAGGTTCAGTCTCACCTGCTGGCGTTCCAGTATGAAGGGCTGATCGAGAAATCGCAGTTGCGCGGCAAGCGTGGCAGCAAGGCGAAAGGGAAGAGGGGGCCTGCACGTCGATGAACATCATTCTGCTTGGACCGCCCGGTGCCGGAAAAGGCACACAGGCACAAATCCTGACCGAACAGCGCGGCATGATCCAGCTCTCCACGGGCGACATGCTGCGGGCCGCCAAGACCTCCGGCACCGAGATGGGCAACAAGGTTGCCGCCATCATGGACGCCGGCGAGCTTGTGACCGACGAGATCGTCATCGGCCTGATCGAGGAACAGCTCGACCAGAACCCCGACGGCAGCTTCATCTTTGACGGCTTCCCGCGCACCCTGCCGCAGGCCGACGCGCTCGGCGCCCTGCTGGAGAGGTACGGCAAGAGCCTTGATGCGGTGATCGAGATGCAGGTCGACGACAATGTGCTTGTCGGGCGCATTGTCGGACGCGCCGAAGAGGCCCGCAAGGCGGGGCAGCCTGTTCGCGCCGACGACAACGAGGAAAGCCTCCGCGTCCGGCTGATGGAGTATTACAAGAAGACCTCGCCACTGATCGGCTACTACTGGGCCAAGGGCGATCTGAAGGGCGTGAACGGGCTGGGCAGCATCGACGAGGTGGCGGGCGAAATCGCCGCGATCCTCGACGCCTGATCCGGCTTGACGCGCGCGTGAATCCCACGTAAAGCGCCATATCCCTTCATGGGAATCGGTGTCGTGGGGTCGCGCCCCGCCGCACCAGAACAGAATTCAGCTGCGGCCCGCAGGGACGATCCCCGCGGGCTTACGTTGTGAAAAAAGGTTCCGGCATTACGGAACCGCAACGAAAGGAAGATAGACCTTTGGCACGTATTGCCGGCGTGAACATCCCGACGCACAAGCGCGTCCCGATCGCCCTCACCTACATCACGGGTATCGGCCACACCTCTGCGAAGCAGATCTGTGAAGCCACCAACATCGACGGCACCCGCCGCGTCAACGAGTTGTCCGATGCCGAAGTGCTCGCCATCCGCGAATACATCGACGCCAACCTGCTCGTCGAAGGCGACCTGCGCCGCGAGACCCAGATGAACGTCAAGCGCCTGATGGACCTCGGCTGCTACCGCGGCTTGCGTCATCGCCGCAACCTCCCCGTGCGCGGTCAGCGCACCCACACCAACGCCCGCACCCGCAAGGGCCCGGCGAAGCCGATCGCCGGCAAGAAGAAATAAGGGAGGCTACGAGACATGGCACGTGACAAGCGCGCTCCCAAGCGCAAGGAACGCAAGAACATCGCCACTGGAGTGGCGCATGTGAACTCTTCGTTCAACAACACCAAGATCCTCATTTCCGATGTGCAGGGCAACGCGATCTCGTGGTCGTCCGCCGGCACGATGGGCTTCAAGGGGTCGCGGAAGTCGACCCCCTACGCCGCGCAGATGGCCGCTGAAGACGCGGGCCGCAAGGCGCAGGAACACGGCGTGAAGACCCTCGAAGTCGAGGTTCAGGGCCCCGGTTCGGGCCGCGAGTCGGCACTGCGCGCGCTGGCCGCCGCCGGGTTCAACATCACCTCGATTCGTGACGTGACCCCGATCGCCCACAACGGCTGCCGCCCGCCGAAGCGCCGCCGCGTTTGATATTACCCGCTCGGGCCTTGGGGATTCCCACGGCCCGAGTTCGTCATTTTACCTCGGGCGTCCTGTTTTTGGGACATGGAAACAGGACAGGAATGGAGGGACGCATGATCCAGAAGAACTGGGGCGAGCTTATCAAGCCCACGCAGCTTGAAGTGAAGCCCGGCAACGACCCCGCGCGCCAGGCCACCGTCGTCGCCGAACCGCTTGAGCGCGGCTTTGGCCTGACGCTCGGCAACGCACTGCGCCGCGTGCTGCTGTCGTCGCTGCAAGGCGCCGCCATCACCAGCGTGCAGATCGACAACGTGCTGCACGAGTTCTCGTCCGTGCCCGGTGTGCGCGAAGATGTGACCGACATCGTGCTGAACCTCAAGGGTGTCGCGATCCGCATGGAAGTCGAAGGGCCGAAGCGCCTGTCGATCTCCGCCAAGGGTCCGATGGTCGTCAGAGCCGGCGACATCTCGGAAAGCGCCGGCATCGAGATTCTCAACAAGGATCATGTCGTCTGCCACCTTGACGATGGCGCCGAGCTGTACATCGAACTGACGGTCAACACCGGCAAGGGCTATGTCGCCGCCGACAAGAATCGCCCGGAAGATGCGCCCATCGGCCTGATCCCGATCGACGCGATCTATTCGCCGGTCACGAAGGTCTCCTATGACGTGCAGCCGACCCGCGAAGGCCAGGTGCTCGACTACGACAAGCTGACCCTGAAGGTCGAGACCGATGGTTCCGTCACTCCTGACGACGCCGTCGCCTTCGCCGCGCGCATCCTGCAAGACCAGCTAACAATTTTCGTCAATTTCGAAGAGCCGGAATCGGCCGGTCGTGAAGCCGAGGACGATGGTCTGGAGTTCAACCCGCTGCTGCTCAAGAAGGTCGACGAGCTGGAGCTTTCGGTGCGTTCCGCCAACTGCCTCAAGAACGACAACATCGTCTACATCGGCGATCTCATCCAGAAGACCGAAGCCGAGATGCTCCGCACCCCGAACTTCGGCCGCAAGTCGCTCAACGAGATCAAGGAAGTGCTCTCCGGCATGCAGCTGCATCTTGGCATGGATGTCGAGGAATGGCCGCCGGAAAACATCGAAGAGCTGGCCAAGAAGTTCGAAGACCAGTTCTGACGAACGGGGCCGCTGCGGTGGCCCCGAAATGCCCGCACTGGCGGGGAAAATCCGGGCACCTGCCCCAAGGAGAGTGGCTCACACGCATGGGCCGCCAGACAAAGCATAAAGCCTGAAAGGAAGAAACATGCGTCACGCACGAGGCTACCGCCGCCTGAACCGTACCCACGAGCACCGCAAGGCGCTCTTTGCCAACATGGCCGGCTCGCTCATCGAACATGAGCAGATCAAGACAACCCTGCCGAAAGCCAAGGAACTCAAGCGGATCATGGACAAGCTGATCACGCTGGGCAAACGCGGCGATCTGCACGCCCGCCGGCAGGCCGCGGCGCAACTGAAGCAGGATGCCTACGTCGCCAAGCTGTTCGAAGTCCTCGGACCGCGTTACGCAGAGCGCAAGGGCGGCTACACCCGCGTGCTCAAGGCCGGTTTCCGCACCGGTGACATGGCCCCGATGGCGATCATCGAGCTGGTCGACCGCGATGTGAACGCCAAGGGCGCCGCCGACAAGGCTCGCGTCGAGGCGGAAGAAGCTGCCGGCCTCGCCGACGAATAACGCGCTCTTTACCGTAACGGTTGAAAGCCCCGCCCGCGAGCGGGGCTTTCTGTTATCTGTGCGCTTCGTTTCCGTGCCTTTCCCCTTGCACTTGCGCGAAAACACACCTTAAAGTTGTTTGAAGCGGAGGTGGTGGCTGCGTGAGACGATTCTGGATGTGAGTTGAGAGGCGACATGACTGACAGTCTTGGATTGCAGCGGGAGCTTGCCAGGCTTGCGAACCTTGCACCCAAGGGCTACGCCCTTGGCCTTCACATTCGCTTTTCCTCGGCGCATCTCATGATCCAGACATATGATCCGAAGTGGACCGAGATCTATTCCGAACGTGGCTATATGTTGGCAGACCCGACGGTGTTCTGGGGCTTCGGGAATGACGGTTCGGTGCGCTGGTCGGAAATCGACCTGCCCGATCCGCATGGCATCGTCGCGCAGGCGGCGGCGCATGGACTCAAGTATGGCGTTACCGCCGCCTGTGGGCCGACCTCGTCGCGCACGATCGGTGGTTTTGCCCGGGACGATCGCGAGTTCGTCGACGCTGAAATGGCCGAGATCGAGGAGATCATCACCGAGCTTCACGAGGCCGCGACCCCGCCGGAACAGTTGAACCCTGCCCAACGCATGGCCTTGCGGCTGGTGGCGCGCGGGAGTTGCCCCGCCGAGGCGGCGGCCATTCTCGGCATCTCGGAGTCCGCGCTGAAGGCCCGGCTGCGTTCGGCACGCGAAAGGCTGTTCGTGCGCACCACCGCAGAGGCGATTCAGCGCGCACAGGAATACCACCTCCTGTAGCCGGGAATCGGCTGGCGAGCGGCTGCGCCGCGCAGTAACCTTCGGTATGGCCGACCTCTTCGACACCATTGACGAAAACGCCGCCCCGCAGACGCCCCGCCCGTTGGCTGATCGTCTGCGGCCCAAAACGCTGGCCGAGGTCATCGGGCAGGATGAAATTCTTGGCCCGGAGGGGCCACTTGGTGTCATGCTCGGGGCCGGGTCGCTCGGGTCTCTGGTGCTGTGGGGGCCGCCGGGCGTTGGCAAGACGACCATCGCGCGTCTGCTCGCACGCGAGACCGACATGCATTTCGTTCAGGTCAGCGCCATTTTCACCGGGGTGCCGGA
>PDWI01010284.1_pt1 | contig 10513 bp, 11 predicted proteins | sample 1430891 | NCBI WGS metagenome assembly PDWI01 (sample SAMN01162508, study PRJNA174530) | Oral metagenome, whole genome shotgun sequencing project. | biome: Marine environment; feature: Marine mammal; material: Swab sample of the gingival sulcus; isolation source: swab sample of gingival sulcus... | reverse complement strand
TGTCTATTAAAAATACCAATGGTAGATTAAATTTTTCAGCCATTTTGGCAATTCTAAGTGCTTTTCTATATCCTTCTGGATGAGGCATACCAAAGTTTCTTTTAAGTTTGTTTTTAGTACCTCTTCCCTTTTGTTCACCTACTATGATCATTTTTTGACCTTGCATTTCACCAATAAAAGCTACAATAGATTGATCATCTGAATAAGCTCTATCTCCATGAAGCTCATAAGAGTTATCAAGGAGCAATCTTATATAATCTAGTGCATAAGGTCTATCTGGGTGTCTTGCGAGTTGCAGTTTTTGATATTCGCTTAAATTTTTATAAGTTTTTTTAATCTCTTTTCTTAAATTTTTTTCTAAAATTTCAACTGCATGATTGTCATTTTTTATCTTTGCTGCTGAAATATCTTCATCAATTTGCTGAATATTTTTTTCAAAATCTAAATAGGTTGCCATCTTTACTCCTTAACTCGCTTAAATATAACACATCCGTTTGTTCCGCCAAAACCAAAAGTATTACTCATTACAACATCTAACTCTTTTTTTCTAGCCTTATTTGGCACATAGTCTAAATCACAATCACTATCTGGGCTAAACTGATTTATAGTTGGAGGTACTATTCCATCTCTTAGAGCCATTAGTGAAATAACGGCCTCAATAGCTCCAGCTGCACCTAAACAGTGTCCAATTTGACCTTTTGTTGAGCTGATTAATGGAATATCATTTTTAAAAAGTTCTTTTATTGCCATTGTTTCATTTTTGTCATTTACAGGTGTTGAAGTGCCGTGAGCATTTATATAGTCAACTTTTATCTCCCCTGCCATCTGCCAAGCTGCTCTCATAGCCCTATATGGACCATCTTTTGTTGGCATGGTTATGTGATGAGCGTCTGCACTCTCTCCAAAACCTATCAATTCACCATAGATTTTAGCACCTCTTTTCACTGCATCTTCATAAACTTCAAGCACCAATGCTCCAGCTCCCTCACCCATCACAAAGCCATCTCTATCTTTATCAAATGGTCTTGAAGCTTTTTTTGGATCATCATTTCTAGTCGATAGCGCTCTCATAGAGGCAAAGCCACCAATCCCAACCCCACATATAGCACATTCAGCCCCAACAACAAGCATTTTATCTGCTCCGCCAACTACTATTGTTTTGTATGCTTCTGATATGGAGTGAGTTCCAGCCGTACAAGCCGTTACTGATGAAAGATTTGGACCTTTTAGTCCATACTCAATAGCAACCATTCCACCGAGCATATTTATAAGAGATGATGGTATAAAAAAAGGTGATATTTTTTTAGCCCCTCTTTTATCTAATATAATAGAATTTTTCTCAATATTAGGTAATCCACCAATACCAGCAGCTGAACATACACCAAATCTCTCCTTGTTGCATTCAGTGATATTGGCATCATTTATTGCCTCTTTTGCAGCCTTTAATCCAAGCATAATAAACCTATCGGCTTTTTTTATCTCTTTTTTATCAAGTACTTCAAGTGGATTAAACCCTTTAACTTCTCCTGCTATTCTTACACTATGTTCACTTGCATCAAATAAAGTTATCTGATCTATACCGCATTCACCATTTACTATAGCTTTAAAAGAACTCTCTTTGTCATTTCCCAAAGAATTTATCATACCAATACCTGTTACTACAACTCTTTTCAAATACATTCTCCTTTTAAGTTCTCTTTTAAAGCTAAAGCCTGAACTAACAGGCTAAAAGCTTACTTGTTTTTTTCAATGTAATCAATAGCGTCTTTAACAGTTACTATCTTTTCAGCATCAGCATCTGGAATCTCAAGGTCAAATTTTTCTTCAAGTGCCATAACTAGCTCAACAACATCTAGCGAGTCAGCTCCTAAATCTTCTACAAACTTAGACTCCTCTCTAACCTCTGCTGGATCTACATTTAGCTGTTCAACAACAACTTCAGATACATCTTCAAATAATGCCATTTTCATTTCTCCTTAAAAAAATTTACACTATTTTAGCAAAAAAAACTTAAAAGCAATCAAAAAAAAGTAAAATATTTCAAAAATTTGCTTTTATAATGCTGATTTAAGTTTTTTTATGCGTTTTTCAAACATCGGGTGAGTACTTAAAAATGGTAACTCTTTATTGCTTAAATTTTTATCTAAGCTTTCAAAAACATTTATAAGAGGCTGAAGTGAAATATCTTTAGCTATAAGTATACTTATAGCAGTATCATCTGCCTCACTTTCAAAATCTCTTGAGTAAGACATACTAACAATCCCTGTGCTAAATGCCACTGCAATACTTGAAATATCTCCTAAAAAGTAAGCTGCAACTGCACCTGCGATACTAGTTTGAATGATATTTCTTAAAGAATGCTTATATTTTACATGTCCTATCTCGTGGGCTAAAACCCCTATAATTCCTCTAAAAGTTTGGTCATTATCAAGCTTAACCAAATCATCAAGTAAGACTATATCACCACTTGGAAGTGCAAAAGCATTGGCTTTAAATATGTCTGATTTATAAAAATGCAGTTTTAAATCCAAATCTTTTGGCTTAATAGTATTAAAATTTTGCAAAATATAAGCCTTTGTTTTTCTGTCTAGTTTTGAAGGCTCTAAATATTTATCTTCTTTTAATTCATTAAATGCTTCATTGCTTAATCTATCTAATGTATGTTTTGGCAACACATCTGCTAACATTTTTGCACTTGTTGCCGAACCAATAGTCAAGAAAAAAACCACAACTCCAACCAAAACAAAAACAGAGATAAAAGCATATATCATTTTACTCTCTAATTTTAAAACAAAATTTTTATTTACACTTTTTTCTTCGGGGCTTAGCATAAAATAAGCCCCATTTTTTAGTGTGATTATTTGAGAGACATTTGATATTTTTGATGATATTTTTACATCATTTAAGCTAAGTTTTAAGTCAAACAAAGGCACAATTAAAAATTCGTCATCTATACGAATTTCGCACTTTATCTTTCTTGAACTCTTGCCATCAAAGTAAAAAGCATCTAATGTTTTCATCAAAATCCTATATCAAAATCAAAAAAGTCCGCAACCTCTTCGCCTAAAGCTTTTGTCTGCTCATCTGCAGCATTTACAAAATCATCAACATTCTCACCTTCAATGAAAAAATTATCTATCTTATGATTAATGACGCGTATTTTCGCCCAAGGATACATAAGTCCCATTGTAAAACTAAGCATAAAAAAGTTACTAAAGTGTATCCAAGCTAACCTCGTACCACTCCAAAAACTATTAAACTTAAATCTACCTAAAGTTGTGTTATTGTTTATAATATTTCCTATCCAAGCTTGTAAAAATCCTTTTATGGCAAAAGTTAATAGTAAAAATCCGATATATATTACAAATATACCAATAAACATTTCAGTACCAAGGGCAGCTCTAGTTCCAGACATAGATGTAAAAATGATAGCAGCAATCACACCAAATGCAAGAATTATAGCAAAAACTTTTCCATACGCAACATAAAAAAGCGAACCACTTGCGCTAAAATCAAACTTTTCATCTCCATAGTAAGTATTGTTTAAAACCAAAGAGTTAAACTCTTTTAAAGTGTAAGGCAAAATAAGACCTAAAGTTACAATCAATAAAAGCCAATGTATTAAAAAAAATTTATAATAATCCCATACACTAGCTCTATGATTAAAATGAACCCCTTTATATCTAGTGTATCTCATTCTAAATCTGACTGCTTGTCTAACAAGCCAAGGTATCAAAAGAGTAAAAGCCAAACTCAAAACAGCAGCTACAGTTGTATAATTTAAAACATCACCTATAATGATAACTGAAATATAAAGTCCAACTACAATCAATCGACCAATGAGTATCTTAACAGGATCAGCAGTATATTCAAACCCAATCTTATCAAGCTGGGTTGCGCCATATAGATATTGATTATTTCTAACTTTAGCCCAAGGAGAATATATACCAATAGTAATAATTGATAAAAGAATATTTGTTATCCAAATCTTAAAATACTCCCCTCCATTTCCAATGAACTTAAGCTCATGAAAAGCATCATTTTTAGTTTGCATAGTAGAGTTAGCAGGTAAATTTTCTTGTTCCATATTTTTTCCTTAAAATTTATTTTTAAAATTATAACATAAAAGCAACAAAAAAACTAATCGTTTTGTCTAAAATTAAGCATTATACAAAATACATATAGACTCAATTTATTATTGTATAAAAAATATGATACAAAACATAAAAGTATCAGATTGTAAATATTTTATTGGGATTTTATTATTTTAGATGGCATGAAATAATTTTGGGGCAAGTTAATGCCCCAAGTTTTTAATGAACCTTTCTCCAGACAGAGAGTTTCCAAATAATAGCAAATAAAGAAAGAATAAAGAAATAAGCCATTATCTTAAATCCTAAATCTTCTCTCTGAGCTTTTTTTCTATCTCCAACACTCTCAAGGTAGCTTATAACTTGCTCTTCGCTTTTCTCTTTTAGTCCAACTCTTGGCATTGAAGTACCATGAAGCTCTTTTTGAGGATCATTGATGAAAGTCTTTAAATAATCAAGGCTTCTAGCTCTTACAATTATAGATAAATCTGGTGGATTTGAACCCATATAAGTTTTTAATGCACCTTTTTCGGTTGTAGAAACTACTTTATCATATCTTACATCATGACATCTTTGACATGCGTTTAAAAAAACCTCTTTATCACTCATTTTCTTTGGAGCAATAGAAACTAAATAAGCCACAATATCTGCAACTTCTTGATTCATATCAGCCCCACCAGCACCAAAAAAGTCAGTCATTGGAAATGGGTGTGTGTCATTAAATTTACCCTCTAAATGAAGTGCCATATTTGGCTTTTTAATAAGCGCCGCTAAGAAAACTGGGTCATACAGATAACCAACTGCACTTAAATCTGGCAATGCAACACCAAACGATGCAGATGCAGTAGCATCGTCCATAGGTGCTGCCATACCTTGAGATTTTAAACCATGACAACCTGTACAACCCGCAGCCATAAAAGTCTCAGCACCTTTAACAGGATCACCTTTAGACAAGTTTATCTTCTTAACATCACTCCAAAAGCCCTCAACTTTACTTGATTCTTTTTTTGTTACTTCAAAAGCTTTTTTTGCTGCTTCATAAGCCTTTTTATCGCTTTCATCTACATTATCAAGTGCTTCTTGTGCTTTTAAAACTCTATCTTTTTCATACTCAATAGCACCCTTTGGAAAATCAAAATCTGCAGGAGCTACATGTGGATGCATTTGCGAATGAGCAAAAGGCTCAACACCCCAATAAACAATACCTGTGAAGAAAATTAGAACAAATAATATTTTTAACTCTTTCATTTTATGCTCCTTTTCTTTCAGCACTTGTTATAAATGGAAGTGCTACAAATAATAGTATAAATATAATAGCTGCAAAAAATCCCACATAAGCATTAAAGCCTGTAGGAGGAAGTTTACCGTAGATTGTTAAAAGTATCATATCAGCTAATAATATCCAAAACCACTTACCAAACGCTCCTCTTTTGTTTGCTGGTGCAACAACAGGGCTTCTATCTAAAAATGGCAGTACCATAAAAATCACATTAGCAAATCCAAATGCAGCTAATCCAATATCAGATGCAGCAATTCCACCAACATCAAAGAAAAAGCCTCTTAAGACTTCATAACTCCACAAAAAGTACCACTCTGGGTAGATGTGAGCTGGAGTCTTCATTGCATTTGCTGGATCAAAGTTAATCGGATCCATCGCAAAATCAAAATGAAAACATACTAAGTAAAAATAAAAAATCATAAAAATACTTACAACCATAAAATCTTTTGATAAAAATACTGGCCAAAATGGAATTACTTTTGATTCTTTTTTATTTCCTGATTTATAAATCTCACTCTCTGCGTCAAAATCTATATCTTCGCCATCTTGGTTATTAACATGAGGAAAACGCAATGCATAAAAGTGAAGACCTATTAACACAATAATGACTAATGGAAGTAATACAACATGGAGCATAAAAAATCTTGTTAGTGTAGCATCAGCAACTGCATAATCGCCTCTTATCCAAACAACCAAATCTGGACCAATTACAGGAATGCCACCAAATAAGTTTGTAATAACTTGTGCAGCCCAATAACTCATCTGTCCCCATGGTAACATGTACCCACTAAAAGCTTCGGCTGAGAAGATACCAAAAAGCATCATTCCGCTTATCCAAATCATCTCTCGCCCTCTTTTGTAAGAGCCATAATAAATCGCGGTAAACATGTGAATATAGATAACTAAAAATATAGCAGATGCGGCAACTGCGTGCATGTGTCGCCAAAGCCAACCATACTCAACCTCTTGCATAATTGTATAGTTTACACTATCAAATGCTTGGTTAATATCTGGCTTATAATACATCAATAAAAATAGACCAGTGATTAATAAAATTTTAAATAAAATCGCTAAAACTATACCCATAGCCCATAAAAAGTTTATGTTTTTAGGTATCCAATACTCTGTCATCATGACTCTTGCAAACGCCTTTACGGCAAGTCTTTGGTCAAGCCAATCAACAATTCCTGTTGCTTTTGTTATTTGTGCCATAAATTACCCCTTACGCTTTACTTGCTTCTAAAAACTTTTTATACTCAGGTCCCTCTTCGCCTAAAACCAATTTTGTTCCATCAATCTTATAAGGAGGAACTTCCATAGGTTTTGGAGGAGGTCCAAAAGTATTTACAGCACTTGGGCTAAATTCGCCACCATGACAGGCACATTTAAATATTTTCTTGCTAGCTTTCCAATCTGGAATACATCCTAAATGAGTACACAATCCTATAACAACAGTATAATTTGAGCCTCCAACAACAATATCTCTTGTGTCATTTTTTTTCATATCTTTTGTTTTTTTGAGTACAAAAATAGGTTTTTTTCTCCACTCAAATACTCTAAAATCTCCATCTTTTAAAGGCGATAGGTCAATAGTGGTAAAACCAGCAGCTTTAACACTTGGGAGTGGATCCCATGACTTTTTCATAGCACCTAAGCTAAGCACACCGCCCACAGCAGCAACACCGCCTAATGCCATACCAAGAAAATCTCGCCTGTTTTGTTCAACAGCCATACTTTTTCCTTTCTAAGTTTATTTTTATGATTGTAACTAAAAATTTATTAAAATAAAGAAGTCAAAAAGATAAATAATCTTTTATATTAGTTTATTTTAATAAAAATCTTCGCTTGTATCAATTATCAATACTAGCTAATTTTATCTAAAATTTTTATTAAAAACTTTGCACTTTGTTTTGCAGATTTATTTAAAAAAGTATCAAAATCAAATTGGGCATCCATACCTGCCCCATCACTTATAGCACGAAGAACGAAAAATGGGATATTTAAACTGTCACATACTGCTGCTACTGCTGCCCCTTCCATCTCAATCGCATCTGCATTAAATATCTTTTTAATCCAAGACTTTTTTTCTTCATCGCACACAAACTGATCACCAGTTGCAATAATGCCACTATGAAGTTTAATATCTAAATCTTTTGCTACGCTTTTTGCAATTTTATTTAATCTCTCATCACTTTTTACATAAACACTTCCACCAGGGACAAAACCATAATCATGCCCAAAAGCCGTAATATCAAGGTCGTGCTGAGCTAAAGAAGTAGCATATAAAATATCTCCTATCCTTAAATCTTTATTAACAGCCCCTGCAACTCCACTAAAAAGAAGTTTTTGAGATTTGAACTTCTCTATCAAAACGGTAGCTGTTAAAGCTGCATTTACTTTTCCGATTTTACTATAAGCTATAACTAAATCAAGTCCTTTATAAGTAGTCTTATAGTATGTATTGTTACCATACTCCACACTTTCATAATTTTTAAAAAAATTTAATATCGGTTCTATCTCTTCTGGCATTGCTCCTAAGATCGCTAATGTCATGATAGCTCCTTTAAAACTTCTTCTAAGCTTTTCATATCAGTTATACTAAGTGTCTTTTTATTAGTAATTTTCTTATTTAATCCTTTTAAAACTGAGTTTCCAAACTCTATATATATTTCACTTTCATCATCTATAAGTTCAATACTTTTTTCATATTCAACAGGACTAGTTAGCTGTTTTGTTAAAAGTTCAACTGCTTGAATTTTGTCATTATATTTTGTTGCTCCCACATTAGAAATAATTTCATTTGAAAAATCATCATTTATAAAAGATTTTAATATTTGCCTAAAGTCATTTGTCATTGGTTCTAAAAGTGGACAGTGAGAAGCGATTGACATTGGAAGTGCTAAAACTCTTGTAACCTCATTTTTCTTTAAGATATCCTCAAACCTTGCTAGATCTTTTTTGACCCCAGCAAGCACAATCTGACTTGAATTATTTATATTTGCAATCCAAACTTGACCATTAAACTCTTCACATAAAGTAGCTAATTTATTTTTTTCACAGCCTAAAACTGCCATCATGCCAACTTCTTGATTCTCACACGCCTTTTTCATTAAAAGTCCTCTTTCATGAACAAGCTTTAAAGCACTTTCAAAATCAAGAGAGCCAACACTATAGTTGGCTGTGATTTCTCCTAAAGAGTGACCTAAGCTAAAAACAGGCAGAGGTTTTGACTCAAAAAGAGTATAGGCAACAGCACTTACAAGTAAAATTGCGGGTTGAGAAAACTCTGTTTGGTCTAGCAAATCATTTGGCTCGAATAACAAATCTTTCATGTTTATTTTCAAAACATCACTAGCCTCATCAAACATAAGCCTTGCTGTTTGGCTACAATTATAAAAATCTTCACCCATGCCAATCTTTTGGCTTCCTTGTCCTGCAAATATGTAAGTAAGTTTCATATCGTTCCTTAATGTCCTGAGCAAGAACCGTGTTCGTGATTATGATGATGTCCCCCACAACAACCCTCTTCTTCATGACTTGTATGCTCACCACAACATCCACCGCTATGGTCTCCACAACAACCACCACCGATAGCTCCAGTAGCAAGCTCATCTTCGCTAGCATCTCTAATACTTGCAATCTCAATATCAAAAAGCAAATCTTTTCCAGCTAATGGGTGGTTAAAATCGATAGTAACTTCTTCGTCATTAAAACTTTTTACTATAACTTGCACTTGTCCGCCATCTTCGCCTTGTCCAAAAAGTGTCATTCCCTCACTTAGCTCAATCCCTGCAAACTGCTCTTTTGGTAGAGTTTGAAGTTTACTCTCATCATAAACCCCATAAGCTTTATCGCTTGAAACTGTAATCTCTTTTTTATCACCATCATTTAACTTTATAATCTCTTCTTCAAGACCTGGTATAATATGTCCTCTTCCAACCATAAACTCTATCGGCTCTCCACCTTCATTTGTATCTAAAACTTCATTAGTTTTTGTATCTTTTAAAGTGTAGTTCATTGCAACTACTTTATCATTTTCTATTGCCATTTTTTCTCCTAAAATTTTTAAATTTCTCTTATTTTATCATACTTTTGTTTCAATAAGCCTTTAATCCATAAAAAGCATCTACCAAACTCTTCGCACTTTCGTTTGCAATTTTCTCAATAATCTTGTCAAACTTATCTTTTTTTTGCCATTTAGGTTCATCAACACCACTTAGTTTTATAAGCTCATCTTCAGCGTCATTTAGTGTGCCAACTTTGTCAATTAATTTAACTTTTTTTGCATTTTTTGCCAAAAATACCCTAGCATCTGCAAACTTTTCTTTATCTTCAAGCTTAAGTTTTCTAGCACTTGCCACATCACTTACAAAAAGCTCATACGAGTCGTTAATCAAGCTTTCTAAACTCTGTTTCTCAGCCTCGCTCCACTTCCTCATAAAAGTTCCAGCCTCTTTATATTTTCCAGCCTTTACAGTTTGAGCTTCAATGCCTATTTTATTTGCCAAACCCTCCACATTAAAACTTTGAAAAATAACACCAATTGAGCCTATAAATGAACCGGGATTTGCCACTATCTTATCACTCCAAATACTAGCGTAATAACTCCCACTAGCCATCGTTCCAGCTGCATAAGCCACGACTGGTTTTTTAGTTTGCAAATCTTTTATGGCATAAGAAATCTCAACCGAAGGAGCTAATGCACCACCAGGAGAGTTTACATGCAACAGTACACCTTTTATATTGGTATCTTTTTTAATTTTTGAGATTTGATTTAAAATTTTCTCACTACTCATTATCGCCCCATGCAAATCAATCCTAGCCAAATTTGCTTTTTTAGAGCTATCTTCACTACCCCCACCACTAAATACCAAATACAAAATAAGCAAAAACAAAAATGACTTAAAATAGTTATTTATAAGCCCCAAAGTCCATTTTATAGGGCTAAATACTCTCCTTAAAGGACACATCTTTTTCTCTTCCAAACTATTCTCCTCAAATAAAATATTAATCGCTACTATTATATAACATTTTTTTAAATACTCACTATAAATCTACTATATTTTTTATAAAATTAAACTTTACACTAACTTTTGAATAAAAGAAGTAATTCCAAAACGTTATCAATAACGCGAGCAATTAC
>PDWI01010283.1_pt1 | contig 10514 bp, 7 predicted proteins | sample 1430891 | NCBI WGS metagenome assembly PDWI01 (sample SAMN01162508, study PRJNA174530) | Oral metagenome, whole genome shotgun sequencing project. | biome: Marine environment; feature: Marine mammal; material: Swab sample of the gingival sulcus; isolation source: swab sample of gingival sulcus... | reverse complement strand
GCAAAAACTATAAGATTGAGGTTTCACCAAAGCTATAAAATATCGAAGTCTTGGGAATTGAGAAACAGAGTTGAGTTTTCTAAATTCGACCATTCCGAAAAACTGTTTTCGGGGATATTGATTTATCAGGATATTATTTTCAAGACACCAAGTTTTCCTTTGTCAGGCAGTTTTAGATATGCTATTTTTGATATTGAAAACTATGAGAGTGCCATTTATGCCTATGAAAATGATATTTTGGGCGAAAGTCTGATTCCCGGATATTTTCGCAAAGGCTACCGTGTTTACTTGAATTTGAGATATAAGCCTATAAAAAATATAATCGCAGAATTGCGAATAGCACGTCTGTATTATCCCGAAGAAAAATCATTGGGGAACAGCAACGAGCGCGTAAACACCAACCACAAAACCGATATTAAAGCTCAGTTGGTTTACAGATTTTGATTCTAGCATGTAAAGATAGAGGCGTACAGATGCACGCCTCTATTTTCATGTGTTTTACTCTTCAAAAATCAGAAACTATAGACATAAGATGCGCTCAATCTCATATTTCTGTGTGTAATATCCAAATCTATTATTGGATTGTCCAGTATGTCGCTAAAGCCGTGTACGTATCTGGCATCAATATTCACGCTACCTTTTCCGGCAGGTATGGAAAGTCCTCCACCTGCTACTCCCGATATATCGAATCTGTTAAAAATATTATTACCCAAATCTACATCGTAATCAAATAGATTGAAGTTTACGATTAGGTGTGCTTTGACAGCGATGTTATATCCTGATTCGTAAGCGAACATCGGTCCGGCAAATAGATAAGGTCTAATTTTCCAATTATCGTCACCAAATTTATATTCTACTAAAGTAGGCATTTCTATATAATCCATTTTGTGTACCAATTTCGCCCCTATTTCTATCGGCACATCATACAATTCAATATCTTGTTCTATATTTGATTGCACCCCTCGTCTTGTGAAGTTTACCCCGGTTGACAATGCCCATTTTTTATCAAGCTGACGCTTATAAAGCACCCCGAATGAGCCAAAGCTTTCTTTTTCTAAGGACATAAATCCATCGTATTGAAATGAATTATGATTTAAGCCTGCGTAATTCAAACTTCCTGTTATACCTATACTGTTTTGAGAATATCCAAATACTATTGCTAAAAGAGCTATCAAGATTGAGAAAATCGCCTTTTTCATAACTAAACGTTTTAAGTGGTTTTACAATTAATAATACGCTAATACGACGAAACTATAAGAACCTATGTTTGTTATAGACTTGTTAGGAAAGTGTTTTCATTTTGTTAAGATAATTTTTATAAATCCGTTTATCCAATGTCAAAGAAGAAAAAATTTTATGTAGTCTGGAAAGGTAGAAAACCGGGGGTTTATGACAGTTGGGAGGATTGTAAAAAGCAGATATTTCAATATGAAGGAGCTAAGTATAAATCATTTTTGGATTTAGCATCTGCTAATACCGCTTTCAAGGGAAATTTTGTCGATTATGTCAAAAAAGACCCTCGCAAATTAGCATTTAAAGAACAATACAACCCTATAATTGGGAAGCCTATCAAAAACAGTATATGCGTCGATGCTGCTTGTTCGGGCAATCCGGGCACACTAGAGTATCGTGGCGTTGATAACCGAAATAAACAAGAAATTTTTAGGATTGGTCCTTACGAGCAAGGCACCGTAAACATCGGAGAATTTTTGGCTATTGTACACGCATTGGCACTATTAAAAAAGAACGATAGCGATTTGCCGATATATTCCGATTCTAAGACTGCCATGGTCTGGGTAAGGAAAAAAAAGGCAAATACAAAATTGACAAAAACTAAAAGAAACGAAAAACTATTTGAACTACTCGAACGAGCTGAGCGATGGCTCAAACAAAATACCTATGAAAACAAAATCATAAAATGGGAAACCAAATACTGGGGCGAAATTCCTGCTGATTTTGGAAGAAAGTAAAAATCAGTTATAATCAGTCAAACTTAAAATACCACCCAATAAATAGGTGGTATTTTAAATTATAATTTTATTTTTTACTTACTTTTTAAATGGCTTAAACAAAGGACCGACACTACCCGGATAAGTTTTAACTATGGCTTTACCGTTTTCAACAGCTACTTCTGCCCAACAATATTTTTTACCCGGCCTGTCATCATTGTACATCTGAGGCACGTACCAAATAATAACATCCTGTTTTTCTAGCGACTCAGAAGGTTCTATAAATTTCTCGGGCCCTTGCTTATAATCCGTATTACAGCACGAACCGATGGTTACCATATTCAAGTCTCCTTCGTCGGGTTCTACCTTGTGTTTAGAGAAATAGACAAAGGCATTATCACCTCTTCCGCCGTCGTCAAATTGCCCGAATGACGGTTCTAAGTAGTAGCCTTTATTATTACCTGTTGTTATCTTAAATAAGTTGTTATTTTTGTCGTACTTGGTGTTTTTATCTTGTAACATCCAGCCCTCTTTATCCCACTTATTCCATTTATTGTCGTTCCATTGTTCTACGACTTCACCGCTATTATCACAAGTTAAATCCATTCTAAACACCGGTCTGTAAATTCCGTCTGTTCCGCAACCGCGTCCTAAATTTACAGCTTTTATACGGAAACTACCATCATTATAGAACTCATATCTGTTTTCATATCTGTAATTACAAGGTGTAGGCCAAGAAGGACTTCTAAAATCTTGAACAAAACTGAAACCTATATTTTTTCCGTTTTTTTCAATCGGTTCCGGTTGAGGACCGTTGAAAGGAATAACCGCTGACGAACTAAACATCGGGCAACCGGTAGCATCACTATAGCCGTAGTTATCACGTTTAGAGTAGCTAACGTGCCAATCCACGATTTTTACGGAGTTTATAACCTTTTCTCCCTTATATTTTGCATTTATGATTTCCATACCATCTGAATTGGTAAGTCGGTACTCAAATTCCCAATCACCTTTTACAAAACTATTATCTTTTTCACAGAAATTTTCCATGATATACTCATTCTCAAGCGACCTTTCAGTTATATCAAGTTTTATATCTTTATCAAAATCGCCAAGCTCTGTCCATTTTATACCCACCAATTTCCAATCGGTCAAATCCACTATTGCCCATAACGCTCTTTTGTTAACGTGGTTGATAAAAGTGGGAGCTACACACAAGTGTTTTGACCGCTCGCATTTAGTACCATTCAACGCTGTCTTCACATTTGGCATAATGGGATGAGTATTATCCGAAGTATATTCTAACGCCGATTTTACTTCGGGTGAATTTATGGCTATTTGTATCGCTATATCGGTTAATCTTTTATTTATCTCGGGTTGTCCATGTATCTTATTATGGACTTGAAGTACTTTTTCGTTTCGTGTATCAACAATTGCTCTTGTCGCGCTATTGTCATAATAATTGTACATAATTACGGTATAGCAATCAGCACATTTTATATCCTTATTTTTAAAGTCGCTTGGCAAAGTCTTGTTCACACTCATTATCTCATTTCTCAATGGTTTTTTACTGTCAGGATGGAACAAATCACGTCTAAAAGCAGGAGAACTTATGGCTATTTTTTGTGCTTTATATTGATTAGAATCCCTGATTTCTTTACTGGATAACATCAAAATAGGGTATTCTTTCTGCATTGCCTCAGTCAATTGTTTATGGTAGAAAGTCAATTCAGGTATGCTACTGACCAAGTCAGTATTTGGCATATTTTCAACTAACTCAATATTGAAATTTAAATTTTGTTCACTTTTATTTTCCTTCTTAGCATTGTCATTATTACAAGAAAAAAACACAAATGAAAATATAATAACAGCGATATAATATCTACTCATAACTACTTTTTTTATCTATTTATGACCTTTTAAGTCATAATATTAAATCCAAAATTATTATAATAACCAACTATTATAAATCGGTGCAAATTTATTAAACTTTGGGGATATTCATGACAATTTATAGTTAATATCAATTTTATTTTAAAATATACTATCAAAAAAATAGAGACGCAACAATCATCACGCCTCTACTTTTATAAAATTAATTTTAAAAACCTTTGCCTAAGAACTAAAAATTAAATTCTATACCTTGTGCCAATGGCAATTCTTTACCATAATTTATAGTACTTGTTTGTCTTCTCATATAAACTTTCCAAGCATCGGAACCACTCTCTCGACCGCCTCCTGTCTCTTTTTCACCACCAAAGGCTCCTCCAATTTCTGCACCTGAAGTACCGGTATTCACATTTGCGATACCGCAATCAGAACCTACTGCCGATAAGAAAGTCTCTGCTTCGATTACATCTTTAGTGAATATGCAGGAAGAAAGCCCCTGAGGAACGTCATTGTTTATTTCTATAGCATTATTAACATCTCCCTTATACTTTATAAGATATACGATAGGAGCAAATGTTTCCTCTTGTACTATCTCATAGTGATTCTCAGCTTCTGCGATAGCCGGTACTACATAGTTGCCACCTTCGTATTTATCGCCCTTCAATACTTCACCACCAAACAATAGTTTCCCTCCTTCTTTTTGTACTTTTTCTACTGCCTCAAGAAACATATCTACTGCAAAATTATCGATAAGCGGTCCTACTAAAACGTCTTTATCCAAAGGATTTCCTACTTTTTCTTTTACACTCTTATAAGCACCTACAAATTTTTCTACGAAAGCATCATAAATATCTTCGTGAAGTATAATTCTTCTTGTTGAGGTACATCTCTGTCCCGCAGTACCAACCGTACCGAATACAGTTGAAGATACAGCCAATTTTAAATCGGCATTAGGCGTAACTATCACGGCGTTATTACCACCCAATTCCAACAATGTTTTTCCTAATCTTTTTCCTGCGATATGAGCAGCTCTTTTGCCGACGTTTGTAGAGCCTGTCAAAGATAGTAAGTCTACTCTCTTATCTGCCAAAAAATTATCACCCATTACCGATGACTTAGCTACGACTAAATTGAAAACACCTTCAGGAACGTTATTCTCCTTTAGTACGTTCTGAATTATATTCATAGTTGCAACCGCAGTCAATGGCGTTTTTGAGGATGGTTTCCAAACCACAACATCACCGGCTACAATTGCCAATGCCGTATTCCAAGCCCAAACGGCTACAGGGAAATTGTAAGAAGTAACTATACCAACCACTCCAAGAGGGTGATATTGTTCGGTCAATCTGTGAGAGAATCTCTCTGACTGAAGATTGACACCATTCATCAACCTTGCTTGTCCGACGGCGAAATCGCAAATATCTATCATCTCTTGCACTTCCCCCATTCCTTCTTGAAATATTTTTCCCATTTCAAGAGTAACCAAAGCACCTAATTCTTCTTTATATTTTCTGAGTTCATTACCTATTTGTCTTACCACTTCCGCTCTAACGGGAGCCGGAACTTTTCTCCACTCTTTGAAAGCCTCCCTTGCCCTTTCGATTACCATTTCATAATCGTCTTTTGTTCCGTTTTGCACATCTGCTATCTTTTCGCCATTTATTGGAGAAAAAGAACTGGAAACATTACCTTTTGTATCGTACCATACAGTACCTGTTGTAACCCCTTTATTCAATTCGGTAATTCCGAGTTTGCTTAATATTTCTTGTTTGTTCATACCCATATTATTTTATTTAATTAATTCATTTAATTCCAAGATTATAGAATCTATTTTTTCTGCATCAAAATTCTTTTCGATACAAGCCTCTTCAAGGGTTCCCCATATAGGTTCGCCACATATGATACACCTAATTCCTTTCTCGGATAAAAATTTGACCGATGCCGGATATTTCTCAATAAGCTCCTCTATTAATATGTTTCTATCAACCTTTATCATTTCCAATCAGTGTTTTCAAGATAATTTACCAAATCCGAATAAATCTTAGCATATGCTAAAGCCTCTTTTCGTGTTACTCTAATGCCATCTATGTAAGGAATAATCTTAATTCCTTTATTTCCTTCTCTAAGTATTTCGTTATAAACAACTTTTGCGCTTACATAACTTTGATATATTCCAACAGTATAGCAATATTTTTTATGTTTCTCATCTATTTCTATCCAAGAGTCCGGATACTCATTTAATAGTCTATCATAAAATAAAAAATCACCGGTGTTCACTAAAATCTTATAAGAAAGCCCCATCAAATTAGCCCTATAAAGCTCACATCTACCATCTCTAATTTTTCTACTGATAGGAAGTGGCTCATATTTTACGGCTATAGGAACGTCTTTGTAGTTGTGTAAATAAATATCTAACCTGTTATTATACTTAGCAATAGTATCCTTAGACATCTTAGAGCCATTCGGGTTTACTACAGGAAAATTATCACCGACACCTCTAACTATAATCCTCCCCTTCCCTATCATTCTTAAACTCAAAGAATCTGCGAAGTTTTTAGCTATGGAAACAGAGTTCATAATGTCTACTCCCTCTCCTCCTTTTTTAAAACTGTTGCCGACGATTTCTACCTTTAAATCAGGATATTTTTGCATCAATTGACCTAACTCATCCAAAAAAGAATAAGCTGCTTTTTTATCCTTAATTCCATCACTATCTGTAAAAATAATAGGGACAATAACTTCTTCTGCTATTTTCTCTTTAGTAGAATCTATTTCATTATTTAAATCCTTATCTATAACGGTATTCTGTTTAATTTTCATCTGTTCGTAAACAGAATTAGGGTCGTTTTCTTTTATATTTTCTTTCCTTGTTTCTGCCAAATTATCACCCTCGCTGAATACAGAAATAGGGTCATTTTTCGATTTGGGCTTTGAAACATCTGTTATTTTATTTTTAGCACTTGTTGTCTTGGAGTCAACATTTTTGCTATCTATATCGGGTACATTTCTATTTTCTTCTGTATTTATTTTTTTTTTCTCAATATTATTTTTTCCCTTATCTTTTTCAATTTCAATTCTTGTTATATCCTTTTTATTTTTTTTCTCTTTTGTATCTATAACCGCTACTAAAGGTTTATGTTTTAGACAAGGAACTTCATTAGAATAACTATTAGATATCGGAATTAACCTTTTGTAATAAACCCAATAAATATCTTGTCCCCCCATTCCCAAATCCTTTCGGTTTGAATTAAAAATACCACCTTTACGGGATTTTAAGAACCTATAACCATACTCATCAAACGGAGAATTAATCGGTAACCCAAGATTCGTAGGTTCTAACCAATCATCTTCAACATAACTGAATTGAGCATGTAATATATCAAATCCTCCTGTAGATTTCAACCCGTTAGAGCTGTAATAAATATTTTGAGCATCCGGAGTCATATAAGGACTTATCTCGTCGAATTTTGTATTGATATTTCGCCCAAGATTAATGGGCTTAAACCAATGCCCATTTCTATAGCCTGAAATATAAATATCATAGCCACCATATCCTCCTTTTTTATTTGAGGAGAAGACAATGGTGCTATCGTTTACAAATTGTACGTAACTAAAGCCATATTCATCAAGGAAAGGGTTATTAATTTTTTCTTTAACAATATTTTCAGAGTTTTTATTTGCTCGACCATATTTATAATATACCCCTGAATTTAAGTAAGAACCACTAAAAACAAGAGCATCTGTTCCTTGCTTAAGAAAATCCAAAAATATTGTGCTTTCTTCAGCCTTTTTCTCTGATGTTATTAATGGTAATTGTTTCCAATTATTATCAATGTATCCCACTTTTAATTCATCATAAGCCTGTATTTCTTCTTCTGCATAATCCCTGTTTGAAGCAAAGTAAAAAACGCTACTATCATTAGGACTTTGTATAGGCAGTATTTCATCAAGTTTAGAATTGACATCGGAACCACAATTTTCTATAAAATGGGTTGTTCTCTTATTTTTTAAAAACACCCCATTTGCACACCTCTTAATATTATCTACAATTTTATTGCGTTCTTTTCTACTGCCTCTAAATTTTGCCAAAAACTTTTTGTAATGTATTATAGCCTTTTCAAAATCTTGTTTTTCGTGGTAAGTCAATGCTAAATATTTGTCTATACGGTTATCAAACTTCCCCAAAAACCTACTATTCTCTAAATCTTCAATTGCAAATTCGTATCTACCGCAATGATAATTAGAAATACCTCTTTTTAAAAAGACATCTCTATCAGAATATTTTCTAAGGTAGTCATTGTAATGTTTGACAGCCATACGATACTCTCCCTTTTTGAAAGACCTATTTCCTAACTTAAGAGAACTTTGCCCAAAAGATGTCGATGCAAAAAATAACATCAATATCAAGGACAAAAGACTACCAGATATCAACTTATCGATTTTCATATTCGATTATTAACATTAAATTCTTCCAAATAATCTGAAATTCTTTTCAGAAACGATCCTCCTAAAAATCCATCAATCACTCTATGGTCATACGATAGCGATAAATCCATTTTATTTCGAATAGCTATAACATCTCCGAAATCAGTCTCTATAACCGCAGGTTTTTTATTGATTGCCCCTATTGCTAATATAGCTACTTGGGGCTGATTGATAATAGGAGTACCTATCAAATTACCCATACTTCCAAGGTTGGTTATAGTAAAAGTACCTCCTGAAATTTCATCGGGGCGCAATTTGTTTTCTCTTGCTCTTCCTGCCAAATCATTTACATATTTTGTAAGCCCTATCAAATTGTACTGATCTGCATTTTTCAACACAGGTACAATAAGATTACCATTTGGTAAAGCTGTTGCTATTCCAATGTTTATATTCTTTTTAACCAATATTTTATCTCCATCTACCGACGAATTTATCATCGGAAAATCTTGTATTGCTTTTACTACAGCTTCAACAATAATAGGCAAATAGGTTATCTTTTGATTATACTTAGCCAAAAAATTGTTTTTAATACTTTCCCGCCATTTCACAATATTGGTAAGATCGGTTTCTACCGTAGAAGTCACATGTGGTGATATCCGCTTAGATTGAACCATATGCTCTGCAATCAATTTTCTCATACGATCCATTTCTATAACTTCATATTCGCCATCTTGTGAAGTATGTATGGATTGTGTAACCGGTGGAACATCACTAATTTTTACATCCTGCTTTTTTTCTTGATTTTCTTTTTTGTCGAGATAATCCAAAACATCCCTTTTAGTAATTTTCCCTCTTATGCCTGTTCCTTCTATATTAGATATTTCATCACTTCCTATATTTTTGGATTTGATAATATTCCTAACAAGCGGAGTTAATCTTATGTCGTTTGATACTGAAAGGTTAGAGGTACTTTGTTGGGGTTCAGTCGAATCACCATTGTCAACTAAATTCTCTTTTGAGGTTTCAACGTCATTAACATCGTCTTCCCCATCGTCTTCGTTTTCCACCTCACCATCGGTTTCTATTATAGCTATCGTTTCTCCTACCGGCACAACGCTATCCTTAACAAACAAAATCTTTTTCACAGTACCTGAAACAGGAGATTGAATTTCAGTATCAACCTTATCTGTGGCAATTTCAATGATAGTTTCATCTTCGAGTATATTGTCCCCTTCTTTTTTCAACCATCCTATAATAGTAGCCTCGATAACCCCTTCTCCAAGCTTGGGCATCAATAATTTATAATCTGACATAATATTCACTTTATCCTACCAAAAAAAATTAAAGTAATTTTCAAACTGAATGCAACAAAAAACATTTCACAAACAGACGTTTAGTATACCGAATGCAAAAGTAAAAAAAAATGATTAAAAACCCTTAATTTTTAATCATTTTAGCACTTGCGACAGTAAATAAGACAGAGTTCATAAACATTTTATACCTATTACACCCTGTCTACGCCCCCGCTTTTTTAAATCTATTCTCACACATCCCATTAAATGTCCTGTATAACAACACCCAACGTTCACCCCACCTACTTTATCATTTTCACAATACACAGAAGAATAAGATAATTTTAATATGTTGTATTAACGACTTCTACTCCTTATTTTCCCTCGCAAAAACTACATAAAACCCAACAAAGCTTCACCAATTTTTAGCGTAACTATCTATAAAAAAGCCATCTTTAACCCGCCGTATTAAAACGGCAATTAAAAACCAAACCACTTCCGTATTTGGACTTCAGTTTCTGTTTACACCAATTGAATTTTTTCTTCTTCTATAAACTTTCTCATATTGATAAGAGCATATCTCATACGTCCCAAAGCAGTATTTATGCTAACTTTTGTCAACTCAGATATTTCTTTGAAACTCATATCCGCGTAATGTCTTAATATTACCACTTCTCTTTGTTCGTCAGGTAATTTATCAACTACTTTTCTAACTTTCTGATGTACTTGACTTTTTATTATTTTTTGCTCCATATTCTCCTCATTGGTTTGAAGAATATCGAAGATATCGAAAGTCTCTGTTGGAGAAATTTTGGTTCTTCTCTTTGATTTTCTGAAATGATCTACACACATATTGTAGGATATACGCATAGCCCACTGCAAAAATTTACCTTGATGATTGTACTTACCTTTCTTCAAGGACTTGATTATCTTTATGAAAACATCTTGAAAAATATCC
>PDWI01010282.1_pt1 | contig 10514 bp, 5 predicted proteins | sample 1430891 | NCBI WGS metagenome assembly PDWI01 (sample SAMN01162508, study PRJNA174530) | Oral metagenome, whole genome shotgun sequencing project. | biome: Marine environment; feature: Marine mammal; material: Swab sample of the gingival sulcus; isolation source: swab sample of gingival sulcus... | reverse complement strand
CCATTCTCTGGTGGAGTCCTGACCCACGATTTGTGGTGAGACCCTGCGATGTGAGGGTTTCCAGAAGCATGCGTCAGGTGCTCAAAAGAGAAACATTTTCCTTTACCTTGGACAGGGAGTTTCGGAGAGTAATGCGTGAGTGTGGTGCTCCGCGAAAAGACCACATTGACTCCTGGATTGATGAAGCCATGATCGAGGCATACACCAAGCTCCACGAGGCGGGCTATGCTCACTCTGTTGAGGCCTGGCAGTGCAGTGAACTCGTTGGAGGTTTATACGGAATTTCCCTTGGTAAGATGTTTTTCGGAGAATCCATGTTTTCCCGGGTGAGCAACTCCTCCAAAGCCGCCTTTATCATGCTTGCACGAAACCTTGAAAGAATGCACTTTGACCTCATCGACTGCCAGGTTTATACCGAGCATTTGGAATCTCTGGGAGCCCGGGAATGTGATAGAATGGAATTTCTTTCACTTCTTGCAAAATCCCTGAAGAAAGAAACAATGCGTGGTAACTGGGGAGGGCCGGAGCTTTTCAGAACGCAATTCCCCTTTTGACCTCAATATTTGGGACCCGGAATGTCTTTTAAGTCATTTTCAACCGGCAGGAACCGCCTTGAGTTGCTTCTGTTCACCCGATACAGCCTTTCCGGTTTCTTTAATTGACATCAATATTTTATTGAGGTGGAAGCCTATTCTTTTGCCATATCCCCTTTGAGAAATTCCGGCAAGGAGTACTATTGTTTTGCCCCGACTTATGGCATATGATTGAATGACTTTATTTCTGCTGTCCCTGGACACTGCGCGGAAATAATTTTTCCCCGCGACGGAGCCCCATTCCTTTTTAATGAGACTATAACCCTGTTGACGGTTCCAAACCTCCTGTGCCTGGCGCAGGTTTTCGTTTCTGTGTTCAAAGGAAAAAATTTCTATTTTTCCTTTTCCGTCGGGGCTGATGAAACTCTCAGTGAGTTCCTTGCTGTTTGAATTCAACCTCCTCCAGCCCATGGGGAGTTGGACAGAGAGGTCAATCCCGGCTACACTTATTGCAATGGGAGTCTGGGTCTCCTCATCGCTCCATGCCTTTTTGTTTATAAGCTGTCTCAGCCATTCCTCTGCCTTCTGTTCCGTTTTACTGTAGTTCTTTTCATCCATTGTCCATGCCAGTATCTTTACAGAGGCCTTTTTCGAGACAGTGTTCTTTATGTATCCCATATCCCGGGAGGAAATGTCGCCATGTAATTTAATTCCCCTTCGTGAGTAGTACCGTTTTAACTCAACAGACCCATTGAGATATTTCATGGCAAGTTCTCTTAATATGAGTTTTTGACCATGCTCATTGTTTATTATTTCTCGACGAAGAGTCTTTCTTAAAAGGGGGAGTTCCCTGCTCAGAGTCCCATTGTTCTTTCCGGACTGGATGGATTGTACTATTGAATCAAATTTATCCCTGTATTTCTGAAATGAATCATCGCCGGAGTTCAACTTTTCATATTCCCGGGCACATTTGGTTGCAAATTCCATTAGCTGCTCAAGTTCATCTGTGGCAAAGATAATTTCTCCCCGGGCATATTTTTTCTTCATGTCCTTACGAGTCTGGTCATAGATGTTAATGTAGGAGTTGTGGTTTTGCCTTATTGTTTTTAGTTCTTCATTGAAGTTTCTTTTAAAATTGGCATTCATGGATTTTATTTTTCTAAGCGATTCCACAGTCATTCCCCGTCTAACCTCAAGGGGTATCCCCAGGGGAGTTTTTAACTTCCTGCTCACCATGATACTATTGCGAATGGCATCTACGTAGACTCGATGTACTTTTTCATTTCCCAGTGTCGCTGTCTTCCCCGCACCCTGAGTGAGCATTGCCAGCATGGCAAGATGCTCTGACTTATTCATTATTTTTCGGGAGTACTTGAATACAAATTCTCCCGGTTCCTTTTTCCCTATTATGCATAGCGAGCCGATAAAATCTCCGGAATCCTGTGCATATTCCATTATCTCCTTTTTTAAAACTCTAAACTGTTCCCGGGCAATTTTAAAAATTTCTTCCTTTGTCATAATGGACTGCTTGCTTTTGTACACATCATGTATTCTTTTCTCTTCCGAGGAAAATCTTTTTTCAATGGATTTCATATACTTTGCCGTTATCTTATCAATGTTCCTTCTTACCTTTAAAGAGAACAGCCTACCCTCGGAACCTTTGAGGTTTTTAAGAATATTTTTTCTATAGCTGTCAATGGACGACACAAGAGTTCTCAAACAGGTTAAGTCGGGAATTTGATACTCAAGTGCATTGTAGCTTCCCAAAATTTGAGGCTTTCTTGTCTCTTTGAGCAGGGATTCCAGATTTTTAAATCTCTCCTTAAAAAGAATGCTCTCAATTTCATCCATGGGCATGTCATTGATATTTTCCGGCAACTTTAAGCTTCGCTTTGAAGCAAAGAGCTTTATTGATGTGATAATTTCTTTTCGTTGATCTTTTACATTTATAAGCGAAAGCCATGCAGGAGTAGCACGCAGAATCTCCCTTTGAGGATGGACAAAGTCAAACGCCTCCGGCTCTTCCATTTTTTTTATACTTTCTTCTATAATTATTCTTTTTAAAACAGCAGGAGTCATGGTGTATTTAACCTTGCTCAGGTGTAACTCAACTGCACTGAGTATTTCGTGGATAGCCTGCTTTTGAAAGCTGCCATGTATTTTTTCAGTTAATGAAAGTATATACTCCTTGGTCATGTTCATTAAAACTCTATTGGACATACCCTGAAGTTTTTCCTTTTCTGCTTCCAATTTGATTCCATGGGAAATTTTGTCTCTTTGAGTTGTGGAAAGGAAGAGCCGGGTCATTCCCCTTATATAGTAGACCTTAACAATGGGTGTGGCAATCTCATTCACTTTGGATTCAATGTCTCTTATATTAAATCTGCGATTTTCACCTTGAAAAGAACTTTCTCCCGACTGCTCTCTTCTTATCTTTGTCATTATTTTTTCAGTATCTTCAATTTCGTTTTTAATGAGAGCAGTGAGATTGCCTCCTGAAAACTTTTTCGCCCGTTGCTCTATTTCCAGAAGATAGGTATGTCGTTGTTCCCATCTCATGGTCATGTCTTCGGAAGCCATGAGATTTATTGAATTTATTGTAAAAAATAATATGAAGAAAAGCTTTTTCATGCCGAGCTCCCGAATTTTTTTCTTTTTGACGGGGATTAAACAGGTATCCCCCATTTACATATCGACAATTCTTGCCTGATTATGTAACATCTTTTTATTGCTCAAATTGGACTTTATGATGAATGAGACTCTTTTTTATTTTTAAGTAGTTGATTTTTTATAACTTTATCTACATGATTAACCTCAAAGGAGTTCTCTTTGTTAAAAAAAGTTAAAGTCTTGCTATCATTGATATTGATTCTTTCGGCTGGCCTTGATTTACAATCAAAGCCTCATAGAGAAAGACCTAAAATTGGAGTTGTTCTCAGTGGAGGAGGAGCCAAGGGCTTTGCCCATATCGCCCTTCTCGAAAAACTGGAAGAACTGAAGATTCCAATTGACTATATAGGCGGCACCAGCATGGGAGCTGCAGTGGCAGCACTTTATTCTTTGGGATATACGGTTCCTGAACTAAAAAAAATTGCCAGGGAAACTCCATGGATGGATCTTTTTTCAAATCGTGTTAAACGGAAAGATCGCAGTTTTTTTGTGAAAAATGTGGAAGATAAGTATCCCCTGAGCCTGAGTTTTGGAGAAAATGGAATTTATCTTCCCCTTGGTCTGGTTAATGGTTACCGTATTAGCTCCTTCCTTTCTCGACTTACCCTGGGAGCCCATGACATTCATGATTTTAAAAACATGCCCATACCCTTTTTCTGTGTGGCGACCAATATGGAAACAGGAAAGGAAAAGGTATTCACCCATGGCAATCTTTCAGAGGTTCTGCGAGCTACCATGGCAATCCCTTCAATTTTTAATCCTGTGGAAATTGACGGAGAAATCTATCAGGACGGGGGCATTGTTGACAACTTCCCCGTTAAAGAGATTAAAAAGATGGGAGCCGATATAGTCATTGGCGTTGATGTGGGAGCTCCTCTTTATACGAGGAAAGAGTTAAATTCCATTCCCAGAATACTTGAACAGAACGCCAGCTTCCTTGGTGCGAGAAAAACTGAAGAGCAGCGTGCTCTTTGTGATATTCTCATCCTTCCTGATATTCGGGGCTTTGACTCAACGAGTTTTGAACATGTGAATCAAATAATTTCTGAGGGAAGAAAGGCTCTGGAACCTCAAATGGAGAGTTTGAAAAAACTTTCCCGAAAGATGAAAGGGTACAATTCCTTTAAAAGACCCGGGATTGTTCATTCTAAATCCCATAGAGCCTTTCTTCTTTCTAAAATAAATTTTTATGGACTGCGAAAGAGCATGTATGGTGTTATGAAAAATAGCTTCCCCTTGAAGAAGGGAGAGAGAGTAACGGTTCATGCCATAGAAGAGGCCATAAGCTATTCCTATGGTTCCGGATTCTTTGAAAAAATCTCCTACACCCTGGAACATGGAACCGGTGGTTGGGTCCTCAATCTTTTTTTTAAGGAGAATCCGGGTTTTTCTCTGAATATGGGGTTGGCCTATGACAGTGATGTTCAGGGTTCCATATTGCTGAACCTCTTGATGAACAGTTTTCTTCTGAAAAATAGCTCCCTATGGTTGGAGTCAAGGGTGGGGGGCGAGATGAACAGATTGCTTTTGGGCTATCTCGTTCATACTCCATTTAGCCCCGGAATAGGGGTGGGACTAATGGGCAAGACCTACGCCATGGATATTTATCTATATGAAGAGGGAGAAAAATCATCCAGCTTTAAGATGAAATATTTTTCAGGTAATTTTTTTCTCAGAGCCTTTTTGGTGAACTCTGTTTATCTGAGTTTGGGAGTTGAACAGGAATTTTATAAGTATAGAGCGGAGATTGTGGGCGACTATGATGATGATACATATAACTTTGACACAATGAAGTTATATGCATCATTGAATATAGATACCCTGGACAACTACTACTATGCCCACAGGGGCTTGTTCCTTTCCATGCGTTTAGAATATGTGAGACCGGATTTTTCTTTGTCCAATGGCGAACGCTTTTATGAAAAATTTAGACGATATGTGGTAAATTCCAGAGTTGCCTTACCCATTTCAAGGCAGCTAACTTTTCTCGCTACTTTGGGAGGCTCGCTCTGTGAAGTGGAAAATGTTCCTCCTCCATATACTTTCTTCATGGGGGGCTATCAAAAATACGATGATTGGACTTTCCCTCTCTATGGCTATGACTTCATGGAGGTGGCCGGGCAGCATGGCTTTGTTTATACCACCACTTTGCAATGGCAGGTATATGGAGACTTCTATGCCTCTTTTCGTTGGGGGCAGGGTAAGGCGGCCAATAATTCTGCCGATTTTTTTGACCTTTCCGGGGGAATAAAATCCGGGTTTGGGCTTACTTTGGGGTACAATTCCTTTTTTGGACCTGCCCAGGTTAGTGTTTTTCGTAAATATGATAAGAGCGATTATCTTTTTCATATAAACTTGGGAGTTGAATACTAATTGATTTCTTCTTGACTTTTAGCTATAAGTACTGTTATCTATAATGAGCGGGGGGAGTCTCAATTTTTTTTGTAACTTAAAGAGAGGCAATCGCGTTAATATTAAAATAATGAGGGGATTTTTCTATCAATGATGGATGAAGCGAGGCGAAAGGCTTTCGAGCGACAGGTTTGGTCCATGAGGCTTTCAAGAGAACTTTCATTAGAAGATCAGGCAGAGATAAATGCTCTGATGAAAGATCAAAATCTCAGTGATGAGGTCAGGTTTACTAAAATTATCAATTTCCTCAAGGAAATTCCCGAGAGGGAGTTTGATGAAGAGGAGGAGCAGGCCCAAGAGTCTGAAGTTGATAATAAAAAAAACAAGGTGGCAAGCAAGAACCAAAGCCCCAAAGATGCCCCCGTAGCTTCACCAATGCCTAAAATGGACGGAGAAAGGGTCCCCGACATCAATGGACCTACCGAAACAAAACTCTATATAAATGATATATATAATAAATACCGAAAGTTTAAAATATTTAAAAGAAGATACCTCGTTTCCCGTAATAATAGCCTTGGCTTTGGCTTGCGAAAAAGATTAATACCCACCAAAAAGTTTCTTTCAATAATGCAGGAAATCCATTCCTATCAAAATCAAATTCTCATGCGTCTTCCTAACATTTTAGAAGGTATTCTCCGCAGCGAATCATTTGAAAAACCACTGGAGTTTAACTATCTCAGAGAATTTCGAAAGTTCATGCTCCTGCAACCCTTTGGTGCTCTGGATTTTGATAGAATAAAGTGGATGGAGCAGTATGGATTTGAGAGAGAGTTAAAGCCCTGGGTTATTAAATTTTATTCTTTTATGCGTATAGATGTGAAAGATAGGGATAAAATTTTGCTCGCCATGGAAAATTTTTTGAGACAGGAACCCGATTTACAAAAGGAGGAGGTCCTTGAAAGCGATTCTCGCTCCATGGTAGCCAGGAAGGAAAAGGGAAACTATAAAAAGGAAAAGGAAATATATGAATATCTTGGCCTCGTTCGCTCCTTTCTTCCCATACCCGGAGAACTGGACAGTCTCATTGCCCAGGAGTTGAATAAGAGGTATGGAATTTTCACATTGTCAGACTTCATTAATATGACCATGGAAGCTCTTGTTTTTCAAAGATTCTTCGCCATGCATGAGCTCAATAGTTACTATGATATAAGAACTCTCACAGTGAGCAGTGAGAAGTGGGACTATAGTGAGGAAAAGCTGAAGCAATATGGAAAGGACCCCTCTTCTAAAAAAAGAAAACGATTTGATGTTTTGAAAGAATCTTTGAAGTGGTATGAAGTGATATATCAGATGGTGAATCTTGATGAGAAGGGCAAGAATCTTCTTCATCGCTCTCTGGAAGAGCAGTGGAAGATTATGGACAGGGTGAACATGATTCCCCATGATATTTGGTCGCAAAATTTCATTTTATATGTTGAGGGACTTGTTCATTATTTTGACAATTTGATCAGACCAATTCTCAGTGGAGAAAGTCTTCATTTGAAACAGGGGCGAAAAACCTTTGAGGGCAGGCTTTTTTCTCCTGCATTTTTTGAAACTGAACTGAGAGAAATGACCATGCTTTCCAACTCTTTTTACAGCTTTAAATCAGAGAACCCCACTTTGAAAATTACCCGACAGGAATCTGAAAATATAATGAAACACCGAATCTCTTCCATGACCCATGTGGAAAAATTGCTTTTTGCAGTGGGAGAATCTTTTTATCAGGTGGGGAAAAAACTACATGAGGTATATCATAGCCATATTTCCCGGGGAGCAGGGCAACAGCTTCCTCCTCGCCATTCCCCTCTGGGGCCCGAGGACATATCAGATGCCATGGTCCCCTATGGTGATTGTATCTTTGAAGGATATGCTGATGAAAATCGTTTAGCCAGGAGAATCGCCGGCTTGCCCATTTTGGCAGAATCTTTGAAAGGGGGTATTTTTCTTTTTTTCATGGCATATTGCTATCAGGTGGCATCTCTCTGTTTTTATCCGGGCATGTTGGAGGATCTTTCCAAGAGGGATAAAATTAGAAGGGAGCTGAACATATTGCGTGAGGAACTGCGATGATTAAGGTTGGCAAGCCTCTTTCAAGAGAGGGGAGTGACGGAGTTATTGAGCTCTCCCGTTTCGGACGGGGAACTTCTCGAATCAGTGCCTCCTCCATGAAAGATGCCCTATATGGTTTGGGGCAATTTCACATAGAGGATCGCCGAATTCAAATGGTTCTCATGCGTCTGGCGTCCCGAGGACAGCTTTCCCAATACCTCTCCCCCCGTCCGGGGATACTTGAGGCTGATATTTATATACGGCAACTCCTTCTTTTCCCTGACCTGGAAGCCCAGATGAAGCGAATAAATAAAAGGACTCTGGCATGTCTGGAGGCCTATGTGGCGGGAATAAACGATTTTCTCAATGAAAGGGGGAGTGGCTGGGAGTTGAAGCTTTCGGGGATTGAAGTTGCCCCATGGACTGTTCGAGATGTCCTTGCCCTGACAAAGGCCATCTCCGGCATGACTCTCTTTGATTTTCAGGGGAAAATGGAAAAATTTATTGTTAAGCTGGTTCAGAGAGGAGTGGATTCAGAGAGTTTGAAGGAGCTTTTCCCCGGCATTAAAGAAAAGATAGATTTGGAACTCTTAAAAAATATTAAACTTCCCCCAGAGCCTCGAGGCCATGCCCTTGAATGGCTTTCCGGTATAACAGGATTTCGGGGAGGAAGCAACTTTGTGGTATCAGGAACCCACAGTTCTTCCGAAAAGCCCATTTTGGCAGGCGATCTACTGGGAACCGTGAGTAGCTTGCCCTCAACTTGGTATGATACGGTTCTTGAAATTCCCGGGAACCGTATCTCCGGATTTACAATTCCGGGCATCCCCGCTATTTTAATGGGGCGAAGTGATTACATTTCATATTCTCCTGCATTTTCCTATGGGAACATGGTTGATTATCGAATTGAAGAGTGCTCCGGTGGAAAATTTCGCCGTGGACGTCAGTGGCTCCCCTTTGATGTTCACCGGGAGTCCATAGAGTTAAAACAGGGCGAAAGTGAAGTCGTTGAAATATATGAAAATGAACATGGAATTCTTGAGGGGGCTCCCTTTGAAGATGGTTTTTATTTAGTTCGCTCATGGTCTGCCCAGAGAGGCTGTGGAGCCGCCGACCTCGATGCCGCTTTAAAACTCATGGAAGCCAAAACAGTGAGAGAGGCCATGCGAATTTGTCGCCACATTGAGGTAATGCCGCTCTCTTTTCTCATTGCCGATATCTCGGGAAATATTGGTCGCCAGATGACCGGCAAGTTCTTTAAGCGGCCTAAAAATCAGAGCGGCCTCATTCCTCTGCCGGGTTGGGAGAGAAGGCATAATTCAAGTGGTTTTGTGGAAATGATGCGGCTTCCCTGGGAGTATAATCCTGAACGAGGGTACCTCCTGCAAAATAGGGAAGAAGATAAAGAGAAGGGCGAATTTCTTTTTGTGAATTTGCCTCCCAGCCCCTATGGGGATGACCGCATGGAAAGAATAATAAGGGGTAGAAAAAAGCTGGACCCCGAAGTTGCCAAGGATCTTCAGTATGATCTATATTCTCTTCAGGCATTTGAGATTATCTCCCACCTTGAGGAGCTCATTCCCAACAGTGAACCTGGAGTTAAGCTGAAGAGCTGGGATTACAGATATGGATCTAATTCCCAAGGCGCGGTGATTTTTGAAAATCTTTATCGAACTCTTTTAGAGATAATCTTTGGGAGGCATGGGAGTGGTGAAACTTCTGATGCAGATGACATTCTCTCCTACATTTGTGGAAATGACCTTTTTCGAGACCACTGCGACATATTTGACAGGGTTATTCTTTCGGAAAAGTCCCACTGGTTCAAAAGGGCATCGGGGAGAGACTTGAAGCGTATTGCCATTGACAGGGCTCTGGCCATGGCGGTCAAACCCTATGGGAAGTCGCTTTTCACCCGTTTTCAACACATTCTGTTTCACGGGAGATTTTCATCCTTATTGGGGTTTGGAGGGAGGAGGTTCCCTCTTTCCGGCTCAAGGGCAACCATTCACCGAGGATATTTGTCACGGCATAGCGGCGAGGAGATCGCCATTGGCTCCGCTGCCCGAATGATTGCCGATATGGGAGGAGAGGGCATACATGCCAATTCCCCGGGAGGGACCTCAGACCGACCTCTATGCAAACTCTACAAAAACAATATGGAAGCCTGGTTCAGAGGATGTTATAGAAAAGTTCTGTGATTTGTCCTTGACAAAGGTGCTTCTTTGTTGTACGAATTAATTTCAATATTAAACTCCATCTTTTATATATGTATGGAGAATTAATTGAAAGAAAAAACTCTCAGGAGGATACTATGTCTTTATTGAAGTATATCTTAATGGCAATGCTGAGCATTTCTCTTCTTCTATCCGGTTGCAGCAAGGGAAAAACCGAGATGAAGATTGAAGACTATGTTAAAATTGAAAATGAAATTGGCATTCCCGATCCCGAACTTGACCCTGCCAAGGTTAAAACTGTAGCAGAGAAATATGGTTTTACCCTTGAGCAGTACAAACAGTTTCATCAAAAGGTTCAGACCGACCCTGCTCTTAAAGAAAAGTTGGGGGAGCTCACTCTGAAGAAACAGAAATAGGCTTTTTAGGAACGAAAAATTTTCTGAAATTTACCCAAAAAAGGGGCGGATTTTCCGCCCCTTTTTTGGGTCAGGTGCCAAGTACCGAATTATACGCAGGTGCCAGGTACCGAAGAGTTACCGGGTGCCAGGCACGGAAGATTTTGGAGTTTTTCTTTCTTGTTTGCACTAAAAAGTTTCGTGCCTGGCACCTTTTAGTTCGTGGTTCGGTACCTGGCACCTTTTTATTTAAGTACCTGGCACCTGTCAGAGTCTTTTGTGATAAAACTTCCAGTCCC
>PDWI01010281.1_pt1 | contig 10515 bp, 8 predicted proteins | sample 1430891 | NCBI WGS metagenome assembly PDWI01 (sample SAMN01162508, study PRJNA174530) | Oral metagenome, whole genome shotgun sequencing project. | biome: Marine environment; feature: Marine mammal; material: Swab sample of the gingival sulcus; isolation source: swab sample of gingival sulcus... | reverse complement strand
CCCGATCCTGAATTACAGGAACAATGGCAGCTAAATAACAAAAAGATTATTGGATTCATTGGATCCTTTTACCGGTATGAGGGTCTGGATCTTCTGGTAACGGCCTTTGGAAAAATTATCGAAAAAGACCCGGATATGCGCCTTGTTCTCGTGGGAGGAGGAGAAATGGAAGAATTCCTCAAACAGCAGGTACAGGAGCTTGGGCTGCAGGATTCTGTGATTATGCCGGGAAGAATCCCCCATTCCCGCATCCAGGGGGTCTATGCCATGATCCATGTGCTGGTATATCCCAGATATTCCGTGCGGCTGACAGAACTTGTTACTCCGCTAAAACCCATTGAGGCAATGGCCATGGGAAAACTTGTTGTGGCAAGCGATATTGGAGGGCACAGGGAATTGATTTCCCATGAAAATACAGGTATCCTCTTTTTACCGGGAAATGCAGACAGCCTTTCCCGGTCCGTGCTGGATATTTTTGCCGATCCTGACAGGGCAGAAAAAATTAGATCACAGGCCATGAATTACGTAGCAAACCATAAAACCTGGCCTGTTACCACAAAGGTATATAAACAAATATATACAAATACATATCCCTGATTACCCAAAATATTATTTTTTATGGTATCGTTTCCCTGGCATCTTTTTTACGATGTGGTAAAATCAGGTAATATATTCAGGAAAAATGGAAAATCAGAAAGGAGTATAATCCTATGAAAAAACTGATAGGCGGATCTATGGCTTTGGTTCTGGGAACCATTCTTTTTTCTTGTTCCTCAGACGACTTCATAAAACTTTGCCTGGGAACAATTCCGGCAATACTGATTATATCAGGAGGTATTGCTATATATTTCAGCTATATAAACCTATATGACGAACTCAATGAAGAAGAGAGGCAGGAAGCATCCGATAAGGATAGGAAGGGCAGGGATGAGGACTCAAATAAAGAGACCGATGCGGTTCAGCCAGCTTTTTGGGGAAATACGCAATCTTTGATTTTTCATGATCCCAAATGTAATTTTGCCCAAAGCAAAAAATGCACTCAACCCTTTCCTGATAAAGAATCTGCTATTTCAGCAGGGTATTCTCCATGTGGTATCTGTGAACCCTGATTTACCATCAGAATGCCACCTGCGGCGTTGCATTCAGCCCCATGGCCTTGCAGCGTATGCCGAATACGCTTCAGGCGCTCTGGATTTGGGGGTCATGAGTCTGGGAAACAAACAGGGAATCCCCAAAAAACAATGTATATGGTAATGGAAGTAAATTTAACCAGATACACTGAATTTCATGATCGCCTGCTTATTCTTTTTTTTCAACCTTGTCCTTACACAAGGAAAGTTTGTCGGCAGACTCACGGCTCTGGGAAGTTCCGGGATAGTTTGCAATAATATACTCATATCGTTGAGCTGCTGCCTTATACTTTTTGACCTTTACATAATAATCTGCAATGTACAATTCGTGGGCTGCCAGATTCTCCAGGCATTTTTTTATATACTCCTGGGCATCCCTTGCATGGGAACTGTCTGGAAACTGCTCAGAAAGTCTCTGAAATATATCCAAAGCGTTTCTTGAAGGTGTCTGGTCCCGGTCAATGGTATCAATCTGCTTAAACCAGCACATTCCCATCTGACTGATTACATAAGGAATTGCCTCATTTCGTGGATGAAGACGTTCAAAACTTTCATAGGCGGCCACAGCCTGGGCATAATCCTTGAGGAAAAAATAGGAATCGGCAATTTTCAACTCTGCCAAAATTGCATATTTGGAAAAAGGATACCAATCCCGTAAATCCATATAGGATTTTACCGCATCATTATAGTCCTGGTTATTAAAAGCAATGGAAGCTTCTGCAGCAAGCTGCTCGGCACTCTTATCCATTCCAGAAGATGTTTCATTAAAAAAGGAACAGCCCGAAAGAAAAAGAATTCCAAAAATCAGACCGCCCGTCAAAATAGACCAGATATATTTTTTCATTCTCACAAACTTTCAATATAATGTTCAGCGCCCATGGCGGCAATGGCGGCATCGCCAACAGCCGTGGCAATCTGCCGAAGCGGAGTATTTCTGATATCTCCTGCTGCAAACACTCCAGGGATATTTGTCTGCATATGTTCATCAGCAATAATAAAACCATATTCGTCGGTGGCTACCTGGCCATTGATAAAATTACCATTGGGTTCAATTCCCACCCAGATAAAACAGCCGCTGGCCTCGACGAGTTTTTCCTCGTTGGTTTTTACATTCCTGATTTTTACCCCTTCAATACCGAAAAGACCTTCCAGCCCGGTGGCTACACTATCCCATAAAATTTCAATTTTGTCGTTGGCAAGGGCTCTTTCCTGTAAAATTTTTGTCGCCCGCAATTCGTCCCGCCTGTGAACAAGATACACTTTTTTTGCAAATTTGGTCAGAAATACAGACTCCTGAACAGCGGTATCTCCTCCGCCCACAGCCACAACCACCTTGTCCCTGAAAAAAGGGCCGTCACAGGTTGCGCAAAAAGACAAACCCTTGCCCATATATTTGTCTTCGCCAATGCCAAGTCTTCTGGGGGATGCACCGGAAGCGATGATCAATGAAGAACAGGTAATGGTTTTATCTTTTAAAAGAATCTTTTTTTCCCTTACATCTGAAAGATCCAGGGATTGGACTTCTCCATTATCAATGGTAAGACCCAGGTTTTCGGCCTGAAGCCGAAATTTTTCTGCCAGATCATAACCGGAAATTCCTTCCGGGAAACCTGGATAATTTTCTATCCAGTCCGTAACAAGTATCTGTCCTCCGGGAACAGATTTTTCCAGAACCAGAACCTTGAGCCTGGCCCTTGCGGCATATAGTCCCGCTGTTAATCCAGCAGGACCGGAGCCGATAATCACAAGATCGTAATCTGCCATGAGCATATCTCCTTATAACGGCCATGGGCCGACTGGGTATGGGATCCTCCAAGATCGGCCCACAACAAAGAATGAAAGTAATTTAGTAAGTTATTGATACTTTTATATAAAACCATTAGATCATCTTTTTAATCGCTTCTTCCAATTTCTCTTTTCCCACCATTCCCACAAGCTGCTCTGAAATTTCTCCGTCCTTAAAAAAAATCAGGGTGGGAATGGCCTGTACCCCATATTTACTGGGAGCAATGGGATTGTCATCCACATTTACCTTGACAAAATTAACCTTGTCCCCGTATTCCGCTCCAAGAACTTCCACTGTAGGGCCAACAGCCTTGCAGGGCCCGCACCAGGGTGCCCAGAAATCTACCATTACGGGTTTATCTGATTGTAATACCTTTGCCTCAAATTCTTCATCGGTAATATCCAAAACTGAATCTGCCATTATTTATATCCTTTTTTTCTATAATAAATTTATTATTCCAATTATACTTTTACCACAGATTTTAATAGTAAGAACATATACACCTGTTGTCAAACAATTCAAAATAATTTGTCAGAAACAAATAAACTGTCTGGTTTGTTAAAAGAGAGCAAAAAGGAAGGAGGTAAAACAGAAATGAACCATATTCCATGTTTTTCAGCGGGCGGATGTTCAGTGTTGGCTGGGTTCGCATCCCCCTGCGGTGTATTGGATATACAACCCAGAGGGGGATGCGACTTACGGCAACGTCTGTACAGAGGCAATTAATCCTCTTCTGTGAAATGAAAGTCTCCAAAAAGCAGATAGGCCCGTTCTTCTTCTGTAATGGAAGCATCGCCCTTGAGCACATAAAAAAGAAGACCCAGCACACCCCATGCCCCGAAAATAATCCATTCCAATTTTCCCAAAGCACCGGGACTGCCGGGGATTACCAGCACGGACACAAAAATTACCGCAACAACAACGGACAGGTATCCCATGACAGTACCTCCAGGCATCTTAAACGGTCTGGGCATATTGGGCATGGTTCTGCGGCATTGAACCGCTGCCATACAAACCAGCAGCCAGGCCAGCATAAATGCCAGGGAACCGCAATCCACCAATGACAAAATCAGGGCAGAGCCCACAAAAGGCCCGATCAATGTCAACACGCCCACAAAAATAATCGCTGCAATGGGAGCACCATTTTGGGAAACACCGCCGAAAATTTCAGGAAGCAGTCTGGAACGCCCCATTCCAAACAAGAGACGCGTGGAGGCAATAAAAAAAGAATTAAACGTAGTGAGCAGCCCGGCCAATGCCCCCAGCAATACAACATTTCCCACCAGGGGAGAAACAGTCTTTATGGCATCTGCCGCGGGGAAATCCAGATTTACCATTTCTTCCCAGGGCATTACCATGGAAACTGCCAGAATGGCCAGCCCATAAAATACAATACCAGCAAAAACGGCCATGGAAAGAACCCTCCCAAGTTTGCTCAAGTCCATTCCCTCGTTACTCTCCTCGGCAGCCTGGGGAATGGTATCAAAACCTGCAAAAAAGAAAGGAGTAATGGCCAGTACCGCAATAATCCCACCCAGGATATTGCCGTTTGTCTCCCCGCCCCCGATGAGAGGTTCCGCATTGGGCAGACTGCCCCGGAAAATACCAGTAACAATAAACAGAACAGAAGTTCCCATCAAAAAATAGGTCAGAAAGGTCTGAAATGCTGCGGCCTTGTTCATTCCCACAATATTCATCCAGATAACCGCAATGCTGACAACCAGACTGATAAGCAGCAAAGGTCCGTAAATGGTGAAGCCCAGAACTTCATACAAGGGCATAACCTTTAAAAAGGGCAGGAGATTCCCAACCAGTTTTCCAATGGCAATGGCTTCCCAGGGACACAGCATGGTATAGGCAAAAGCCAGAAACCATCCGGTAAAATAAGACGCGTGCTTACCAAAAGCCCTATAGGTAAAGGCAATTTCTCCTCCAGCCACAGGCATGGAAGCTGTCATTTCTCCGTAGGCAAAGGTAATTGGCAGCAGCATTGTGCCGCCAAGAATAAAAGCAATTATGGCACCAAGAGGCCCTCCGGCCTCAAACACCCAGTCGCCCACCACAACAACCCAGCCGACACCTACCATTGCGCCAAACCCAATGGCAAAAAAGTCCTTAATTGACATTACCTTGTCAAGTTCCTGTCTTTCAACAGCCGCCTGCGATTCTTTCATCCTTCCTCCTTGTTGCGTTCCGGTTTTTCTCTCTGCTTTCCTTTATCGGTCATCCTTCAGAATATCATTTTTTTTCGATTTCCGTCAAAAAATGCAGAAACGACCAATACAGCCGTTCTGGATTCATTAAGTATCATTACTGATTTTAATGAGAAATTATTTCTCTGCCCAAAGGTTTCTCAATGATCAAAAAGTAGATGAGAATGACGTTTTATATGCTCCATTTTTTACAAACTTTAATCAGGTAAAAATATATAAAAATTCTAATAGAATTCGAAATTATTTTTATTTATATAAATAATCCAAAATTCTTATATTTAAAGCCATTGCCATTACAATATTCAGACAGCCTTTTCGGGTAAAGCAGAGTCTGATCTGATCCTGTGCAAACCGCTGCCACGCCCAAGGCTGCCTGTTTTCTACTCAACAAGTAATTTCTTTAGCAAAGTATGATTTGATTTTCAATAGCAAAAATTATGTAAAACATCATTCCAGAAAATCGAAAAATATGCTTTTGATACAATTACAAAAGAAACCTTACAACCATGGAATCAAAAAAAACTCAAAACCGCCCACCAATTATTAAAATCGGGGAAGAAGTCCTGATGGGTATGGGGCATACAACCCCAAAAAATGCGACGGAAGGCAACCCAACAGCCCAAATCCACCGCCTGATTTTATAACCATTTGATTTTCATTTTCTCTCACCAATTTCCTGACCACCAGCAGGATGCCAGATGCAAGACAGCAAGTCAGCAGCACCCGGAGTCGTATTGGGCATACGTCCCAGGGGGATGCTGCCGCCGCTAACGCCGCAGGTGATATTCTGATGGTGGATCAGGGGAGCTGCTTGACCTGAAGAAGCTCTTTTGCTATTCATTATTCCATGAAAAAAATGGACGAACACATACTCAGAAGCACCAAGGAAATCATTGTAAAATTCATTGAAATGGGCAGACTTTCTCCTTCCAATGTCAATGAGACCTTTCAGAATATCTACTCAGGCATCCACAGCACGGTCATGCGTCATTCCAATGAAGACCATACAGGCAACACAGAAAATAAGGATCAGGAAAATGACCAATAGCGTTTCCAGATTCAGAAACGCTGTGATTCAGGGACTGAAAAAAGGACTGTCCGGTTTTATCTGGCTGATGAAAATCGTTATTCCCATTTCCCTGTTCACAGCCTTTTTATTTCATTTTGAACTGGTTCAGCATCTGAATTTTCTGCTTTCCCCTGTCATGAACCTCATGGGACTGCCCGCGTCAGCAATCCTTGTCATCATTGCCGGTCTGTTTACCGGGATTTACGGAGCCATTGGCGCTTTTTCCGTAATGCCCTTTTCCATTGAACACGCAACCTTGATGGCCATATTCGTACTCATTGCCCATAACCTGATTCAGGAAAGCATTGTCCAGGACAGAACCGGATTGAACGCCCTTGCCGCGGTGTGTTTTCGTCTTGCCGTTGCATTTATTACCACCTTTTTATGTGCAAAAATCATGGGGGCTGTTCCGGGAACAGAGCAAAGTGCTGCCCAGGCAGGCGCAGCCCATAGCTCCGGTCTGCTGGTGGACATGCTCAAGGACTGGTGTTTGAGTACCGCTGGTGTAATTTTCCAGATTTTCTTTATTATCATACCCCTGATGGTGGTCATTGAGCTTGCCCGGGAGTTTCATATTATTGAAACGGTTACTGGGGTCTTTTCTCCTGTCCTGGCATTGCTGGGCATTGATCAATCCTGCGGAATCCTCTGGCTGGCCGCTGCTTTTTTTGGTTTGTCCTACGGAGCTGCGGTCATTCAGGAAGAAACCCAGACCAACCACTACGATAAAACGGCCCTGACCAAACTGCATTTATCCATTGGAATCAACCATTCCATGATTGAAGATCCGGTTCTTCTCATGGGCATTGGCATCCCGGCCCTGTGGTTATGGATTCCCAGACTCATTGCTGCGGCCGTTGTTGTATGGTTCTACACATTTTTTGCCATGATCAGGAAATCCCATGCTCACTGAACTTGCCATAAAAAAATTTGCCGTGATTGAGGATGCAAGAATTTCCTTTGCACCTGGATTATCTGTGCTTACCGGAGAAACCGGAGCAGGCAAATCCATGATCATCCAGGCTGTAACCCTGCTGCTGGGCGGCAGGGCCTCGGCAGACCTGATCCGAACCGGAGAAGAACATGCAGAACTGGATGCCTTTTTTGATATAGAAGCCCATTCTCCGGCTGCGGTCATCATGGAAGAACAGGGCATGGACTGGACAGAAGGGCTGATGATTACCCGCCAGATTGCAAGAAGCGGCAAGAGCCGGGTGTTTATCAACTCCAGGCCCGCAACCCTGGAACTGCTCAAATCCATTACCGCAAGTCTTGCGGCCATTGCAGGCCAGCATTCCCATCAAACCCTGCTCAAGGAAGAAAATCACCTTGATATTCTGGATGATTTTGCAGATACCCGCTCTCTGAGGGATGAAGTGGCCCGTTTGTACTATGAGATCATTCCCCTGAAAAAAAAGATTCAGGAAATGGAGGCGGTAAAAGATGCCAGGATCAAGGAAGCAGAACTGCTCAGATTCCAGGCAGATGAACTGGATGATGCCGCCCTTGTGCCTGGAGAAGATGAAGCCCTGGAACAGCAAAAAAAACAATTAACCAGCGCAGTTCAGGTATTTGAAATCATTTCCCGGACAGTCAATGACATCCATGACACAGAAGGCTCCATTACAGAAAAACTTTCCAGATTCCGCCGCAGCATGGAAATGCACCAGAATGCATTCCCGGTTCTGGAGAAGGTCTGCCAAAATCTTAATTCCATTACCTGTGAGCTGGAAGATATGACCCACAGCCTTTGGGACATTGCCGGCGGGATTGATATGGATCCCCAGTCTCTGGAAACGGTAAACGAACGTCTTGATCTGCTGGCAAGGCTCAAGAGGAAATATGGCGGAGACCTGGATTCTCTCATTGAAACCAGGGAAGAAATCCGTAAGGCCCTTGCCCTGACCGAAAATATAGATCAGGAAATCAGTCGGTTACAAGCCAGTCTCGCGGAACTGGAAACCAGAATCTGTGCATCTGCCCTGGCCCTGTCAGAAAAACGAAAAGCCGCAGCCACACGCCTTGGCGACCTTGCCCGGACAGAACTTGCTTCCCTGGAAATGGACAAAGCACATCTGTCCGTGAACTTTTCCACGGCCCAGGCCCTGTCTGAACAGGACATTGCCCTTACTACCGGAGAAAAAGTTTTTGCATCGGGCATGGATCGAGTTTCATTCATGTTCAGCGCCAATCCCGGAGAATCCCCCAGGCCCTTGCAGCGCATTGCATCGGGGGGAGAGCTGTCCAGGATTATCCTGGCATTGAAAGCAGTTCTGTCCCGGTCCCAGGCCATGGAAACCCTGATCTTTGATGAGGTTGACACGGGAATCGGCGGAGCCACCTCAGAAAAAGTGGGGAAAAAATTACAGGAATTGTCTGATCGTCATCAGGTTATCTGCATTACCCACCAGGCCCAGATTGCAAAATACGGTGCCAATCAGTTTTTCATTACCAAACAGATTGAAAAGGGCAGAACATCCACAAAGATTCTGCCACTGACAAACACAGAAGACCGGGTAGCAGAACTTGCAAGAATGATCGGCGGTTCGCAGATTTCTGACGCGACCCTGGCCCATGCCAGGGAAATGCTGGAACAGGCCTGATCCACCATCAAAATGCCACCTGCTGCGTTGGCTGCGGCTCCGATCTCCCTGCGGCGTATATCTGATACGCCTCAGCCGCCGGAACCTTACCGCCTTGCATCTGGCATCTTGCTGGTGATCAGGAAAAAGACGTATGTATTATAAGATAAGAATGTTGTAAAATTAGGCACTGGATTTGGGAGCAGGCAGGAGACCGCGCACCGCAGCCATAAAAAAACAGCAATCATTCAACATTGTGAAAAGGGGAGTATAAAAATGAATACCGCAACATCAGATCGTTTATTTGAAAAGGCCCAGGCCCTGATTCCAGGTGGAGTGAACTCTCCTGTCAGGGCATGTGCTTCAGTGGGTGGCCATCCTCTGTTCATTTCCAGGGGAGAAAAAAGCCGGATATATGACGAGGACGGAAACGCCTACATTGATTATATCCAGTCCTGGGGGCCCCTGATTCTGGGACATTGTCCAAAGGAAGTGGTTGAGAGCCTGGAAAAGGTCATTGCCAGGGGAACCAGCTTTGGCACATCCACGGAACTGGAAATCCAGCTGGCGGAAATCATGGTGAAAATACTTCCAGGTCTGGACATGGTTCGCATGGTCAACTCCGGCACCGAAGCCACCATGAGCGCCGTGCGCCTGGCCAGGGGATTCACGGGCCGGGACATTATCATCAAATTTGACGGCTGCTACCACGGCCATGCCGATACATTGCTGGTGGCAGCAGGATCAGGAGTTGCCGATCTTGGCATTCCCGGAAGTCCGGGCATTCCGGCATCCATCAGCCAGAACACCATGAGTCTGCCCTACAACGATGGAGATGCCTTTTCCACGGTCATGGACAAAATGGGGGATAAAATCGCAGGGGTCATTGTGGAACCTGTGGCCGGGAATATGGGGATGATCCGGCCTGTAAAGGGTTTTCTGGAAACCCTGAGGGAAAAAACCCAACAGCATGGTTCTCTGCTCATATTTGACGAGGTAATGACAGGATTCCGGGTGGACAGGGGATGTGCCCAGGGGCTTTTCAAGATTGATCCTGATCTGTCCACATTCGGCAAGGTCATTGGCGGCGGGCTTCCCGTGGCAGCCTTTGGCGGCAAACGGGAGATCATGAACCAGATGGCTCCTGCCGGGCCTGTATATCAGGCAGGCACCCTTTCCGGGAACCCCCTGGCCATGGCTGCAGGCATTGCCACCCTGACCAGACTCCGGGAAAAAGGGGTCTATGAAACCCTGAACGCAAGAACCCGCCAATTGATGCAGGGGCTGCAATCCATTGCCGATGATGCAGGCATCCCTCTTCAGACAGATCATTTCTGCTCCATGGCAGGATTTTTCTTTACAGACAAAAAAGTGCAGAATTTTGCCGATGCCAAGCAAAGCAATGTGAAACAATATGCCGCATTTTATAATGGAATGCTGAACAGGGGCGCATATTTTGCCCCGTCCCAGTTCGAGGTGTGTTTTGTTTCCCTGGCCCATACGGAAGAAGATATTGCAGATACCCTTGCTGCGGCAAAAGACGTTTTTTCAGAGTTGGCAAAACATGTCTGATTCCATGAAAATTCATCTTGTTGCTGCCTGCGGAACAGCCATGGGTGCTTTGGCATGTATGCTCAAGGAAGAAGGCCACACCGTTACCGGGTCTGATGCCAATGTGTATCCGCCCATGAGCGATTTTCTTGCCCAAAAGGGTATCCACCTGCTGGAAGGGGTT
>PDWI01019672.1_pt1 | contig 10516 bp, 11 predicted proteins | sample 1430891 | NCBI WGS metagenome assembly PDWI01 (sample SAMN01162508, study PRJNA174530) | Oral metagenome, whole genome shotgun sequencing project. | biome: Marine environment; feature: Marine mammal; material: Swab sample of the gingival sulcus; isolation source: swab sample of gingival sulcus... | reverse complement strand
AATTTTCTGTGAATAGCCGGACTATTAACATAAAATTTGGGGAAATTGGGGCCATTTTCATGAGATTGCAGCCGATTCATCAATTATCAAACACGCTCTGAGACATTAAAAGTGATCCAGGCCCCTAATTGTAAGACCTATGTGATAATTTGTGCTTGACAGCGTATCAAAAAAATCACTAAAGTACAAAATTCAAATCAGGGATGGGGGAAGGAAGATCGCTGCGTATGCGCCTGTAGAGGGAACCCAATAGATTATTGTCCTGACCCAGCAGGAATCCGAATTTCTGGCATCTGCCAGAGCCCAGCGCAATCAGGCATTGATGGTGATGGCATCTCCCTGCTGGTCGTCGGGATTGCCATCTTTTTTGCCGTCAAAACCATCACCGGCCCCATTAAGCAGATTATGGCGGGATTCAAGGATATTGCCCAAAGCGAAGGTGATCTGACAAGCCGGTATATTATCAACCGGTTGACGATCCGGGGAAAAGAAGAATGAAACAACGGCCAATAATCATATCTTAGGATACGCTTTTCATGTCCCAGAAAATAGACAAAAAAACTGCCGTCATCACAGGCGCAAGCCGGGGGATTGGCCGGGCCATCGCTGTTGAACTTGCCGGAACAGGGTATTATATCTTTATAAATTATCACGGGAACAAGAACGGTGCCCATAAGACCCTTGACCAGGTTCGGGCAGCCGGTTCCAACGGAGAAATCATGCAGTTCGACGTGGCGGACAAAGCACAGTCCAAAGCCGCAATTGACAACATCGTGGGCCGGTGCGAAACCATTGATGTACTGGTAAACAATGCAGGAATCGTTGATGACGGCCTGTTCATCATGATGAAAGAAGAACGTTGGGACAAGGTGATCCGGACCAGTCTTGACGGCTTTTACAATATAACAAAACCTATCCTGAAAAAAATGGTTCGCCAAAAGCGGGGGGCTGTTGTCTCAATTGCCTCATTGTCCGGCCTGACAGGCAGCCGGGGGCAGGCAAATTACAGTGCGGCCAAAGCAGGCCTCATTGGCGCCAGCCGCAGCATTGCATCCGAAGTGGCGCAGCTTGGCATTCGAATCAATGTTGTGGCGCCAGGGCTCATTGAAACCGACATGACCAAGGATTTACCCATGGACAATATCAAAAACATAATTCCCATGGCTCGGATGGGCCGCCCCGAAGAGGTGGCAGGAGTAGTCAAGTTTCTGTGTTCCGACGACGCATCCTACGTCACCGGACAGGTGATCTCAGTCAACGGCGGCATGTTCTAAAGCCTATGGGAAAACGAAAGTTAGAAAAATGAAAGTACTTGTCATTAACTCAGGAAGTTCTTCCCTGAAGTATAAATTGTTTGATCTAACCGGTCCCAAGGTCATCTGCGCGGGGCTGGTGGAACGCATCGGCAGTTCGGAAAGCAGGTTTTCCCATACCCTGTCCCCTGACCCGGGGCCCGGTGAAAAAACCGAGATACTTGAAGCCTTTGACAATCACACCCAGGCCATTGAAAAGGTGGCCGAGTTACTGATGTCCGGTGAGACCCCGCTTGTCAAGTCTGGGCAGGAGTTGGCCGCCATTGGGCACCGGGTGGCCCAGGGCGGTGAAATTTTTAAAGAAAACTGCGTTGTGGATGCGGAGGTGATTGAAGGCATTCGCAAGAATATTGAGCTGGCGCCCTTGCATAACCCGGCCAATCTGGCGGGAATTGAAGCGGCCATGGCGCATTTTCCCAGCGTTCCTTCGATTGCCGTGTTTGATACGTTGTTTGCAAGTAAGCTTCCTGATTATGTGTACCGGTATGCCTTGCCCAATGCCTATTACAGTGAATATAAAGTCAGGCGGTACGGATTCCATGGTGCCTCCCACGCCTATGTCACCAAAACCCTTGCCGGTTTGATGGGCAAACCTGTAAATGAATTGAGCAATATTGTCTGCCATCTGGGAAACGGGTCTTCCATCACTGCTGTTAAAGGCGGCGTGTGCCGGGAAACCTCCATGGGCATGACACCAACTTCCGGTCTGATCATGGGAACCCGGTGTGGTGATATTGACCCGTCTTTGTCGGCCTACCTTGTGTCCTGTACCGGGAAAAGTGCGGCCGAAATTCAGACCGTGTTTAACTGTGAAAGCGGTCTTACCGGTATCTGCGGGATGAATGATATGCGCGATATTCACAAGGCCATTGCCTTGGGTGATGACAATGCCAGGCTTGCCTTTGAGATGCTGTGCCACGGTATTAAAAAAAATATCGGGGCCTACTATGCCGTGCTGGGTCGTCTGGATGCCATTGCTTTTACTGCCGGTATCGGGGAAAATGACCCGGCAGTGCGGGAGAAATGTCTGGAAGGGCTTGAGCACCTGGGCATCATTGTGGATCAGGCGCGTAATGACGGGTTAAGAGGGAAATCCGCCCGTATTTCCACGGATGACAGTGCCGTGGAAGTCTGGGTGGTTCCCACGGATGAAGAATTTGAGATTGCAACCATCTGCAAAGACCTTGTAACTGCCTGATCTCCTTTGGTTTATAGGTTGAGCGCCTGGGATAGCTGCGGCACTTCTGTTTTGCCGCAGCCATCCTGATTACGACGGAAAGAAGATGTTCACCTTGCCCTAGGCAGCTTTGATTTCAATCTGTCTGGGCTTGGCCGCTTCGGATTTGGGCAGATGAAGGGTGAGAACCCCATCTTTGAGCTTAGCCTCTACATCTTCTAGTTTAATGGCTTGGGGGATAGAAAAGCTTCTGATATATTCAACGTCCACAAATTCCTCCCAGTTTGACACGCCCTGACGATCAAGCCGGCGGACGCCGGAGATGGAGAGCTTGCCGTTTTCAATGTTTACCGTGACATCATTCTTGTGAACCCCGGGCATATCCGCAAAAAGCAGAATCTCATTTTCATTTTCGTAGATGTCCACTGACGGGGCGGCGGTTCTCAGTTCACGGGTTTTCTCAATGGTTTTATTTTCGGTTTTGGTGATATCTTTACTGTCAGTCATGGCAACCTCCTGTGGGGTTATTTCTAGTTGTTCATTTTTTAAGATGCGTTTTTTAATCTAAACAGATCGTTTAACTTTTGTTGTGGGCTGAACCTGGCAGCGGATATGTCAGGTCAGCCCATGGCTGTTATAGTTAATTGATGGTGATCTGTCTGGGTTTGGCTGCCTCGGATTTGGGCAGAGTCAGGTACAAAACGCCGTCTTTAAGCGTTGCATCGACCTTTTCTGCATCAACTTCATCGGGCAGGGTAAAGCTGCGCGAGAAACTGCTGGAAGACCTTTCATTTCTATGGGCCTTGTATCCTTCAGGTTTTTCGATTACGCGTTTACCACTGATTTCAAGGTAATTGCCCTGGATTTTAATGCTGATGTCATCCTTTGAAATGCCGGGAAGTTCTGCCCGGACTTCAAAGTTGTCACCGTTTTCCATAAGGTTAGTTCTGGGTGAATTGGTACTCAGGGTAAATGCCGGGCCATACAGATAAGGCCTGTCCACTTCGTTGAAAAGTCTGTCCATTTTGTTGCGGAGCAGATCCATGGCCCCAAACATTCTGTCAATTTCGCTCATTCTTGCAAACATAGTTCATACTCCTCTTTATTGATTACTGTTTTCATCGGCCGGCTTGTTCAAGTCTGCCGTCCGTTTGTTTGAAAATAAAATAGGTATCAATAATACTATGTCAATATAATTTTCATTATCTTTTATTAAAAATGATAAAAGTAATGTAGTTCTTGGTTTTACTAAAACCAGAATGCTTTATCTCTCCATGAATAGTACTGAAAAATGTCAAAGAACGATCGAAAAGGGTGCTGGATGTATGATCAGTGGCAAGCGCTTGTAAAACGGATATTTGCCTTATGTGCCTTTGCCAGATTGTCAGTGGTCACAAAGGCAGAATCGGCTATATAAATGGATGCGCCAGGGGAAAACCCATATTCTGGCATATGAGCTGAAATATTTGACAGAAGCTTGTTGTTGAGTGTTTTGTCAGAAGAGTTGCCGTCCTGGAGTTTTCCTATGATTGGAATAATAGGCGGGGCGCTTATGCGCTTCGGCTGTCAAGCCTAATGGAGCGCAGCTCATCCGGCGGACGATAGGTCGGAGCGCGTAGCGGTCCGACCTATCAAGGTTTATGACCGGCTGGCTCCGGGACTGGAGACTCCTGTGCGTCAATGGCTCAAGGAAAAAACAAAAGCCCTCTAATGGGAATTTCAGCTTTGGGGCTTTTTTGTTCAATAAAACATCAGGCTGACGCCGGAGGACCGAATCGTCTTGAAGAACGGTATCAGCCGGCTCCCATGAAATAGATGCATTTGGTGGGGCATTTTTCCATCGCCTTTGTAACTTCTTCACGTTTTTCGACTGAATAGTCGTCACAATTGCATGTAGACAGGTTCTCCGAAATGGTAAAGAGATCAGACGCCTTTGCACATGCTTTGCATCCAACACACGCGTGTTTACACACGGCTCTGGCATCCTTTGCCTTGTCTTTATTGGCGCAGGCCACCACAGGCATGTCCGCTTCCCTGAATCCCTCAATGGAGATGATCCCCCTTGGGCAAGCCTTAGTGCAGGCGCCGCAACCGATACATTTTTCATAGTCCACCCGGGCAAGGCCGTCGATGATATGGATGGCATCGTAATTGCAAACTTTGACACAATCACCATACCCAAGACATCCAAAGGTGCAGCCCTGGACGCCTGCCACCTGCTGGGCAGATGCACACCGTTTTTCACCCATGTATTGGGTTATCCCTAAACGACTGGACAATGGTGCGTTACAATGAACGATGGCGCGCTGGGGCACCATGTCGCCCACCTCAATCCCCATGATACCGGCCACCTCTTTTGCGCAGGCTTCTCCGCCCACCGGGCACTTATTAACAGGGTCATTGTCTGTGACAATCGCCACGGCATAGTCGGAACAGCCTAGGTACCCGCATCCACCGCAGTTGGCGCCGGGCAGGGCGTCAAGGACCGCCTCAATTTTAGGGTCCACCTCCACTTTAAATTTTTTATTGGCCCATCCCAGGATATAGGAAAAAATCATGGCCATGGCCAGCATGCTTGCGCCGGCTATACCCAGTGAAATCATCATGGCAGTATCTCCTTGCCGTTTTGGCCTCTACGGGTGATTTCAACTATACGGTCTGTCAACGTGTTGCAGGCTGCCTCAAAACTTTGTTCCTGGACAACCGGTGCCGGTTTCAGTGCATTTTTGATACCTGAATCCATCCCGGTGAATCCCATAAAGGCAATGGCCAGAATCCCTCCGATGACCAGGGTAATGGCCGCCCCTTCAAAGGGTTTGGGGATATCGCAAAGTTCCAGTTCTTCCCGGATACCCGCCATAATCACGATGGCAATGGTGAAGCCCAGTCCCCCAAAAAGGGCCAGGGTCATGGCTTTGCCCAGATCCCACACCGCTTTGGGATTGTCAACGCCCGCCACATGACTCATGATGGTCAGGCAGGCAAAAAGTATGGCGCAATTGGTGGTAATCAAGGGCAGAAACACTCCGAAGGAACGGTAAAGCGGCGGAAAAAACTTTCTGACATACATCTCCACAAACTGAACCGAAGAGGCGATGGTAAAAATATAGACAATATAACTGAGCACGGTCAGATCAATCTGTGCGGCCGCCTCAGGCGTGGTGAAAAAACTGGCAATAAACGTTGACACCGGTGCGCCTGGAATCAGCACAAAAACCGTAATACTCCAGGAGAGAAATGCGGCAATACTCATGACAAAAGTCACGGCACACCCCATGCCAAATGCCATCTCAACCTTTTTAGACACCCCCACAAAGGGGCAGATGCCCACAAAATAATAAAAGATAAAGTTGTTAATTATCGAAGCTGACAGGGCAATCAGCAGGATATCCACAAAATAGTCCATAGACTCGCCTCAATCTTTGTAAATTTAGTTACGGGATTCTTCCCGTTTGTAATCAATATAATTCACCAATCCCAGCAGCAGTCCCAGTGTAATGAATGCACCGGGCGGCAGTACCATGACGACCCAGTCCGGCCAGCTGGCCGGCAGAACCCTGAATCCCATGAGCATACCGGTACCCAGAATTTCCCTGACCGCAGCAATACTTGCCAGGGCCAGCCCAAAGCCAATGGCTTGCCCCAAACCGTCAGCCGCCGCTGTCATCACATTCTGCCTGGACGCACACACCTCACACCGGCAAATGATCAGGCAGTTAACAATGATCAACGGGATATAGGGGCCAAGGGTTTTGCTCATCTGGAACATATACGCGGCCAGCGCCCTGTCCGCCACCGTTACAAAGGTGGCGATGGTCAGGGTAAACACCACGATCCGCAGATGGGGTTTTAACAGGTTTCGGATCAGACTGATCACAACATTGGCGCACACCAGAACAAAGGCCACACAAACGGCCATGGTTAAAGCCGGTTTCATGCCGTTGGTAACAGCCAGGGTCGGGCACAACCCAAGAAGCTGCCGGTACACCGGGTTCTCGGGCAAAATCCCCTGTACAAATCTTTCCATCGCTGTGGGTTGATCAGCCATCAGGAACGCTCCTTATCTTTACGGGGTTCCTCGTTGTGAACCGCCGGAGTTTTGTGATTATCAGGACTGTCAGTGAGCTGAAGCTGGGATGCCACATTGGCAACCGCCGTATTTACAATACCGGTCACACTGTTTGAGGAGATGGTGGCACCGGAAATGGCGTCAATCTCATCTTCTCTGGCCCCGCCCCCTTTAACAACACTAAGGGTGTTGGCCGTGGATTTTTCAATAAACTGACCCCGCCAGCCAGGTTCCAGGATTTTGGCGCCCAGCCCGGGTGTCTCTTTCTGTTCCAGAATAAAAAGCCCTGTGATGTGCTTACCCTGGGCATCCAGTCCCACCAGCAGTTCGATCTTATCCGCATATCCTTGACCATCGGCTTTGACCACATGTCCCACCATTTTTCCGTCGGGCAGCCAGGCATCATATACGGTGTAAAATTTGGTGGTTGCGTTTTTCTTTATTTCAATCACCCGGGAGGTGATGGTAAGCGCCTGGTTCCCAGCGGCAAGCTCGGCAGCCAGATCCTGTCCCAGCACCAGTACGGGTATTTTGGCCATGGTCTCTTTGATCTTGTTCGCCTCAATCACGGGCCCAAGCTTTACCTGGATGCCGGCCAGGGCGGTGCCAAACAGGGTGGCAAGCAGAAGCACCAGCCAGGCCTGGGCCAGATTCGTTTGTTTCAGTGACATGATATCAGGCCTCCTTTTGTCCCATGGGCTTGGGGATCGTCCAACGGTTGATCAGCGGGGTGATGGCATTCATGATCAGCACGGCAAACATCACTCCTTCCGGATAACCGGAAAACAGGCGAATCACCATGATCAGGCAGCCGGTACCCACGCCGAAGATCACTTTTCCTTTAACAGTTAACGGAGAGGTTACAGGGTCCGTGGCAATGAAAAAGGCGCCAAACATCAGTGCGCCTGCACATAGATGGTGCAGCAGGAACAGCCCGTGGTGCCCCTCTGCGATGTCCGTAATTCCCGCAACCAAAGCAACTGTTACCAAAATGCTTGCAGGGATCTGCCAGGAAGCGGTTTTTCTGTAGATCAGATAGAGTCCCCCTATGATACAGGCAATGGCGCTGACCTCGCCCACAGATCCGTTGGTCCCCCCCATAAACAATGCTGCAATGTCCGTTTGAACGCCATTGAACTTCAATGCACTTAACGGGGTTGCCCCGGATACGGCATCCACCAGTCCGGTTACATTTTCATAGGCGCCGGCGCCCATGAGCTGAGCAAAGGCAATCATAACAAACGCCCTTCCCACCATGGCTGGATTGAATATATTCATGCCGACCCCGCCGAATATGATCTTGCCGATCCCGATGCCCACCAACGAGGCCAACGCCCCCACAAACCAGGGGGCGGATCCCGGCATGGAAAGACCTAAAATAACACCGGTGACCATGGCGGAGCAATCTTTCAGCGTAAAATCGTTTCCCCGCATGCGCACAAAAAGGTATTCCGCCCCAAGACAGGCAACCACACATACAATAAGTTGTTTAAGGGCATAGAATCGAAATAAATAAAGAGAGATGACAATAGCCGGTGACAACCCAAGGATCACATCAATCATCATCCTGCGTGTATCGGTCCTGGTGTCTGCAATATGCGGAGATGACGCCACGTTGATGAAGGGCGGCTTTTGACCGGACCTGTGATCAGGCGGCATGGCTGAATCTATCTGTCTATTAGTGTCTGGCACGTTTTGTTCCTTGTTACAATTCATTCTGTATTTTTATATTCATATAAGATCCATGGTCACAATTGATCCCAGGCGTGCAATCAGCGGCGTTCCCAGGCGTTGAGCTGGGCCTTGCCCTCACGGATCAGCTGGATCAGATTCAGCTTTGCCGGACAGACATAGGCGCAGCTGCCGCATTCAACACAGGCACGGATATGATACCGGGCGGCAAGTTCCGGATTCTGATACCGGGCGGCTAACGCAAGTCTTGCGGGTACAAGGTTCATGGGACAGGCGTCCACACACCGTCCGCAGCTGACGCAATGGGTTTCCTGTGCCTTCTGGACCTCATCATGGGTCAGCACGGTCAGCCCGGATGTGCCTTTGGTGACCGGCGCAGACAGATCTGAGAATGCAAACCCCATCATGGGGCCGCCGGAAATGATCCGGGCCGCATTGGGTGTCAACCCGCCGCAGAAGTCAACCACCTCGGCCAGGGAGACCCCGATGGGCACAAAAAGATTCTTGGGATTACAGATTCCCGGGCCGGAAACCGTGATCACTCTGTGGGTGAGCGGGATATCCTTGATAACGCTGCGCGCCACTGCAGCGATGGTCTGCACGTTACTTACGGCAGTGCCCGCATCAGCCGGCAGACCCCCTAAGGGAATATCAAGCCCAACCACGGCTTTTACAAGCTGCTTTTCACTACCCTGGGGGTATTTGGTTTTGAGTACGACAATCTGCACCCCTGTCTGCCGGGCCGCATCCTGGAGGCGCTTTATGGCCTCGGGCTTATTGTCCTCTAAACAGATGACAACTTCCCTGGCAGAGACAGCCCTGCCCGCCAGAAGCGCGCCGGCCACGATCACCCCAGGCGCCTCAACCATGAGCCTGTAATCACAGGTCAGATATGGTTCACACTCACACCCGTTCACCAATAACGTATCAATCACCCGGGTTTCATTGGGCATCACCTTGACATGGGTGGGGAATGCCGCCCCGCCTAATCCTACGATGCCGGATTCCTGAATCTTGTTCACAATGTCCATGGGCGCATAATCGGAAAAGCCGTCTCTGGGCCATTGTGTAAACTTCACCGATTCCCAGATTCTTTCCGGAGGCGTCTGCTCACCCTCCGCCTGAATGGTGATGGCTTCAATGCGTCTGCCGTTGGGCAGGGTCACCATCGCATTTCTCTTCACTTTTCCGGCAATGGGTGCGTGGAGTGGGGCGGAAACAAACGCCTCTGCCTTACCAATCATCTGTCCGTAACTGACCTTTTCACCGGATTTGACAATCTGCTTGCAGGGCACACCAAGATGTTGCAGCAGCGGCAGCGTAACTGTTCTGGGTGTTTCCATCACTTCAACAGCCATGTGGGCGGACAATTCTTTATTATCCGGGGGGTGAACCCCATGGGGAAAACTGCCGGTTCCCGGAAACCCCTTTAATTTAAATAAACCCATAACTTCCTGTACACCTTGTTTCTGATCTACCTATACAGCATCTAAAAAGTCCATACAAAAAGTTGTAGATTTCCAGATTTTTTAAATTTTATCAAGTTAAAAATAAAAAAAACAATGCTTGTCAATCGTATGGTTTTTGGTTATACGCTTCAATAACTTACTGTCGACATAAAAGTTTAAATTATCCAATTCAAGTAAATTCAAATTAAACTTAAGGATAAAAAATGGGAACCATACTGATTGTGTATTCATCCAGGGTAAATGAAACAAAGGGAATTGCTGAATTAATCGCAGAGGGTGCTCGTCAGGCCGGGCACCAGGTGGAGGTTAAAACCGCCAAACAGATAAACAGTGAAAACGATCTGGCAGGGTTTGATGCCTATGTCTTTGGTTCCCCCACCTATCACGGGGAGATGCTGCCGTCCATGAAACAACTTTTATTCATGGCTGAGCGTGCACCGTTAAAGGATAAACCGGGGGGGGCGTTTGGGGCATATGGATGGAGCGGTGAGGCCAATAAAAGAATATTTGACACAATGAACTATATTTTTAAAATGAACATGGTATCCAGCCCCTTGATGATCAAGGCATCCTGGGTTGAAGACGGGGTTGACACAGCGCAAAGCTACGGCAAAGAGATTGCAGGAATGATATAGTGCCAACCTGTTTTTTGCGGTAAGGGGCGTTTTATTAAGGGTGTTGAAATCAGGGTGCATTGTGAAAAAGTAGGTAACTGAAAGAAAATATCAAAATCGCTGGACAACACCCCATAATTTAAGTACCATCATCCTGGATTGGAATATAAACCAAACAGGGA
>PDWI01010280.1_pt1 | contig 10516 bp, 7 predicted proteins | sample 1430891 | NCBI WGS metagenome assembly PDWI01 (sample SAMN01162508, study PRJNA174530) | Oral metagenome, whole genome shotgun sequencing project. | biome: Marine environment; feature: Marine mammal; material: Swab sample of the gingival sulcus; isolation source: swab sample of gingival sulcus... | reverse complement strand
CTTGGGAAACGAGGATAACGCCCACAAGCCCCCCTGTTTCTTTTTGTATCTCCAGGGCTCTGTCCATCTGCTCCCTTGTTATAACTCCCTTTTCAACGAGCATGTCGCCCAATAAAGGTCTTGCCATGAGTTCCTCCGAAAAATAGGGTTTATTTTAAATTTTAGTTTATAATCATAAAGGGGGCTTGGCTTACCATGGAGTTTCATCGGTTTTTGCCTCGAAAGGGTGACTGAAAAGCCAAAAGGTCACTGCGTTCAACTCCTGCATGAACCTCCTACATGGAAAAAACAGATTTAATTCCCCCTCTGATAACCATAAATGTGGGGAACATAATTTATCTGCAAGAAAAAAACCTTGAAATAAATAATTCTTCATATATATTGTTATTGTTTTTATAAAAATTGAGAATACCGTGGGGGAAGCTTGGAAAGTGAAATTGACATATTGAAACGCCCATTTTTCATATCGGAGATTGGGCTTAATCACAATGGCGATGTGGGAGTGGCGGAGGAGATGATTCTTCGCTCTGCCAAGTCGGGTGCCACAGCTGTAAAATTTCAGACATTTATTCCCGAGAAGATGAACTCCATATACACCAAAAATCTTCTGGAAGATGGAGAAGATACAGAGCCTGACAGGGAGGTGATAGATTTTTTACAGCAATTTGTGCTCACCGAGAAAGAGCTACGGCACCTACAGTCTGTGGCAAGGTCTGAGGGAGTTCTGTTTTTCTCCGCACCATTTGATATTGAGTCTCTGGAACTTCTATCAGATATGGGCGTGCCTCTTTTCAAAATAGCCTCGGGGGAAATGACCAATATTCCTTTGTTGAGGGCAGTTGCATCAAAGGGAAAGGCGGTAATACTCTCCACGGGTATGAGCAGGGAGGAGGAGATTGCCCATGCCATTGAGATTCTGGAAGATGTACCTAAGACTTCGCTGTTGCACTGCGTGTCTCTCTATCCCACGGAAGACAAAGATGCGAACCTTGGGCGAATAACTGCATTGCAGAAGCGATTTGGCAAGGAGGTGGGACTCTCCGACCACAGCAGGGGCATTGGAAATTCGGTCATTGCAACATCTCTGGGTGCCACCATATTTGAGAAGCATTTCATTTTGGACGAAAATCACCAATGCCCTGACCGGGAAGTTTCTCTCACACCGGAACTCTTCGGGGAGATGGTTCAGGCGGTTAATGACACAATTATTAAGCTGGGAAGCGGGGAGATTTACAGGGAGTCTGGAGAAGGCGAAGTGGCGAAGGCGGCTCGGAGGAGTATTTTTGCCGCAAGTGACATCCAAAGGGGTGAAATTATAACCGAGGAAAAGCTAAAATTTCTCCGCCCGGGAACGGGAATCTCCGCCAATATGCTTGACGAAATAATAGGAAAAAGGGCAAATAGAGATATAAAGAAGAACTCCTTGCTGAGAGAAATTTATATTGAAAAATAAAAGGAAATAATATGAAATTAAAAAGAAAACTTATTTTGCTCCCCATTTTAACTATTCTTACCGCCTCTCTCTGGGGCTGTAGTACCTTTAACTCTCTTTTCTACTCTGAGAATAAATACTTCACCCCTGAGGAAAGACCCATCATCGATGATTTGGCTCTTTCAATCGACTTTAGAAGGGGCTACGATGATAAGATGGAACTGAACTATGTCTATGCTGCCGGGAAGTTTTCCAAGGGGGAGTATATGGGGAGGAGACATCTCTTTGTTCAGACTCTGAGAAAATATAAAAAGACTCAATGCTTGGCCGTTCTGAAAAAGGTATATCAGATGGAGGCAAAGGCGACTCTTGACATGAAGGAGTATAAAGAAGATGAGGACTGGGATGAATATACATACATCTCGACCTACATAATGCCTGAAATCAAATTATTTATTTCAATATTCGAATCTTCCATGGGAAAGGTCTGGCGAGGCTCAAAAGGGGAGATGGATGCAGTAAAAGTTCAGGCAGAGAAGGACGCCAGAGAGGACTAAATTTCAGACAAAGGAGACTCCGTTCTCATAAAGAGGAGGAAAGTATAGGAAAGAAACTTCTGATATTATTGCTTCTTGTTGTTTTCGGAAGCGGAAATGTACAGAGCGGGCAATCATCCTCGGTGTATATTCTGTGCTACCATGCCTTTTTAGACCGCAGGGACAGCATCTCCTTTTCAAACGCTCAGTTCAGGTCTCAACTTTTACGGCTCAAGAAAGCCGGTTATCGTTTCCTCACATATAGAGACTACAGGCGAGGAAACTACCGAGGACATAAGAACATTCTCATCACCGATGATGATGGGAACAGAAGTGTCTATCGGGCATACTTTGAGGTGATGAAGCCCCTTGGCATAAAGCCCATACTGGGAGTTTATTCGGCGGCAATTAGCAGAACAAAGTATGCCCTCACATGGAAACAGTTGAGGACACTGAGAGATGAGGGATGTTCCATTGCCTCCCATGGTTTCAATCACCGTTTCCTGAATAGGAAGCTATACAAATCATCGAAGTATCTCTTCATGCGAGAAATCTATCGCTCGAAGAAAGATATAGAAAAAAACCTCAATATAAAGGTTGATACCTTTTTCTATCCATACGGAGCATACTTTTCAACCACTCTGAAAGAGGTGAAAAAAGCCGGTTACAAATACGCATTTACAATAGACCCGGGAGCTGCGGGAAACATAGATAAAAATCCTCTCCTCATAAAACGATTTATGATGACAAAGTACAATGAGAAGAAGTTCATTGCATCTCTGGAAAGGGTGGGAAAGTCAGGATATAATTCATACATTGCAAAGCTATCGAATAAAAAGAAGAAAGCACAATCAATTGCAATGAACTCTCCTCAAAAGAAGAAAACAAAAAAGGTAAATGCTATAAAGACGAAACCCAAGGTGATAATTGCTACGAAACAATATGTTAAAGGTAAAAACTCGTCTAAGGAAATTCGCCATGGTAAGGTCAAGGGGCAGAAAAAGATAAGCGAAGGAGCAAATGAAATAATATTCCTTGCACCAATCATCACGGAAGAGAATAGAAGGGAATATGAGAGTCCGGGAGTATATATTGAAGCCGGAGATATAATAAAGCCCTTTGACTCGAAAGACTTGGGAACCACAGAGAGGGAGCGACTTGAATATTCAAATAGAGAAGCGGGTTTCTGGTCAAGGCTCAGAACGGGCTACTTTCTACTGAACCAAGAGTTTATGAAACAAAAGAACAGAGAGATCGAAAAGACATTTAATAAAATGGACAGATACCTGAAAGACTTTAAATAGGAGGAGCTCATGATAGTTGGTATAGACATGGGAGGAACACACACAGATGCAGTCCTCATAGAAGGAAACAATATCATTGCCACAACCAAGACTCTCACAGACAGGAGGGATTTGACAGCAACCATTTCCCAATCTCTCAGGTCGGTTCTGGGAGAAACTCCTCCTGCCGACATAAAAAGAATAAATTTAAGCACCACAATCACCACCAATGCAATCATAGAAAATTCATTGGAGAGAACCGCCCTGGTCATTATTCCCGGACCGGGTTGCAATCCCGAAAACTACATGGTGGGGGAAGACTCCTTTGTACTAAGTGGTGCCACCGACCATAGGGGAAACATCACAGAGAAAAACGACCCCGCAGAAATGGAAGAGATGAAATCGCAGATTCGTCAAAGGGACTTAAAAACAATGGCGGTGGTCTCCAAGTTCTCCACAAGAAACAGTTCCATGGAAGAGGCAATTGAAAATCAATGCGAGGGACTCTGCGATTTCATCACAGCGGGACATGGGACGGCGGGGTCGTTGAACTTTCCTCGAAGAATTAACACGGCATACTACAACTCTGCCATTTGGCGACCATTCAATGAATTTGCCGACTCCATCGTAACCAATATAAAATCAATGGGAATTGACTGCGAAGTAAATGTACTCAAGGCTGACGGAGGAACAATTCCCTTGGACATCTCGCGACAGAGACCTGTGGAGTCCATACTATCGGGACCCTCGGCGAGCATAATGGGAAGCCTTGCCCTCTACGACTCGGATAATTACTCGGGAGATTCCATTATTCTCGACATAGGGGGAACCACAACTGACATTGCCCTCTTGATTGGAGGAGTTCCTCTCCTTGAGAAGGGGGGAGCCACAATGGGAGGGAAGCTCACTTCGGTTCGGGCACTCATGAGCAGGTCAATCGGTTTGGGAGGAGATTCCTTTGTGAGATTGGAGTCTCGCGAACTTCGCATAGGCCCTGAGCGAAGGGGCGCTCCACTCTGTATGGGCGGCTCCGAGCTAACGGTAATTGACGCATTTGCAGTTTTGGGGGAGTTCGAATCGGGAGAGACAGAGAAGTCGCTTAAAGGCATATCGGTCATCGCAAATGAGCTAAGTTTAGGAGAGGAGGAGACCGCCTCCCTCATAATAGAAAAAGCCTGCGAGAAGATAAAGGATGGCATTGACGAAACCCTCAGAGAGATAAACTCAAGACCGCTATACACTGTTCATGAGGTAATTGAGAACTCCGCCATTAAGCCCAAGCGAATTATAATCATAGGAGCACCGGCACAACTCTTTGAGAAACATCTTGAACGAAGTCTTCCCGTTTCAGTACCTGAAAACTTCGCAGTGGCAAATGCCATAGGAGCTGCCCTGAGCAAGACCACAATGGAATGCAATCTCTTTGCCGATTCTTCACAGGGCAAGATGAAAATTCCCGAACTTGGCGTGGAAGAGAAAATAGATTCCCGATACAGACTTGGAGATGGGGAAAGGGACATTGTGAAATACTTCAAAGAACATCTCCAATCACAGGGAGTTGAAATCGATGTGGGCGATATTGTAATAACCGACAGAAGCAGTTTTAAGATAGTCAGGGGCTATCACAGCTCGGGCTATGACCTGAGAGTGAAATGTCAAATTAAACCGGGACTCTCGAATAAACTTTCCCATAAAATTTCTCAAGGAGGAAAAAAATGACCGAAAAGAAAAAACTTGGACTTATTTTTTTCCCTGCATACGACTGGGCAATATCACCGACCCACCCCGAAAGGGAGGAGAGGCTCCTATACACCCATGACCAGCTCATGGAGGAGGGAATTTTCGACTTGGAGGAGATTAAGGAACTCCGCCCTCTAATTGCAACGGAGGAGGACATTATGAAATGTCACTTCTGTTTCCCCGATGTGAAGAGCGTCACCACGGACTCCCATTTAATTTCAGCGGGAGGAGCCATTCGTGCGGCAAAGGCGGTCATGGAAGGAGAGGTTGAACGGGCATTTGCACTGGTTAGACCGCCGGGACACCATGCCATGAAATGTGTTCATGGGAACCGAGGGTTTTGTAATATAAACAATGAAGCCATCATGGTGGAGTATCTTCGCTCGGTACATGGTGTGAAGAAAATCGCAATAGTGGATACGGACTGTCACCATGGCGACGGTTCACAGGACATTTTCTGGAATGACCCTGATGTGCTTTTCATTTCCATTCACCAAGACGGCCGAACCCTCTACCCCGGTTCGGGACATATTGAGGAGTTGGGAGGCAGGGGAGCCAAGGGCACAACCATAAACATTCCCCTCCCGCCAAACACATCGGACGAAGGTTTTCTCCATGCAATGGAACGTGTTGTAATGCCATTACTCGAAGACTTTCAACCTGAAATAGTGATAAACTCGGCAGGTCAGGACAATCACTACTCCGACCCCATAACGAATATGAACTTCAGTGCCATGGGATATGCCAAGCTAAATGATATGCTCAAGCCGGACATTGCAGTTCTGGAGGGAGGCTACTCCATACAGGGAGCCCTGCCCTATGTGAATTTGGGAATCGTTTTGGCAATGGCAGGGCTTGACTACTCCCATATTAAGGAGCCAAACTATAATCCACGGGACTATGAACAGTCCGGGGAAATCAGTGAATACATTGAGCAACTCTGCGAGGTCATAGTCAATAACTACAGAAAAATACGCTCGGAATTTTCTCCCCAAAGGGGAGTTTATAAAGAGGAGAGAAATATTTTCTATGATACCGAGGGAATCATGGAATCTCGCCGAGAGGAAATTCGCACATGTGAAAGCTGTTCAGGCCTCTATGTGGTTGAGAGCTCTTCGGACAGAAGCCCAAACTGTGCAGGTCTGGAAGTTCCATACAACGCATGTGAAAGATGCCTCGAAGAAGCTTCGGTCATACTGGAAGACTTGAAGGCTAAGAAAAGTACCCGAAGAATACAGCTCATAGACCGCAGTACCATGAGTTTCACTTACATTAGATAAAGTTGAACACCCTTTCTTTGGAAAGGTGCTCAACTTTATACAGCTTTCCAAACGCATAAGGGGGCAAACCGATATGCCAAAGGCATACAAGGTGCGCACCCGACGGTTTGCGAGTGCAACGAAGCAAAGCGATATGCCCGAATAAATTAAAAACCTATTCTCATAAGAAAACAGAGCCTAATTCACAAAGAGCATTTCCCAGTACTTGGGCACAGGCCAGAGTTCATTGTCAACCATGGTTTCAATATCATCTACCACCTCGCGGGTCTGTTCCATGAGAATCTTAACGCGGTCGCAGCAAAACTCCGCCAGCTCCAGAGGGTCTTCAATCTTTTCCGATTGGTCAACCAAGTCCTTTAGAACTGCAATGCCCCCTTGAACACAGCCGATTTTTCCGGCCAAGTCCTCCAACATCTTTTTCTGAGGTTCTAACAGTTCGTCATTGACAAACTCAGAGGTCGCCTTGATTGATTTTGCAACTGCTTTCTGGTAGGCATAGGCGGCGGGCAAGACCTGACATGCCGCCATATCAATAAAGGACTTCGCCTCAATATCGAGTTTGGTAGCATAGGTTTCCAGTTTAATTTCATATCTGGAATGGAGTTCAATGGGAGAGAGCACCTCGTATTTTGAAAAGAGCTCCCGTGCCTTATCCGTATCAAGAGCCCTCAGTGCCATGGGGGTATTTTTATTGTTGGGAAGTCCCCGCCTCTCTGCCTCTTCGTGCCATTCCTTGGAATAGTTATCTCCCGAGAAGAGAACCGCCTTGTTAAGACCTATCTCCTCCCTGAGAACTTCAAAGATTGCCCTCCGTAAATCACCGGAGTTTTTCTTTTCGATTGAATCGATGATTTGGTCAATTGCCTGAGCAACGATGGTGTTGAGAACCGTGGTTGGGAAGGAGATTGACTGGGAGGAGCCCACCGCCCTGAACTCAAACTTGTTGCCCGTAAATGCGAAGGGAGAAGTTCGATTTCTGTCGCTGTCATCCTTGCTGAGCAATGGCAGGGAGGAGAGTCCCATGTCGATTATATCCTCGTCCGATGTTTTGTGAACCTCTCCCCTTTCAATGGACTCCAAAATATCCAAGAGCTGGTCTCCGAGAAAAATCGATATAATTGCAGGAGGTGCCTCATTTGCTCCAAGTCGGTGGTCATTGCCAATGGAGGCAACCGTAGACCTCAAGATATCGGAATTGTCATAAACTCCCTTGATGATTGCCACAAGGAAAATGAGGAACTGCATATTTTCCCATGGGGAATGCCCCGGCTGAAGGAGGTTGATTCCATCATCAGTGGAGATAGACCAGTTCACATGTTTTCCCGAACCATTGACACCGGAGAATGGTTTTTCATGGACGAGAGCTGTGAGATGATGTCTTCTCGCAACTTTTCTGATTGTGTCTATGAGGAGCTGATTATGGTCCACCGCCAGATTCGCCTCCTCGAATATGGGGGCAATCTCAAACTGACTGGGAGCCACTTCATTATGTCTGGTCTTGGCAGGTATGCCCAAATTATGTAGCTCAAAATCCAAGTCGTTCATGAAGCTCTGGATTCTTTCTTTAATGGAACCGAAGTACTGGTCGTCCAGTTCCTGCCCCTTTGCAGGAGCTGCTCCAAAGAGAGTTCTATCTGTGAGAACCAGATCCTGTCTTCTGGAATAGTATCGTCTGTCGATTAGAAAATATTCCTGCTCAGGGCCGAGATTCACAATGGCATGATTAGAGCTTTCATTGCCCAGGAGCTTGAGCAAACGCATGGTGCTCTTACCAACCGCCCGAATGGATCTCAAAAGCGGAGTTTTCTTGTCAAGGGCGTCTCCCGTATATGATATGAATGCAGATGGAATGGTCAGAGTCACGCCCTTGCCATTTGACCGAAGAAATGCCGGACTGGACATATCCCATGCGGTATAACCTCGGGCTTCGAAGGTTGCCCGAATGCCACCGCTTGGGAAACTCGATGCATCGGGCTCCCCCTGAACGAGTTGCTCACCGGAGAACCTTTCAATAACCTGATGTTCTCCGGAAAACTCAATAAACGAATCATGCTTCTCCGCAGTGGATCCCGTCATGGGCTGGAACCAGTGTCCGAAGTGGGTGGCTCCATTTTCCATTGCCCACTCTTTCATGGCATGGGCAACAACATTTGCCGTTTCAATGTCTAATTTAACTCCCTCTTCGATACATCGATTGAATTTTTTAAAAACAGTGTGGGGAAGTTTTTCTTTCATGACAACCTTGTTAAAGGTCTTTGAACCGAAATACTCAGATACGGGAGGTCTATTGCTTTGATCCTGGGAATCAAGTAGTTTTGCATATCCAATATGTTCTGTCTGTTTCATCAAGAATCTCCTTTAATAAACAGAATTAACCGTTTCATATATAATTACATAATTTATTCAAGAATATATAATGTCTAAAAAATATGTCAAATCAATGTCTATTTTTTTCCATATTTCAATGCCATAGTTAACATCTTTGTAACATAATCGATTATTCAAGCGGAATTATGGGGAGTTCTATTATGAATGCTTAATGTTTGATTATTCAGAACTTGCCAGCCGGAAGCCCAAGGCGTAGTACCCGTAGTCCACCGCATAGTTTGCCCGATACCCCACGGAGCAATCCCGGGCAGGGCTATTCCAAGCGCCACCACGATAGACGCGGGTAGGTCCCGAGGTTGGCCCCATGGGATTTAATACTACATCACTACCCGTACTCGGACTCGTATAAACATCATCATTAAATGTAGCATTAGAATCATACCAATCAAAACACCACTCATTGACATTGCCACTCATATCGAACAGGCCGAGCTTATTGGCTGTCTTTGAGCCAACCTTATGGGTATGATTGCTACTGTTGCCAGAACCACTAGGTCCAAACCAAGCAACATTCCCCGTTGATGAACTATCATATTGACCTGTTGCTCCACTGACATAATTCAACTTGGTTAACCAGAGATTGTCACCATATGCTACGGCTGTCTTATCATCATTATTTGCTTCACCCTTTTCATAACGGGCGGCAAACTCCCACTCCGCTTCCGTGGGCAATCTAAACCCTTTTAACTTCATATTTTTTTTCATTTGGTCTATGGTCAAATTAGAGGCTGTGGCATCACTTGCTTTGCGAATTATTGTGCTATTTTCATCGCCACTCCGATAGACGCAGTAATCCGCTCCCTTTGTCTTCTCGGTATAGGCATTGCACCAAACAATGCAATCTTGCCAAGTCACCTTTGTTACGGGATGTAAGTTATTTTCAGTAGTCTCGGCAAGAGTCTTTCCGGCAGAATCACTTCCTATTTGACCTGCGTTGGCAAAGTTATAGCCCCCACTGTTTGTTGCCCAGAGATAGACCTCTTTCCAAAGCTTATAGGTTACCTCAGTTTTGCCAATACAAAAGGCTGAAAGTTTAACCTTTCTATCCTTGAGAAAGACTCCTTTATATATGTCACCACCACTTGAATAGTAAGGATTTTCAGTGTTTCCCTCTAGATAAGTAGTTGTAAATACTTCGCTTGGGGTAGTTGCTTTTAAGAAGCCTTTTGGTAACATCTCGGCACTTACAGTTACATCCGCTGTAACAGTGAGGGTTGCCTTCTCAGGGGCACCTAACTCAACGGTTGCACCGCTCCAGTCGCCAATTTCATAGTTTGCATCGGAACTTGCCGTAAATGTTATTACCGTTCCCGGTGGGACCTTACCATCTACTGGTATTTTAGGGCTTGCCGTAATGCTTCCATGCACTGGCTGGTTTAGGGTTACAATGTAGAGGCTATTCCCCTGCAAATGTTCCCTCAGCTCGGTAAACGCATTGCCACAAGAAAAAAATATGGCAGAAAAAATAAATAGTGTGAAGCTTATAAAATATTTTTTTAAAATTGCAAAATTTGCATTTAGGGCTTGATTTTTTAAAGAACTTATATTGAGGTCTGTCTATATTCCATAACTGCCACCTAATTTTTTTGCCACACAATTATTTTTGATGCAAAATCAATACTTCAAGGTATATATAATGTCAATAAATTTTTCAAGTAAAAATTTTATCGACGAATACTAAGGTGTTTTATATTCAATTATGAATTTAATCCATAGTTAAGAATTAACCATTCTGACACCATATGGCAATTAAGGAATAAGTACCGAGGATTAGTGAAAAGTTTTATGCAGGAGTGGTGTACCCCATGGTGCGGTGGGTTTTGCTTACCACTCCTGCAATCTCCTACATAAAAAATA
>PDWI01026086.1_pt1 | contig 10517 bp, 11 predicted proteins | sample 1430891 | NCBI WGS metagenome assembly PDWI01 (sample SAMN01162508, study PRJNA174530) | Oral metagenome, whole genome shotgun sequencing project. | biome: Marine environment; feature: Marine mammal; material: Swab sample of the gingival sulcus; isolation source: swab sample of gingival sulcus... | reverse complement strand
TAAATTTTCTACTGTCCAACCAAGTTTCTGTAATAAAGTGTCAGCTTTACCCGAATTAATTTTCACATCCCAATTACTTTCAAATTCATCCTCCACTTTTACGTGAAAAATACCCAAAGTGTTATCGTCGTCAAATTCTATGTGAACTAATTTATTTGGTGGAGTTATTTTGTTTACAAAGTTTTTAATTTCATAAATTTCAGTCTTCTTGGTTTCAAAGTTTTCTTTAAGTTCCGTTACTGAATAATCTTTATCAAAACCACCAAAAGCGGAAATAATCATAACTATATAACCAGCAAAAATTAGAAGTCCAATTCCAAGTACAATTGATATTCCGATAAGTATTTTTTTTAACATTCGATTTTCTTTTCGTTTTTCAGCTGACCACTAACGGTCTCGTATAAAATTCAGTTACGGGCAAGTTAGCGAAAATTTTCGGATTAAGCACGAACGCAAGCAATTATGAGTGGATTCGGACGTAGTCGAATCCGCCGTAATTGATTTTATACATTGTTACCATACGTTTTTATTCAGATTATTTTTCAGTTTAGATTTATAGAATCGATTTCAATTTCTTTTTTAGTTAAGGATTTTTCCAATTGTTCAATTCTTAATTCTAATTTTTCTATTTTCTCGTCATTCACTTTTTTGTTTTTCTCAATATTCATAGATAATGCTAAAATTGTAATTAATAGTGAAGCGACTGGGATGAAAATCTGTACAAAGTTCCGCAACCAATTTAAAATAATAGTGTTATTTCTTTTCAGATATTTTTTTTCGGTTAATGCACTCAATCCGTTTTTCAGTTCAATAAAACAACCCTTTTTACTATCAAGGTCAAAAAAAACAATTTCGTTAGCCTTTTCTAATTCTGAGAAGATTAATTCACGCTTCCCTTTTTTGTTTTTAAGAAATAAATCTATTTCTTCATAAGTCAGTCCGATAACATCAGCCTGATTGCTAGGATTATCTTTTTCTTTTAAAAATTTTTCGGATAATTTCTTTAAAAGTGAATGTCTTGTTCGGTTATATCGCATTTTTGGTCAAATGTATGGTAACTCCCATATAACCCTATTACGGTTATCTCTCTTTTATATAGTTGGCAAGATATAAATAATTTAAATGCTTAAAACCAATTTTTTATGCTTTTAATTTATTTGTAAATGGGTATTAACCATTAAAAACGGTTAATATAAGGCTAATAATAGCCTGATTAGAAGTGAAAAAGTGTAAACGCGTTTAATCTAAAGATTCTCCGGTTCTTAGGTCAGGGTTTTTTGTTTGTCGTTCTTTAGAAGAGGTAAGAACTTGCCAGATAAATGGCAGTTGCGAGTGTGTAATATAAATTATAAAATTTAGGCTTTTATACTTAGGGTTAAAAAGAAACGGAAAAATATTGCTACGACTTTACCTTAAGAGGAGTAGGATTTAAGAAATTTTTTATTTCTATTGTTCATCTAAAAACCTAAACAGCCCTTGCCTTAATATTTTAAGCATCTTCACATCTATGGTCTATTCTGTATATATAAATCGTTAATTCTTTGGCTGTTCCTGACGCACCTTTTCTTTGCTTACATGGCCCTTTTTTATGGCTTTGTAGTTATCATAACATTCCAGTACGGCTTCTATAATTTGCAAATCGGAGGCTCGTCTTACAAAATTATCAGAGTAATTACATTCTTTAAGCAGGTCGTCCAGTTCTTTACGGCTCATACCCATGTAGTCCATAAGGATTTCACGGTTAAATTTTTCTTCCATTAAATCCCGCATTTTATCCTTTCGTTTTATTTCCTTTAGCCGCTTTAGCTCTTTGGGTTTTTTACCAAATTTATTGTACCAAAAATCCACCGGATTAAAAATAGCTCCGGCTAAAGAGGTGTAGTCTTTGGAATTAACTCTGCCTATTTCATAAGTCTGCGGCATACCATCTATATGAATCCGGGAATACTTATCCATTGGTACATTTTTGGCATCTATTTCCAGTACTCCAATCAGATTATGGGCTTTTACCGTAACTTCGTCTATGTTTACTGCTTTTTGATGGATGGCAATTTCCAGTTCGTTGCCTTTTAATAAATCATTGGTAATTTTTAGTTTTATGGATTGGTATCCAATATATGAAATATAGATGGTGTCATTGGCTTTGGCTGGAATAATAAAAAATCCATCAGAATTTGTAGTGGTACCTTCTACCGTGTTAAGATTTACCACATGGGCACTTTGTAAGGGTGCTTTAGTTTTTACATCTACTATTTTACCGTTGAGTTCTTTGCTGTCTTCTTTTTCTTGCTCTTGTCCGTAAATAGCGGATGTGGCAGAAATAATAAATAATATGATAAGTGCTTTTTTTAACATAGCTATGGTTTGGTATTTAAAACATTTTAAAGTGAATCAAAAAGAATACCAAAATAAAATAGAGCGATGATTTTGTGCACATGACAGGATTTGAACCTGCACGTCCTAAACGGACACTAGCCCCTCAAGCTAACGCGTCTACCAATTCCGCCACATGTGCTTTATGTGCTGCAAAACTATAAAAGTTAAAGGATATACCGCCTAAATATTTGTTATTTTTTTATGGAACGTATCCTTGCTTTTTATTTTTTAACCTTAAATGAGATAAAATTTATTTAGATAAGGTATCTCTTAAAGGCTATAATATTATTTTCTGATAAATTCCGGTTATATCCCTCAAAGACCGTTGCATTCCATAAAAAAAGCCTGTCATAAATAGACAGGCTTTTTATTTTCTCTAGTGACCTGACTGGGGCTCGAACCCAGGACCCTCTCCTTAAAAGGGAGATGCTCTACCGACTGAGCTATCAGGTCGTTTAATTTAAAGAACCTTGTCTTTAGAAAAAAATTGGTTTTTTTTAAAAAAGAGGCTCTCATTTTTTAAAACAATCGTTTTAAACGATTTGCTTAAGAGGGTGCAAATATAAAACTCTATATTTATTAATCAAGGCAAATTATTAAAAAAATCTATTTTTATTTTTTTTTCATTACTTCTCAGTATTTTTATCCATCCTTTAATCAAAAAAATAATTAGTTTGAAAATAGTACTATTAGGGTATATGGCGAGCGGAAAATCTACCGTTGGACAACTGCTGGCCACCCAATTAAAAATTCCTTTTATAGACTTGGATGACTTTATTGAAGCGAAAGAACAATTAACCATTCCCGAAATATTCTCACAAAAAGGCGAAATCTTTTTTAGAAGAAAAGAAATAGAATGTCTTAAAGAGATTTTACTCAAAAACAATTCGGTTGTACTTGCGGTAGGAGGGGGCACACCTTGTTACGGAAAGAATATGGATATTATTAATAAAAACAGTATTTCTATTTTTTTAAACCGCTCATTAGACAATACTTACAACATATTATCTAAACCGGAACACAAAAATAACAGGCCGTTAATTTCAGATATTAGTATTACAGGCTTAAAAGAATTTATCGCCAAACATTTATTTGAAAGGCTGCCGTTTTACGATAAGGCAAAATTGACGATAAATGTAGATGATAAAACTCCTAAAAGGGTAGTAAAAGATATTGTTGCAATGATAGAAAAGTAGTATTTTGGGGCAGTTGGTGTACCCATATAATCGGCTATCAGTAAGATTTTAAAATATTTTAAGATAAATAGGCTGTCATTTTTTTTGAGGTAATCTCTACCTTGATATTTTCTTGTAGTGAGGTAGATAATGACAGGCCTTTAAAATCTGCTTTTACCGGATATTTTTTATGGTTTCTGTTTACCAATACCGCCGTATTAAACTGAGCTAACGGTACTTCTAAAAAGTGTTTTACGGCATAGATAAGAGTAGTGCCGGAGTTTAACACATCGTCCACTAACACCAACGATTGATTTTTATATTTTTCTGGTGGCAAACTGGTAGTAACGCTATTAAGCGGGTTCTTTTTGTTTATCATTACCTCACAGGTAGTAACAGTAAGCGGAGCGATTTCTTCTAATACTTTTTTTATTTTTTTGGCCAATAAATAACCGTTATGGGCTATTCCTGCAATAATTATTGATAAGCTATCCGCTTTATTTTGTGTTCTATCTGTGTATTTGTTAAGATAACTGACTTGTCCATTTTTTTATTTTTTTCAAAGATAGGCAATAGATATTATATATTAACCTGAATTCGGTTAATCTTGTTTTCACAGAACGTATAGAATACTTTAGATTTGTACTTAAAGGCATGAAGAAATACAAGATATTTCAAAGGTTTTTAAGTGCAAAGATGAGGTGTTATATCCATTTCTTGTTAAGACTTTCTTCTTTTTGCCATAAATTTTATGAAATTTTCGAGTAATATCGAGATATTACGATGAGATTTCATAAAATTTCTAATCAAAAATAAAGAAAGCTGTGGTCACAATATTAATCGAAATCAGGTTATTAAACACGATAGAGGAGAAGGTTAACCCGATTTTTGAACATTACATTTCCCGCCATAAACAATATCTAATGAATAATGCGGTTTAAATACGGTTGTATGCAGTAAAAACAGATGTCTTGTTCTTTGCATTTTGCAACGGCAGTTTTACTATTCCTTTGTAAAATCTTCCAAATCTCTTCTGTCTTTTTTTGTAGGTCTGCCGGTTCCTTTTTTACGGTAGTGTTGCCTGGCATGTTTTAGTAGTTCTTGATTTTCAAACGCAGTGGCCGGTGTGGTATCTTTTCTGTACAGATCTACTAATTTTGCTCCCACTCGGTTGGGCGGCAAGTCCAGAACTTCCAAAGTATAATTAATCTGATTTTTACGCACGGTAATTTTTTCGCCTGTATAAACTTCTTTGGAAGGCTTGGCATTTAAAGGTTGACTGTTATCTGTGGGTATTATTTTTATATGTCCTTTTTTACAGGCTTCCGTGGCTTTGCTACGTGTTTTATAATACCGTATAGCCCATAAATATTTATCTATCCGCATGTGTTTTTAGAGATACTTATACAAATAACTCACCTTAATTTTTTATTTCCTAAAGGAATGGCTCAAACTTGTTCATAATTCATTACTTTTTGCTGGTAACGATGTTCAACATTAAAATTGATGTTCTTCTTAACATACATTTCTTGGAATAAAAGTCCAAATGATTTGGAATTTCTCACCTTTTCAACCATAATATCAGGTTTAGTTTCAACCGGTCTGCTAACTGTTCCGGTTATATCATCTAAGGCAATGCTTAATAATGGTTCGTTTTTATCACCCAACACGCCTAAGTTTGTTAAATGCTCAGACTCATTATATTTATTTCCTATGGTAGGGTCAAAACCGTTTACGGCATTTTCTCCTTCTGCATTTACAATTTCTAATACAATGGGTTGCATGGCATAATTATGGTTAGGATTTACATTGTCTTTTCCAAAATTTGGTGAGTCGTAAAGTGTAATAGAACCTACAGTTTTTCCCAGTGTAGTGTTTCCTACTATTTCTACATCTATATAAGGCCTTAAGCCATTGATAATCATCTCGCTTGCAGAAGCTGTGCCATCACTAGTTATTACGTATAGTTTTGTCATATTTAAACTGTTGATGGGCTCTTGTAAAATCACATTGCCATTCTCATCTTTGTTTTTAATTTCATCAGTAAAATAATTAACTAATGAAGCGGGGTCTTTTTCTTCAAAGTAATTTTGGAGTTTGGAATTCCATCTTTCTTTAATAAGGACTTTACCATTAAACTGGCCGGTTAACATACTGGCCAAATATTTGGCTGTACGTACACTGCCTCCTCCGTTATACCTCAAATCTAAAATCATATCAGTTACCCCGGCATCCTTTAAACGGCCAAATGCCATATTTAATTCCTGTTCAAAATTAGATGTAAAACTATTATACATTAAATAACCTATTCGTTTTCCGGATAAACTAAAAGCTTTTGTTATAAAAACCGGGTTTTCGGTATATTCTGATAAGCTTAAGGTAACTGTTTTTCCATTTGTAGAAATGGTGTTATTTTCAACATCTGCCATTCCCAGTGTGTAAGAATTTTTATCGCTAAATAATAAATCCCTATAATTGTTTACAGTTATTTGTTGGCCATCCACTTCCAAAAAGAAATCTCCGCGTTTTATATCTTTTGTCTCCGCATCGGTATTGGGCAATTTATATTGAACATACCCAAAAACATCATCACTTCCCCGTAGCCTTACCAGTTGGAATACAAGCCCGCTTGTTTTTGAAGTGCCTTGAAATTGTCGTTCTAATTCATTATAATCATCAACTATCCAGCTAAATCTGTCATCTTTATATAACAATGATTCAAATATATCTTCAGGTTTAGAATAACCATTTAAAAAAGAATAATAATCGTCTATATTATCAGTTTTGGTATCTGCCAAATTAGCAACGTCTTCTTGCCATAAATAATATTGGTTTAAACCTTTCCAAACAAAATCATGCCGTTCGTCTTTCAGTTCTACCGTTGGTTCCTTAGGATCATCTTTGTCTTTGTCACAGCTAATAAATAAAAAGGTAAATAATAGGGGTAATAAAGCAATTTTTCTCATTTTTTAATTTTTAAAATTTTTTGCAATTTAATAAAATTCTTTAGTAACAAAAATGTGATGTAACAAAAAATACACCCATTCGTCTTAATAATACAGAACGATAAATATTAAGTAATGTAATAAATCATTCAATTTCTCATCCATCGGAGCTTTAGCCATGATGAGTAATCATTTAGTTTTTTTAATTATTTAATTACTTTTATCAATAATTAAACCAAAATAAACCAATTTGAAAAATAAAATAAAAATAAGAAGCCGTAAAGTTCTTCTTTTTTGAGAGTGGCCGGAGGTGCTTATAAACCAAACCAAAGATGACTCAAACCGAATTTTTAAATACTGTACTACCGCTAAAAGATAAGGTATTTAGGTTGGCCAAGCGATTATTGGTATCTAAAGATGAAGCAGAAGATGCCACTCAGGAATTGTATTTTAAATTATGGAAAAATAAAAATAAAATTGGCGAATATAGAAATGTAGAGGCTTTTGCGATGACTATGACCAAAAATTATTGCTTAGACCAGCTAAAGGCGAAAAGGACGGATAATTTAAAATTGGTTCATAGCAATTACAGTGATAACAGGTCTTTGGAACGTTCTGTAGAAGTGGCAGATAGTGTGGACAGGGTACATGAATTGATAGAAAATTTACCGCAGCAACAAAAACTGATTATACAACTAAGGGATATAGAACAATATGAATATGAAGAAATTGGCAAGATTCTTGGTTTAAAGCCCACAGCAATACGAGTAAGCCTGAGCAGAGCCAGAAAAACCATAAGAAAAGCATTGATAAAACAACACAACTATGGAATTGGATAAACTAGAAAAATTATTAGAAAAATACGATAATGCGGAAACCACTTTGAAAGAGGAAAACGAATTAAAGCAATACTTTAATAATAGAAACAATATTCCTTTACATCTAACGCATTACAAAGAAATATTTGGGTATTTTGAAAAAAGTGGAAGCCAAAAATTTGCCAAGACGGTCAAGTTAAAACAGCAAAAGCCGTGGCTAAAATGGGCTTCCGTTGCGGCGGTATTTTTAATAGCGGCCAGTGTATTTTTTTATCAGGAACACCAAACTAATTTAAAAGAACAACAGGCGAGGGCAGCCTATGAACAAACGCAAGAAGCCTTGCTACTGGTATCTAAAAACTTAAACAGAGGTAATCAAGTAGCCATAAGCGGATTGCAGGAGTTTGAAAAAGCCCAAAACAAATTATTTAAAAATAATGCTAACAAATAAATATTGAATATTATGAATTTTTCAAAGAAAAATTATGAACTCCAAATTATAAATAAAAGATTTGTGAGTAAAGCAGTTAAAATAACAATGGCGGCTGTATTAATGCTAAGTACAGTTTTTGCCTATTCGCAGTCGGTTTTTGACAAATTTGAGGACTATGACAAGGTTAGTTCCGTAATTGTAAACCAAAAAACCTTTCAGTTGATGTCTGACATTGGCGAAGAATCTGATGAAGAATATCTAAATTTGATTAAGAATATCAATTCGCTTAAAGTTTTTGCAACAGAAGATGCTAAAATAGCTACAGATATGGAAACTGCCGTTAATGGATATCTTAAAACGGCAAATCTAAGCGAGTTAATGCGGATGAAAGACAAGGGAAATAATGTAAAAATCTATGTTAAAGAAGGCAAAGACAGCAAACATGTAAAAGAGCTTTTTATGTTTGTAAAAGGTATTGATGGAGATAAAAACCAGTCTGTAATACTTACCCTTACCGGAGATATTGACCTAAATCAAATTTCTAAATTAACCAAAGAAATGGACTTGCCCGGTGGTGAACATTTAAATAAAGCCGGTAAAAATTAATTTTTTTTAAGATGAAGTATTTAATTAAATTAATAGGTTTAATAGTATTGATTGTAAGCACTATATCTTGTGCAAGTAATCCGTCTTTGCAAAAGTATTATATAGACAAATCAGATGATAAAAATTTTGTAGCTTTTGATTTGGCTCCCGGCTTTGTCCGGTTAAAAGATAATGCGTCTGAAGAAGCTAAGGAAACATTAAAAAGTTTAAAAAAAATAAATGTTCTGGCTTTTGTAAAAGATGAAAATAATAAAGCGGCCTATACCAAAGAACGAAATTACGTAAACAGCATTGTAAAAAATGATAAGTATCAGGAATTGTTTAGGGCCAACCATCAGGGCAACAAGATTTTGATAAAATACGAAGGCGATGAAAATGCCCAAACTATTGATGAACTGGTGGTATATGCCAATAATTCTGAAAGCGGTTTTGCTTTAATACGTGTTTTGGGCGATAAAATGAAACCGGCTAACATCATGAAGCTGGGAAAATATATTGAAGATATTGACGCAGAACAGTTTAAAGGCTTAAAAGATATTTTTGGAAAACTAAATTAATACTTTTTGGCAAACCTCTGAGGAAGAGTGGGTAGTTGCTTTTTTGGCAAATAACTTATATTCTTTGAATTAGCAGAAGGTGAAGGATAAGTTCATTTAAACCGGCTTAAGGCTGGTTCTTTTGTGGTTTATAGGGTTTAAAAGTACCATCTTTATAGAAAATAATAATGTTGTCAATTTCATGATTTATGGCTTTGGCGGATGGCACTTCCGGTGGAATAGAGGTAGAGTCTGTTTTGGGAAAAGTGCCTTTGCCGTTTAAGAGCCAATAGAGATCTACTTCTTTAAAAGAATCCAATATTTTTAATACAAACTCTAAACTCGGCTTATTTCTTCCGGATAACAAATGCGAAATAGCCGATGGCCGTACCCCAATTTTTTCTGCAAATGCAGATGCTGATAATTGGTAATAATCCATTATATGCTTTAACCTATTGGTAAATTTTTCTAAGTTAATCATCATGTAGAATTCAGTTACAAATGTAAATATTTATTTAGAAAAATCTATTATAGATGATTTATATTTAACATTAATAAATTAACTTTAAAGTTTAAATAAAATTATTTAAAATACTGAAAATAAGTAATTTCATATTGTAAAATATAATTTTATTTACATTTGTAATAAAATTAGTTTCTTATTGAAAGAAAAGGTTTAAAACATGTTACTAATGTAAAACTTACTTTCTTTATCTTTGTAATATGAAGCCTGATTTAAGAAATTTTATCATAGAAAAAGTTTGGGAAAACACCCAAGAACAATTAAGCGGACGGTATATTAATTTTGAAATGATAGCTCCGGTAATTTTTAATTTACCAAAAATATTTCGAGTAGAAAATATTGGCTGCTCATTTCAGAATAGAGGGATTTACAGCATCACTTTTGGAACCGGAAAAATAAAAATTTTAACTTGGACGCAAATGCACGGTAACGAAAGTACCGGAACTAAAGCGGTTTTTGACATTTTAAAGCTCATTGATAATCATATTGATAATGAATTTGTAAAAAATTTATTTGAAAAATGTACCGTGCAAATCATTCCTATGTTAAACCCGGATGGAGCCGAAGTATATACGCGTCTGAATGCTCAGAAAATAGACCTCAATAGGGATGTAATTGACAAAAAAGCACCGGAAACGCAATTATTACTAAAGGCACTTCGGGATTTTAATCCGGATTATTGTTTTAATTTACACGACCAACGTACTATTTTTAGTGTTACCAAAGCCAAATTGCCGGCTACTTTATCATTTTTGGCACCTTCCATAGATAAAAAACGAACCATTACAGAAGGCCGAAAGAAAACAATGAAAGTTATTACTGCCATGTTTTCTGCTATACAACCTTTACTTTTTAATCAAATGGGGCGATATACAGATGAATTTTATCCTACTGCTACCGGAGATAATTTTGAAAAAATGGGTTATCATACCATTTTGATAGAAGCCGGACATTTCTCCGGTGATTACCAGCGGGAAAAAGTGCGAAAGTACAATGCCATGGCGTTACTTTTTGGCTGGTTTTTTATCTCGGGGCAGCTTGAATCTCCCGGCTATAAATCATATTTTGACATTCCTGAAAATGAAAAAAACTACTTAGATATAAT
>PDWI01010279.1_pt1 | contig 10517 bp, 8 predicted proteins | sample 1430891 | NCBI WGS metagenome assembly PDWI01 (sample SAMN01162508, study PRJNA174530) | Oral metagenome, whole genome shotgun sequencing project. | biome: Marine environment; feature: Marine mammal; material: Swab sample of the gingival sulcus; isolation source: swab sample of gingival sulcus... | reverse complement strand
TTCACAATTCTGGGATTGTGATTTTAATAATTCTTGATTTGTGATTTCAGCATTTATTATAAAGTTTTTAACATAGATTATATTCGGTTTTCCAAGTCCTAATCTTTTCTTTTCAATAAGACCTATACCTTTCTTACTATCGAGTTCTTGCAATATCTTTGTTGCCTTTTGAGTTCCGCAACCCATTACTTCTGATATTTCGTCTATTGTAAAGATGATATATACTTTGTTTTCATTATCTAGCCAAGCATTTTTCATTGATAAGCTCATTCTATCAAGCAATATTCCATATAACACTTTGGCATCACTACTTAAATTTTTAAAAGATACATCTGTAAAAAGTAACTTTGGTATTCTAAAGAATGAAAACTGTTCAGCTTCTTTACCATAGTAATAATTAAATTCTAAGCTCATCTCTACCTCCTTATTTTTTTTATATTTTGGCATACAAAAAGACGATAGATTTCTATCGCCTAAATGTCTAATTCTCTATATTTAGTTTTAAATTTCTAGTAAGAAACTATTGAATTTTTTTATAAATTCAATTATTACATAGCCTACCATCGGCAATCCATAAGGACTAAGTAAATAAGCTATAGTAATCGCTTGTATTGCTACAAATGTATTGCCTTTTATGATAGCTGCTATAAATCCAAATATTGCAACTATCGACAATAAGTTTAAAGCAAACGCTCCTATATTCATTACAAATGTCAAAAACAATGTTATGATACCTAACACTATATTTATAGGTAATAAAAATATTTTAATTAAAAATTTCATAATACACCTCTATATTTTTATAAATTTAAACGAATTTCACAAATAAAAAAACACTTATCATATGATAGTGTTCGTGGTAACTTATAGTATTTATAAGGGTTTGGTGTATTCCTATTCTTTGTTATTTGTTTTCCCCTACATTCCAACAGCGAGTTCGATACTTGCGTTTAGAGATAGTAGTTTAGTTTGGTTAGCAATGCTATTAATAAGCTCTACTATTTTGTAAACGTCTGACATTTTTTCGGTAAGTATGTTTATAGATTGGTTTACTGTTTCACTAGATGAATTTGTGTCTTGGGCACTTTGGTTTAAGTTTTCCATAATTTTCATGCCGGTGCTTGCCTTGTTTTTAGTTTCGTGAAAACCGTTGTTAATTTTATTAACCATTTCAAAAGAACTTTCGACTTTGTCGTTGACTTGATGCGTCATTGTAAGTTGTATTTGGACACTTTCACTACTATTTTTAGTGCCTTCGAAAATTGTTTCCATAGTTTCTTTTACGTAATTTGACTTCTCTTTTAAGACAGCAGATTGATTTTCTAAATCATTGATATTACTTGTTATGACATCAGTTCTTTCGATTATTTCACTTAATAAGTCTTCCGATTTTTCTTTTTCATGTTCAATATTTTCGATTTGATTACTATTGATATTTTTAAGAACCTTAGTACCGATATATGAAAATATTGAAATTAGTATGACAGCTGATAATTGTGTCTTGTACACTGCTGTGTCGGTTGGGCTAGTCTTATTTAAGTAAGAATAAGTATAGATAACATCAATGATGTTTACAATAGTTAGACCGATGCCCATGCTTAAAAATAGTTTGGGGTCCATAAAGATTGTACTCACTGCTATTAAAGGAAAGACAAAAGCGAAAGCTGTTGGTGATACAGATGTTATAATAAGATAAAAGTACATTATACCAAAACCAATTGCCAAGATGTATTTTACTTTATCTGTTGCGGTGTTATTTTTATATACTAGATAGCCGAAACACCAACCACCCCATAAACCAATTATAATGATAAATAGGTCAAATATTGTTCTTGTTTTTTGGATAAATTCTGCAATATATGCCAATGAAAGTGCTGAATTGATAATTGCCCAACATATGATTACAACCCTGTTGATATATGAATTTTTTGAAAAAAATTTGTTGTTATTCATGTTAACCTCCCCACGTTGTCAATACACTGATATAATCGACAATTAACATAAAATCTTGAGATGGAATTTAGATTAATTTTAATGATAAGTTGTATAAATTAAAAACAGAGTAATATTGAATTTTCATTCTCCATTACTCTGTTTCAATTTTTTTAATAAGTAAGTTAGCTATATTATAGAGCTAAAGCACCCATTGGATCCCATGGTGCTAATTCAACAGCATCTTGACTTAGTTTGTCTTGCCATTCTTTTGGTAAGTATTTTTTGTCAATCATGATTTGGTACATGAAAGTATCGAACCACTCATCGCTCATTGAGTACATACCTTTTTTACCAGCTTTTTCACCCCATGAGTTTTCTACTTGCCATTCTAAGGCTTTACCGTTTTCATCAAGGTTAACACCAGTGAATACCATAGCGTGAGTTAGTAAACTCTCGTAGTAGTCAAGTCTACCAGCTTTAGTCCACTCTGGGTAGTAACCAAGTGTAAGCTCATAGTTGTAAGTATCCATATCCATGATACCGATTTGTCTTTCGCTGATTTTACCAACGTCACAACCAAACCATACTGGTTCGCCGTCTTTAAGAGCGTTGATAGCAGCTTCTTTCATAACTTCGTTTGGTACGTTTAGGTATCTAACTTGGTCGCCTTCAGCAACTGAACCTAAGTATTTTACAGTGTAAACTTTACCATAAGGCTTATCTTCAGTTGGAGCGTTGATGATAGATACTCTGTCGTCTAAGTTCCAGCCAATAGCTTCTTTGAAGAACTCTTGTGGAGTCATCTCAGGTAATCTATGGTAGTTGTCATCTTTGTCAACGTACTCAAAGTTCACTTTTTCAGGAGGATTGCCTAAGCATTTAACAAGTATGTTGTAAATTTTGCTTAGCATGTCTTCTTTCATAGCTTCTAATTTAGCCTTGTCTTTTGACTTAGCATACTCATCTCTAAGTTGAGATGCGAAAAATCTTAACATGCTAGTTAGGTAGTCGTCCATCACTCTTGTGTTTGAAGAATGGTATGTTTCAGGCATATGGTCTTTAGGAACGATACCATATTTTTTAAGTAATCCTTTAAACATATCCCATTGTCCACCGTCACCAAGTGGTGCAGCTAATAAGTAAGCAACAACTCTTGAATCTCTAGCTTCTTCTACTGTATCGATAATAGAATCTAATACATAGTTAGATCTTTCTAGTTTATCCCAGAAAAGAGTGTAAACTTGTGAAAACTCAGTAGTTTTCATGTTGTATTTTTTCATAGTGTCAACTCTAGCAGTGTTTAATGCTGCAAACATCCAACATCTACCAGACATTTTTTGCTCAGTAATCTGACCTCTTTTAGTAGTAACTGAGAACATGTGGTTGTGTCTACGAAGTACATCATTATTTAATGATGCATCATCAATACCCATTTTAGCAATTGCTGAAGAAACAGCTAAGTTAGCTTTATCAGCATTAAATTGCTCTTTAAATTTTTGAAGTGTTTTTTGTTCAATCATATTATATATTCTCCTCCTTATATAATTTGGTACATAATATTATGCACCTTCATTTTAACACAAATTATATGTCTAAAATAATAAGAAAACTTTAATAATTTATGAACATATCATAATATTATTAAAGTTTTTAGTTGCATTTTGAATTAAATTTTTATAATAAAAATGCCATATAGATAGGTAATTGTATGATTTCTGTACCAATTGGTGCTTCGTTTGAAGTGTTAATAATTTTTAAATCATCTAAGTTTAAAACATAGTAATTTCTAATATTTTTATCAAATTTCATGCGTAGTTTGTCAATAGACGAATTTTTACGGAATCCAGCATTTTTAACTTCGATTGCCGATATTCCATAGTTATCTTTGATTAAAAAATCAATTTCTATGTGGTTTTTTCTATTGTTTTTATCAACTCTTGTGTAAAAGAATGAGTTGTAATTATTAGTATAAAGTGCTTGCGAAATTGCATTTTTAGTTAGCATACCATGATGAGTATAGATATTACCAAGTAGGGTATCTGTATATAGTATGTTGTCATGGTAGTTTTCATGGGCAAATTTTGTGACTAAGAGTCCCGTATCTTTCATATAGCAACGTCTTGTAAAAAATTCCTTGCTTTGGATAAGTTCATCAATCGGTTCGTGCGAATTATAGTCAATACTGATGATTCCGTTATTTACAAGATGAAAAAATGCTTTTTCATATTCTCTAAACCTTGCTTTTTTGTCAATGCTAGAGATTTTAAAAGTTTTATTCTTAGCTGTTAGTTCGTTTGGTATTTCGTTGTAAATCGCAAATATTTTCTCTAGGTGTCTATCGTTAGATATTTTAATATCATTGTTGTAGATGTTTAAAATTTGCTTTTTAATATTGTCAACTTTTTCAAGTTCTCGGGTTTCGACATATTTGTTAACAGCTTCAGGCATTCCACCTACAAGCATATAGATTGCAAAATCATTTAATATTTTTTTGTGGAGACTTTTGCCTAGAGGTCTTTTTTCTTTGAATGATGTTTTTAGTAAGGCGGTAGTTGCCTCGCCAGCATTTGCACTTAAAAATTCTTCAAAGTCTAAAGGATTTAAATTTATAGTCTTTTTTTTGTATCTGATTTTTGTATCTTCAGTTCGATAAAGTTTTGAACTGGTTGCAATTACATTGTATCTGCCATCATCAAGGATAAATTTGATAATAGTATCAACATTTTTAACATTGTGTATCTCGTCTAAAATTATCACGCTATCATTTTCATAGAGTTTTGTTTTATAAAAATTTGATAGCTTGATAAAGAAAAGGTCTAAATCGTAGGTATCCTCTTCAAAGATATTTTTAATTTCTTTACTTATGTTTCGAAAGTCAATTCGAATATATGACTTAAATTTTTTTTTGCAAAAATACTCACAAAGTTTTGTTTTACCAGTACATCTAGCCCCTGTTACAAAAAGTGCTTCGTTGTTGTTTTGTAATTTCCAAGTTAGCATATTACCGTAAGCTTTTCTTTTTATCATATTATCACCACCTTTGTACATTATAAATAAAGTTTTATCAAAAGTAAAGTTAAATATGAACAAAGTATCATAGTTTTAAAACAATTTGTAATACTTTTGCTTTGAGATGTGATTATTTAGCAATTTTTTATAAATATATAGTTTTTATCTTAGTATTGTACTTGAAATAACAACTTATAAATGGTAAAATCTCTTTGTGTGTCTTTAACTTTAGATTTAGGGAGTGTAAGTCGTGTTTTTAGAGAATTATTTACAGACAATTTTTTCTAATCCCTTGTTTTTAATTTCTATTACTATCATAATAGGACTTATGCTTAACAAAATTAGTATAAAAGGGTTTCGTTTAGGTGCTTCTGGCATATTATTTGCGGGCATATTTATAGCTGAAATTTTAGTGTCTAAGTTTAAGATTGACTATCAGATACCAAGTGAAGTTTTTAAAATAAGTTTGATAGGTTTTATAGTAGTGGTTGGTTTGTTTGCATCTGCCAATCTCGTCCCAATTGTTAAACAACATGGTGTCAAGTTTATCATACTGTCCTTTGTTGTGACTATACCGTCAGTTATCTTGGTGTTGATTGCAAATAAGATATATCCCAATCTATTATATGAATTGGCTGGTTCGTATGTTGGTTCGCTTACAAGTTCGCCAGGACTTGCTAACGCTTTAGAGCTTGCTAAACCTGTTAATATGACAGCTAATGTTGGCTTGGGGTATGCTGTGGCTTATCTACCTGGTGTTGTTTCAGTTATTATGTTTGGACAATTTTATGCGAAAAAGGTAGGGCGTGAACGGAAACAGAACCTTACTGATGAAGTTATTGAGTTAGAGATTAAAGAAGATAAGTTTGATGCCGCTAAGTTTATTTTAGTTGTTGCTGTTGGTATTGCCATTGGTCACATAAATGTACCACTTGGTTCAGTTATGAAGATTAATTTTGGTATAACGGGCGGTTGTCTTATCAGTGCTTTGTTGTTTGGTAGTTTTGCTAAAGGTTACAATATGGAAGAAGAAAAACTGGCTGTCATCAAGACGATTTCCCTTTATATGTTTTTAGCAATTATTGGACTTCGTTATGGACATAAGGCTGTTTCTTCATTGGCATCGCAAGGTAAGATAATTTTTCCTTTTGCGATACTTTCAGCAAATTCTGCAATATTAGCTGGTTATTACTTTGGTAAAAAAGTTTTAAAAATGGAGCCAGCTTTGTTAGCGGGAGCGATATGTGGAGCGATGACTTCAACACCTGGATTGGCAGCGACTTATAAAGCATTTGATGATAAAAGAGTTGTAACAGGTTATGGTGCAACCTATCCATTTGGCTTGATACTTAAAATACTTTTCATTAAAGTTCTGATATAGCTTGGAGGCGATATGTATATACATGAATATGAGGCTAAGAACCTTTTAAAAAAATTTGATATAGCAGTACCGCAAGGTTGGTTGATAACCAGTAAAGACGACCTAAAAAAGATTTGGACAGAAAATAATTTGCAGAAAGCGGTTTTAAAGGCACAGATACACGCTGGTGGTAGAGGTAAGGCTGGTGGAGTAAAATTAGTGTCAACTTACCAAGAAGCAATAGCGGTATTTGATGAACTGTTTAATAAAAAGTTAGTGACAAGTCAAACTACTGAAGAAGGGATATTAGTAAGTAAACTTTACATGGAAGAAACAGCAAATATTAAAAAACAGCTTTATCTTGCAGTAGTTTTAAATAGAAAAAAATCAGTAGTGTCAGTAGTAGCATCAGCGGATGGCGGGATGGATATCGAGCAGAATACTGCTGATGACAAATCGAGTTTAATTAGTTTTAATATTGATTCGGAACTTGGTGTAAAAGAATATGATTTAAGAGAAACATTTAAGCAATTATCGCTTGATAAAATGCTTTATTCTCAATTTGCAAAATTGGTCAAAAAGCTTTATCATATTTATTTGAAGTATGATGCAACGCTAATTGAAATAAATCCTTTGATAATTGATGATGACAACAATCTTGTTGTGCTTGATGCAAAGATGAATTTTGATGATAATGCTCTTTATAGACAACCAGAAATTCTACAATTTAAAGATGACAAAGAGCAAGATGAAAATGAAGTCAAAGCAAGCAGTTATGGTTTGTCATATGTGGCTTTAGATGGCGAAATTGGTTGTTTGGTAAATGGCGCTGGTCTTGCTATGGCAACTATGGATTCTATAAAGTTTGCTGGTGGAAATCCTGCTAACTTCTTAGATATTGGTGGTAAAGCAAGTGCTGATATTATTGCTGATGCCATGACAATAATTATATCACTAAGTACAGTTAAAGGTGTTTTGGTTAATGTGTTTGGTGGTATAAACCATTGTGATGTAATCGCAAAAGGCATTGTGATGTCGCTTACTAACGCAAGTAAAAATATCCCAGTAGTAGTTAGACTTCAAGGTGTCAATTATCAAGAGGGAAAACGCATCATTGAAGAATCGGGTCTACCTATTTATCTCACAGATAGTATGGACGAGGGTTCTGATTTGATAGTTAAGTTGTGCTCAAAGGAGGCTGATGATGTCGATTTGGGTAGATAAGGATACAAGGGTTCTAGTACAAGGGATTACTGGTAAAGCTGCAAGGTATCACACAAGTAAAATGATTGATTATGGTACTAAAGTTGTTGCTGGGGTCAGTCCTTTCAAAAGTGGTGAAAAAGTTTTAGGGGTTGATGTTTACGACTCTTGCAAGCAGGCTGTACAAAATACAAAGGCAAACGCTAGTGTAGTTTTTGTGCCAGCTAGATTTGCTAAAGATGCCATTATTGAGGCTGTTGATGCTGGTATAAAACTTATTGTCGTAATTACAGAGCATATACCTGTAAGTGATATGATTTTAGTTAAACGATACATTAAGGATAAATCAGTTAGGTTGATTGGTCCGAATTGTCCTGGGATAATTACGCCAGATGGTGCTAAGTTAGGGATACTACCTGGTGATATACATCGAAAGGGTAATATAGGTATTGTTTCTAGGTCGGGTACTCTTACGTATGAGGCATCTTATGCTGTGACGAAGGCTGGACTTGGTCAAAGTACAGCACTTGGTGTTGGTGGTGATACTGTAAGTGGTACGAGCTTTATTGATGTATTAGAGGCTTTCGAAAAAGATGACGAAACTAAAAAGGTCATTATGATAGGTGAAATTGGTGGTTCTTTGGAAGAAGAAGCGGCACTTTGGGCTAAGCAAAATATGACCAAACCAATAGTAGCCTTTATAGCGGGTCTTACCGCCCCGAAAGGTAGGAGAATGGGTCACGCTGGAGCAATAGTTTCTGGTAAAGGTGGCTCAGCAGATGACAAAGTTAAATCACTTGAAGAGGCTGGCATCAAGGTAGCTAGGCGGATAAGTGAGATAGTGGAATTATTGTAATTATGTAAAGGAGAAATAATGGTAGATAAGGTTAAAAAATATGTTGTGGGTGAACTTAAGAATATCGACCCAGTGGATGCTGTAAAAAGATTTATTTTGATAAATTTTGGTCTTTTTATAATGGCTCTTGGACTTATGTTTTTATTAAATCCAGCTGATTTTGCTGTTGGTGGTGTAATGGGCTTCAGTATGGTATTAAAAGTTTATTTCCCAAGTGTAAATCTTGGTATTCTAATGAGTTATATGAATACGGTTTTAATAATTGTAGGTTTCATATTTGTAGGTTGGGAATTTGGTGGCTATACAATCTATTGTAGTTATATGTTATCTGCAATGGTTGGTGTAGGTGAAAAATATTTTGCAACGCATGGTAATCCGTTTGATGTAGTAGTACATAACGATATGATGTTAACACTTATTGTGGGTATCATAATTCAAGGTATCGGTATGGCACTAGTATTTTATGGTAACGCATCAACCGGCGGTACAGATATAGTTGCAAAGATAATTAATAAATATACTCGTATTGAGGTTGGTAAAGCGTTATTCTTAGCGGATTTAGCGATTGTAATCGCTGCGTGTTTTGCGTTCTCGCCAAGAAAAGGTTTATACGCATTACTAGGTATTTTGATGAACGGTTTAATCATTGATAAAGTTATCGCTGGTTTTGAAACAAAAGTTAGTGTATCAATCATATCTAGAAATCCTGTGGCTATATCTGATTATATTCAAAATACTATTGGTAGAGGTGTAACATATGTTAGAACTGTCGGTGGTTATACTCAAAAAGAAACTAAGATGATAAATGTCATTTTAGCAAGAAAAGAATATTTACAGCTTGATAAACATATCAAAGAAGTTGACCCACAAGCCTTTATGACTATGCATTATGTTCACGAAGTTAAGGGAGAAGGTTTTACAATATTCCCAACTAAAAATTACGAAAAAGTAGAGGTACAGTAACATATATGAGTGATGATGTAAAAAAACTACTAAACAATCTGCTTGTTGCTATTGATTGTGAGAGGCAAGAAGAGAGAGAAAGGCATATTGAAGAGATAAAAAAACTGACTGGTAGGCAGAGAGAAGAAAAGGGGCGTGCATTAGTTAACTTACGCAAAAAAAAGTTAATGCGTACGATTACAGGCGATACTTTATATTTATTTAGGAAAAGGGATAAGTCTGATTTACCTAATCTTGAATTTTCGGTCGGTGACGAGCTTGTTATAAGTTGGTATGACCCTCTTGATAATGCTAATCCTAGTGGCATCGTGTATGAAGTAGGTAGTAATTACATCATCATTTCAACTTCAGCTAATATTGAAGGTGCAGGGGTTAGGCCGTATAGGCTTGACCTTTTTGTAAATGATTTAACTTACAGTAGAATGACTGCTGCTTTATCATCGGCTAAGTCAAAGCAAAGTAGTGAACTTCAGACGATATTAGAGGGCAGTTATTATGCTTTTTCAAATCCAAGCAATTTAACTGATGCTGTGCTGAATGAGGTTCAAAAAAAAGCTGTATCGGGTGCATTTACATCTAACGGCTTTTATGTTGTGCAAGGTCCTCCTGGTACAGGTAAAACCTATACAGCATCAATTTTAATTAAACATCTTGTCAAAAGTGGTAAAAAAGTGTTAATATCAGCTGATTCTAATGCTGCTGTTGATAACTTAATAAAAAAATCACTTGAGCAAGGTATCAGACCACTCAGAATTGGTCATCCGATAAGAGTAAATGATGATTTGAAACAGTATACTTTGGACTATGCAGTTGTAAGGCATGCAAAGTTTAATGAAGTAAAGTATTTGGAAAAAGACATTGAGTTTTTGAAAGAGAAATTAAAAGAAAAAGAAAAACCTTCACGTGATAAACTGCGTGGATACACTTATGGCGAAATTATGGAACTAATTGAGGCGGGTAAAACTGGTCGTGGTATCAGTAAACGTACACTCTATGATATGAAACCGTACGCCAAAATTAAAGTCAAAATTGATAAACTGTATGAAGAAATTAAAAAAGTTAGGTTGGAAATCGTTAAGGAATTGGTAGCTGGTGCAAGTGTAATAGCTGCTACAAACTCAACTTGTGCATCAGAAGTTTTGCTTAGTACACATTTTGATTGTAGTATAGTGGATGAGGCTTCGCAAGCTA
>PDWI01010278.1_pt1 | contig 10517 bp, 7 predicted proteins | sample 1430891 | NCBI WGS metagenome assembly PDWI01 (sample SAMN01162508, study PRJNA174530) | Oral metagenome, whole genome shotgun sequencing project. | biome: Marine environment; feature: Marine mammal; material: Swab sample of the gingival sulcus; isolation source: swab sample of gingival sulcus... | reverse complement strand
CAGCCTACACAACATAATATGGCCATAACAACTTTTATGGAGTTAAATATCATACTTTGGACTTTCTATTTGTTATTATTGTTTGTGTATGATAAAAACTTTTTAGGAGATCGTCATCCTATTGCTTATGTTGTTGCTTTTGGTTCTTTAATTTGGTCTCTCTATCTTTTCTATAAGTTAATTCATATTAAAAATATTGGAGCAGCTGTTCGTTATGCTATACCAACAGTTGTAATTCTTTGGAATTTTGTTGAATTATTAGGAAGATGGAATGTAGTAAAAGAAATATGGGTACACCCCTTAGACTATATTCTAGAGATGTCTTTGATAGCTTTTTCTTTTATTATTTTTATTCTTATCTTATTTTATACAGAAAAGAAATATAAAAAGTAGATAGGAATAAATAGTTGGATTCTTTTAACAAGATGTTAGTGAACAATCTTCGTTAGAAGAATCCATTTCTATTGTAGCATGTTGAATACCTAGATGAGTTATTTTGTTTCTAATCTCTTCTTTTAGCATTACAAGTTCCTCAACAGAATTTATTTTTTCATTATCATAAACAGCATGTAAGGTGAGTACGTGAGATTCGCCATCCATACTCCAAAGATGTAAGTCGTGTGTTGAAACTATAGCCTCGATTTTACTTACTTCTTCTTCTATTTCTTTAATGTTTATTTCAGAAGGTACACCTTGTAGAAGAACTTTAAAAGTACTTTTGAGAGTGCGAATTACATTAAATAAAACCCAACAAGAAATAGCAATAGAGAGGATAGGGTCAAGAATAGGAAGATGAATAAATAGCATAACGATACTTACAACCAAAACAGCCGCCCATCCAAGTACATCTTCTAATAAATGTAGCATTACAGCTTTTTCATTTAAGGAATGACCTTTTCCTACACGGAGTGCAGCAATACCATTGATTGCAAGTCCGACACAAGCGATAATAATCATATATCCAGCTTTGGGTTCTCCGGGGTTAGATAGTTTTAAAATCGCATGGTAGAGTACAGCTATAGAGCCTAGAATTAAGACTGTAGAAATAAATAAGGCTCCTAATAGAGAAAAACGTTTGTATCCGTAGCTAAATTTAGCATCCCTTCCTTTTTTACTAAGATGTTGTAAATACCAAGCAACACCTAAAGAGAGTGCATCTCCAAAATCATGAAGAGCATCGGATAATATAGCAATACTATTGGTGAAGAAGCCACCAACGAGTTCAAAAATAGCAAAAAGAATATTAAGCCAAAAAGCCATTTTAATGTTGCCATCACTAGTATGATGGTGATGGTGGCCTAAAGCATGGTTGTGATGATGGTGCTCGTGATCTTCTGAAGAATGCAAATGATTGCAGTGCTTATTCTCTGTAGCCATATTCTCAATTAATCTAAATTTAATTTTAGTATAAAGATAAAAAAAAGTCTTATTCTTTTATTTCTAAGTCCATTTTTGCAGCTTTCTGAATAAGGTATTTTAAGGCAGCTTCGTAGTCATTCGGAATTACTCCATCTAAGATGGCATTTTTTATAGTTTCCTTTAATATTCCAACTTCTCTACAAGGGGATAAGCCAAATGAAGTCATTATTTCTTCTCCTGTAATAGGGGGTTGAAAGTTGCGAATTCGGTCTTTTTCTTCAATTTCTTTTAGTTTTTTGCGAACGATAACATAATTGTCAAGGTATTTGCGAACTCTTTTAGGATTTTTGCTTGTTATATCAGCTTCAACGAGTAGCATAAGGTCTTCTAGATGTTCTCCTGCATCAAAGAGGAGTCGGCGAATTGCAGAATCTGTAACGCCTTCATCTACAAGGGTCGCAGGTCGCATATGTAGATCTACAAGTAGAGCTACGTATTTCATTTTATGATCTAGAGGAAGTTTGAGACGTTTAAATATTTTGGGTACCATCTTAGCTCCAATAAAATTGTGGTTGTGAAAAGTCCAGCCTAATTGTTTGTCAAAACGTTTCGTTATAGGTTTAGCAATATCATGTAATAGAGCTGCCCAACGTAAATATAGATTGTCACTTTTACGAGCTAGATTGTCAACAACGTGATAGGTGTGTTTAAGATTGTCTTTATGTCCTATACCATCTCTAGTTTCAGCACCTTTTAGTGCAAGAAGTTCTGGAAGAATTATTTCCATTAAACCAGTTTGTTCAAGAAGTTCTAAACCGATTGAAGGTCTTGGAGATAGAAGAATTTTATTTAGTTCAACTGCAATTCTTTCACCAGAAACAATTTCTATTCTTTTTCTATTCCTTTCAATAGCATCAAAAGTTTCTTGATCCAAGAAAAAGCCAAGTTGGGAGGCAAAGCGAATTCCTCTCATCATCCTTAAGGGGTCGTCGCTGAAAGTAATATCTGGATCTAAAGGTGTTCTTAGTACACAATCTTCAAGGTCTTCTAGACCAAAGAAGGGGTCTAAGAGTTGTCCAAAAGTATCTCTGTTTAGAGAAAGAGCCATAGCATTTATACTAAAATCTCTTCGTTCTTGATCTTCTTCAAGAGAACCATCTTCAACAATAGGTTTTCGACTATTTCTATTGTAACTTTCTTTCCGAGCTCCAACAAACTCAATTTCTTGTTTCCCTTTTTTTACTTGTGCAGTTCCAAAATTTTTAAAAACGCTAATATGGGTGTTTTTTCCCCATTTTTGAGCAAAAAGTTTAGCTAAATCTATTCCTTTACCTATGGAAACAATATCAATGTCTTTAGATGGACGAGAAAGTAAAAGATCTCGAACATAACCACCAACCACATAGGCTTCTACTCCTAGTTCGTCAGCAGCATCTCCAATTAAATGAAAGAGAGGAGTATCAATTGCTTCTTTTAATTTTTTCTCGTACAACATATATTTTTTGACTTTCTATTCTTACAAAGTTACCATAAAATGAAGAATTCAGATAAAAAGGCTTTTTGAAAACTTTTTTAGGGAATAGATTATCTATTAAAAGGAATAAGTTCAAATTCTCCGTTTTTGCGAGAATTTTTCTAGGATATTCGGACTGTTGAGAAAATAGATAAAGTTTGTTGAAAGAGTTTGTAGAATATAGGTAGGAAAGTTTTAATAAAAAAGATTGTATATTTAGAATAAAAGTTTATCTTTGTATTTGCGTTTAGCCCAGATGGCGGAATTGGTAGACGCGTTGGTCTCAAACACCAATGGGGTAACACTCGTGCCGGTTCGATCCCGGCTCTGGGCACAAAAGAAAGCGACTGATTTATTTCAGTCGCTTTTTTTTATGTCAAAAGAATGAGCTTCTTAAATAAAGGTCTTTTTATTCCTCTTCTTTTAGTATATTTTTGATGTAAAATAAGTGATTAAGAGCTTCTAAAGGAGTAACATTGTTAATGTCAATACGAGATAATTCTTCTTGTAGTTTTTCTAAAATAGGAGTCTCTTGTTGCGAAGATGTTAAGGATTGACTTTCTAGTCTTTCATTTTTTTGAGTAATTCGCTTAGCAAGTTCTTTATTGCTATCATTCGTGCGTTCTCCTTCAAGTTGTAAAAGGACTTCGTTAGCTCTTTGTATAATTGACTTAGGCATTCCAGCAAGTTTGGCAACCTGTATACCAAAACTATGTTCATTCCCCCCAGCCTCAAGTTTTCGTAAAAAAATCATTTCTCCATCAAGTTCTTTTGCAGACACATTAAAATTTCTAACCCTAGGAAAAGTGTTAGCCATTTCATTGAGTTCATGATAATGGGTGGCAAATAAAGTTTTAGGGTGAGTTAAGGGTTTATTATGAAGATATTCGACAATTGCCCAAGCAATAGATATTCCATCAAAAGTACTCGTACCTCTTCCAAGTTCATCAAAAAGTACAAGGCTTCGTGGACTAAGGTTGTTAAGAATACTAGCTGCTTCTTGCATCTCGACCATAAAAGTAGATTCACCCATAGAAATGTTGTCAGAAGCACCCACACGAGTAAAAATACTGTCAACAAGACCAATAGAAGCACTATTTGCTGGAACAAAAGAGCCAATTTGAGCCATAAGAGTGATAATAGCCGTTTGTCTAAGAAGGGCAGATTTACCACTCATATTAGGTCCTGTAACAATCATAATTTGACAGCCTTCATTGTCAAGCACCACATCGTTAGCAATGTAGGGAGTATTAGAGGGCAGTCGAGCTTCAATTACAGGGTGTCTTCCTTCTCGGATTTCAATTCGTAGAGAATCATTTACTTCAGGAGCTGTATAATTATTTTTACAAGCAACAAGAGCAAAAGAAAGAAGTACATCCAAACTAGCAATGCTACGAGCATTTTCTTGTAATTGTTCTACAACAACTTGTAAATCCTCCACAAGTTGATTAAATAGAATAGTTTCAAGGGCAAGAATACGTTCCTCAGCTCCAAGAATTTTTTGTTCGTAAATCTTAAGTTCTTCGGTTATATAGCGTTCAGCACTGACGAGAGTTTGTTTTCTAATCCAGTCTGCTGGAACTTTATCTTTGTGAGTATTGCGAACTTCAATATAATAGCCAAAGACATTGTTAAATCCAACTTTTAGGGAAGGAATTCCTGTACGGTCACTCTCTCGTTGTTGTAATTCTAGGAGATAATCTTTACCAGAGAAAGCAATTTTTCTAAGTTCATCAAGTTCTTCATTGTATCCTTGAGCAATGACATTTCCTTTGTTGATGAGTTGTGGAGCTTCAGTATTAATTTCAAATCGAATTCTTTCTATCCATTCTGTGCAAGGGTTGATTTTATTACAAAGCTCTTGTAACTCTTTATTTTTTGCACTAAAGCAACTCTCTTTTATAGGGGCAAGAGCTTCTAAAGCTTGAGCTAATACGACAATTTCTCGGGGACTGACTCTGTGCATTGATATTTTAGATACCAGTCGCTCAAGATCTCCTATCTCAAGAAGATGGGGTATGATTGTTTCTTGCAAAGAAGGTAATTCAAAAAAAGTTTTAACAATGGATTGTCTTGATTGTATGGCTTCAACGTCTTTTAGGGGGAAAGAGAGCCAACGACGTAAAAGACGAGCTCCCATAGGTGTATGCGTACGATCTAAAATAGAGCATAGAGATAAGCCCCCAGTATTCATTGGATAGAGTAATTCTAAACTATGAATGGTAAAATTGTCAAGTCGTACAAACTGCCCTTCATCAATACGGCTAATTGCAGATATGTGTCCGATTTGTTTGTGTTGGGTAAGGTCTAAATAGTTTAAGATTGCTCCTGCAGCAGTAATCGCAATAGGATCGTTTTCTAGTCCATAACCTTTGAAAGATTGTACGCCAAAGTGAGATAACATTCGTTCTCTATTGTTCATAGGAGAGAAAATCCAGTCATCCGTTTCAAAAACAAAAGTAGAAATAGTAGGGAAGAGTTGGTCAAAGGAATTTCTATTTTTACGTTCTACTAAAATTTCTTTAGGTCTATAGGCGACTAGAAGTTTTTCAATAAGAGGAGCAGTTCCTTGCATAGCAGAAAACTCCCCAGTAGAAATGTCTAATAAAGAAAGCCCTATTATATCTTTTGAAAAATGAAGGGAAGCAAGAAAGTTGTTTTCTTTATTTTCAAGGACATTCTCACCAATAACAACACCAGGAGTTACGAGTTCAGTAATACCTCTTTTTACTAATTTTTTTGTAAGTTTTGGATCTTCTAGTTGGTCGCATATTGCAACTCTCTTTCCAGCTTTCACAAGCTTAGGCAAATAATTATCTAGAGCATGGTGAGGAAATCCCGCCAACTCAATAGATTGAGCCGAGCCATTTGCTCTTTTTGTTAAAGTAATCCCGAGTATTTGTGATGTAATAATTGCATCTTCAACAAAAGTTTCATAAAAATCTCCTACACGAAAAAGTAATATTGCGTCAGGATGTTTTTTTTTCATTTGAAAGTATTGTTTCATCAAAGGGGTTTCTACAACATTCTTTGCCACGTCCTATCTATTTTTATTTTTTTGTTACTTATAACAAAGATATAGTTATTAAAACATTAGGGCAAACAAAAATAAAATTTAGATACTAAGAGAAGTTAGAGGATTAATCTATAGAAAGCTTATATGGAAATTCAAAAAGTCACGTGAGCAAAGTCTTAAACTCCTATGTGCTTTTTTAGGAATAGATATGACGAATAAAAAGGTCTATTTTTTGGATAGCTATTATTAGTGTGTATCTTTGTAGAAAAAGGTGAAGTACACAAAGATATGGAAGAAGATTTTGATATAAGAAATGAACAGCATTATCGTCCAACAACAGATGAACAGATAGAGGAGGTATTGCGACCCAATAGTTTTCGTTCCTTTCGTGGTCAAGAAAAAGTTATTGAGAATTTAGAAATTTTTACTCAAGCTGCTTGTTTGAGACAAGAATCTTTGGATCACGTTTTGTTACATGGTCCTCCCGGATTGGGAAAAACCACTCTTTCCAATATTATTGCATCCGAGCTAGGGGTCGGTATAAAAATTACTTCAGGTCCTGTTTTGGATAAACCGGGGGATTTAGCTGGTCTACTTACCTCTTTAGAGCCAAGAGATGTTCTTTTTATTGATGAAATACATCGCTTAAGTCCTATAGTTGAGGAATATCTTTATTCAGCAATGGAAGATTATCGCATAGATATTATGATTGACAAAGGTCCTGGGGCACGTTCTATTCAGATTGATCTTAATCCTTTCACTTTGGTAGGAGCAACAACAAGAAGTGGACTTTTGACAGCTCCATTAAGAGCCAGATTTGGGATTAATCTACATTTGGAGTATTATAATATAGAAACGATAACAGATATAGTCCTTCGTTCAGCTTCAATTTTAGATGTTCCCTGTGATAGAAAAGCTGCCTCTGAGATTGCTGGTAGGAGTAGAGGTACACCACGTATCGCGAATGCTCTTCTTCGTAGAGTGCGAGATTTTGCACAAGTAAAAGGCTCAGGATTGATTGATCATGAAATTGCACGTTATGCATTAGAAGCTCTTAATATTGATAGTTATGGCTTAGATAATGTGGATCATAAATTACTAACTACGATTATAGATAAGTTTAATGGAGGTCCCGTGGGCTTAACGACTATAGCAACAGCAATGGGGGAAGATGCAGGTACAATAGAAGAAGTTTATGAACCTTTTTTAATAAAAGAAGGCTTTATGAAACGAACTCCAAGAGGACGAGAAGTTACCTCTTTAGCCTATAAACATCTTGGGAGAAATACCCCCTATACAACTACATTTGATTTTGAAAATGAGGAACTTTTTTAAGATTGAAAATGCTTATCTTTGGAAAAGAAACTAAAGCTAGATTGGTATGAAGATTGATCAGTTAGATAAGAAAATTCTTTCAGTTATCTCAAATGATGCTCGTATATCATTTCGACATGTTGCAGAGGAGTGTGGAGTGTCTCGAGCAGCTGTACATCAGCATGTACAAAGAATGATTGAAAAAGATATTATAACGGGGTCAGGATATAGAGTAAATCCTAAAGATTTGGGCTATACTACTTGCACTTATATTGGAGTTCGTTTGGAAAGGGCAGGAATGTATAAAGAGGTGCTTCCTCAGTTTCAAAAAGTGCCTCAGATTGTAGAGTGTTATTATACAACAGGTCCCTATTCAATGTTGCTAAAAGTATATGCAAGAGACAATGCTGATTTAATGAATATTTTGAGTGATCGTATTCAGGTTATAGAGGGGGTTGCTTCAACCGAAACTTTAATATCTTTGGCAGAAGGTTTTGTGCGCTCACTTCCTCTCATAGAAGATTAGTACCAAAAGATTCCCCCCTCACTTATAGATGAAAAGTTTTTCTCTTTTTGAACTGACCTCTTCTATTCGTCGCACCTTTGATAAGTTTTTTGATAATTACTATTGGGTTAGAGCTGAGACGAGTGGCGTTAATCGTTCTATTTCTATGCAAGCATGTTATTTTGATTTGCTAGAAAAGGAGGAGGACTCAGGAAAGATAAGAGCAAAAGTCCCAGCAGTTATATGGTCACAACGTGCCCCTATAATTATCAAGAAATTTGAGGCAGCAACACAACAAAAATTTGAAAGCGGATTAAATGTCCTTGTTTTAGTCAAAGTTCGTTACCATGAACAATATGGCTTTTCTTTAGATGTTATAGATATTGATCCCTCACATACCTTGGGAGGAATGGTTTTACGTCGGATAGAAACCATTAATAAATTAAAAAAAGAGGGGCTTTTAGAGTGTCAAAAGAAATTATTCTTGCCCTCTCTTTTACGTCATATTGCTGTAGTCAGTTCTTCTACGGCAGCAGGATATGGAGATTTCAAAAGACATATAGAGGAAAATACTTATGCTTATCCTTTTTTATTACATTTATTTCCAGCTATAGTCCAAGGAGAAAAGGCAGAAGTATCAATAATAGAAGCATTAGAGAAAATAAAAGAAAGTGCAATCCCTTTTGATTGTGTGGTCATTATTCGAGGAGGAGGTGCTGTGACAGATTTATTAGCCTTTGATTCTTATAGTATTGCAGCAACAATAGCACGTTATCCAATTCCAATTATAAGTGGTATAGGCCACGATAGAGATTTTAGCGTAGTTGATATGGTCGTTCATTTGTGCCAAAAGACACCCACAGCAGTTGCAGATTTTTTGATACAAAGAAGGAAACACGAATCGGACAAAGTGGAAGATTTAAGTAATTCTATTCGTCAGTCTTTAGGGAGGATGTTGGATCGTCATTCAATGTTGTTAGATAAGATCTATCTTTTTTTACCTCAACTTATTTATAAGGAGACAAGTAAAGAAAGACAACGATTACAACAGAAAGAACAGCATTTAAGACGTTTCACTCAAGGTAAAGTTGCAGAAGATAAGCAGAAGATTGCACTAGTACGTCAGACACTATCTTCTATGCTACCTTATAAGCGTATGCGTTGTCAAGAAGAATTACTTCAAATACAAGCAGAGCTTCCCACTCTTTTAAATCGTTATTTTTCAGATGAAAATAAAAGATTAGAGCATTTGGAGAGTTTGCAGAAATTATTAAGTCCACAAAATACTTTAAAGAGGGGCTATAGTATTATTCGTAAAGAGGGAAAGTCTGTTCAGGACTCAGAAAGCATACTAAGAGGAGATGAAGTTGAAATCCTTTTTGCAAAGGGGACTAGAAAGGCTAAAATAACAGATTGAAAATTACTTTTTAGATAAAAAAAACTTAGTAGTAGTTAGGACAAACAAAAATAAAGTATCTTTGTTTATATCTAGACTCATAAAATGAGTAAATAAAAAGCTAAATTAGAAAATAGACTTATGAATAAAGAAAGTTATGCAATGGGATTAAGCGTTGGAGCAAACATCCTATCAGCAACAGGAGGAGAGATTGTTTTTGATGATCTTGTAGCAGGAATGAAATGTATTTTTGAAAAGACAAAGCCAGAAATGTCTCAAGAAGAAGTTCAGACTACTTTAGATAAATTTTTCAAAGAATTACAAGAAAAAGCTTTGTCTAAAAATAAAGAAATAGGCACGTCTTTTATGGAAGAAAATAAGAAAAAAGAAGGAGTGATTACTCTTGACAATGGACTACAATATCAAGTGCTTCAAGAAGGTACAGGTGAGAAACCTAAAAAAGAAGATACTGTAAAAGTGCATTATGAAGGAAGACTTATTGATGGTGCTATTTTTGATAGTTCTTATAAAAGAGGAGAACCTGCAACTTTCCCTCTTACAGGTGTAATAAAAGGTTGGACAGAAATCCTACAATTAATGCCAGTTGGATCTAAATGGACTGTCGTTATACCTTCAGAACTAGCTTATGGAGAACAAGGAGCAGGGCAAATGATTGCACCTAACTCAACCTTACTATTTGATATTGAACTTTTAGGAATAGAAAAGTAATTGTTGACACAATAATCAAAATAAAAAGATATGCATTTAGGTTTTAATAAAGTTGTTTTAGGCATTTTATTTTCTTTTGTATTCTTCCCTCTTTGGAGTCAAACAGAAAAAAAAGAGGATTTAGAGAAGAAGGAAACAAAAAGTGTGGAGAAAAAGATTGACGTAAAACAAGTTTCTTATGCTATAGGTGTTTCTACGGCACAGATGATACAAGACAATCTAGAACAAATGCCCGGAGGAACAGCTATTGACAGAGAAGTTATAATTGAAGGTTTACGAGATCAATTACGCTCAAAAGCAAGGATGACAAAAAAAGAAGCCTCTTCGTGTATATATGCTTATTTTGAAGCAATACAAAAAGAACAAAATGATTCAACTAAGGTAAGAGGTCTTCGATTTTTGGAAGAGAATAAGAAGAAAAAAGGAGTGCAAACTACCAAAAGTGGATTACAATACGAGATTTTAAAAGAAGGTGAAGGACCTCGTCCAACAGTGGAAGATACAGTTGTGGTTCACTATAAAGGGATGCTCCTATCAGGAGAAGTTTTTGATAGCTCTTATGACCGAGAAAAACCTACTAAATTTAATCCTTTACAAGTAATTCCGGGATGGACAGAGGGCTTATGTCTCTTAAATAAGGGAAGTAAAGCAATATTCTATATTCCTTCAGAATTAGCTTATGGAG